>Ga0299906_10000519_pt1 | contig 35716 bp, 34 predicted proteins | sample RVTome_14_FD_200259 | JGI IMG/M metagenome (GOLD analysis project Ga0299906, IMG submission 200259) | Soil microbial communities from uranium-contaminated site in the Upper Colorado River Basin, Wyoming, United States - RVT145D125 (version 2) ... | reverse complement strand
CTTCGGCCTCTCAGAAGGTTCGGGTAAGAATTGGGGCGCAATGCCTGGCGACGTTCATCCGAGAGCCGCGGTCTGGAGGGGCCCGAAGCCCGGAGCCCGTAGCCTGGAGCCTGCGTAGCGAGCCTGTAGCCTGATTCCCGTGGCCAACAAGGAACAAGAACCCCCCTTCGACCTCGACGGCGAGTTGAACGTGCTCGAGGCCGAGCTCAAGAAGCTCGAGGCGGAGTACAACATGTACTTCGCGGGTCGGCTGCCGCGTCCCCCCTGGGAGTCTCGCAAGCGGGTCCTCACCCTGGTCACGCGCCTCGACCGCCTCGCCATCGGCAACTACGGATCGCGGTTCCGCTTCACGTCGTTGCAGACGCGATTCGCCCGGTTCATGAGCCTGTGGGACCGGGGGCTCCGCGCGCGCGAGGAGGGGCGAGCCGGCCCGTTCCCGGCGTCGCGCCCCGTCGAGGCGTCGCCGTCGGAGACGGCGGCCGACGGCGTCCGGCACAGCGCGTCGATCAGCGATCCGGTGCGGGAGCCCGACAAGCTGCGCGAGCTCCACAAGAACCTCGCGGCGGCCCGCCGCGCAGCCGGTCAGGACGCGATTCCCTTCGAGAAGTTCGCAGACCTGGTGAAGACCCAGGTCTCCAACATGCAGAGCAAGGGCAACCGCGAGGTGACGTTCCGGGTCGCGATGAAGGACGGGAAGGTGAGTCTGACGGCGCGCGGCGTGAAGGGCGCGAAGAAGAGCAAGGGGACGTGAGGGACGGTTGGGAGAGCGTGGCGGTGTTCGACCGGGCTGGTAATGCGCCCGGCGCCGCGAGGGCGCCGGGCAGGTCTTTCGTGGTCTTAGGGCTTTGTGACGTTCCCCGCCTGCGGACCCTTGGGGCCATCGACGATTTCGAACTCCACCGCTTGGCCTTCCTCGAGGGACCGGAAGCCGTTGCCACTGATCGCGGAGTAGTGCACGAACACGTCGCTCCCACCTTCGCGCTCAATGAACCCATACCCTTTGGCGTTGTTGAACCACTTGACCTTGCCTGTGATACGCATCGTTCTTCTTCCCTGCCTGAGCGCGGTCCGGCGCACGCGTCCGGCACCGCTCTGTCGCGTGCGACTCGAAGCCGCAGATGAGCTTCGAGGCACAAAAAAAGACCGCGAGTGCTTGCGCGGCCTCGACTGCAACGCCAGGGGAACGCCCCGAGACGCTGGCATATGCTACGGGGCGCTTACAAAGGTGTCAAGTATGTGTCGCTCGCACGTGACGGTTCTTCATCCGGATGCACGCCGGCTGCCATGCCCAGAGCCCTGCTGAGTGTGTCGGACAAGTCGGGACTGGCGGAGCTGGCCGCCGGCCTGCGCGACCGGGGGTACGAGCTCGTCTCGACGGGGGGCACGGCGCGGGCGCTCGAACAGGCGGGCCTGCCGGTGGTCGCCGTCTCCGAGGTCACGGGCGTTCCGGAAATGATGGACGGCCGTGTGAAGACGCTCCACCCCCGGATCCATGGCGGCATTCTGGCGCGTCGCCGGCACGACGGTGATCGGGCCTCGCTCGCCGAGCACGGCATCACGCCGATAGACGTCGTGGTGGTCAACCTGTATCCCTTCGTGAAAGCCGCCGCGAATCCGGCCACGCCCTTCGATGCGCTCGTCGAGGAGATCGACATCGGCGGACCGAGCCTGGTGCGCGCGGCGGCCAAGAGCTTCGATGACGTGCTGGTGGTCGTCTCGCCGGCCGACTACGCGCCGGTGCTCGCCGAGCTCGATCGCCCGGGCGGGCCCTCCCGCGCGTTCCGGTTCGACCTGGCGCGCAAGGCGTTCGCGCACACGGCGCAGTACGACGCGGCCATCGCCTCGACCCTGGCCGGTGTCCGTCTCGATGGCGAGACCGCCACGCGCGAGACGGCCGGCCCGTTTCCACCGGTCCTGCAGACGAGCCTCCGCAAGGTGCGCGACCTGCGCTACGGCGAGAACCCCCACCAGAGCGCCGCGCTCTACACGGGCTTCGGATCGCAGCCAGGATACGCAGTGCTCCAGGGCAAGGAACTGTCCTACACCAACCTGCTCGATCTGGACGCGGCCATCCGCATCGCCATCGAGTTCGCGGAGCCGGCCGCGGTGCTCGTCAAGCACGCCAATCCGTGCGGCGTCGCGACGGGCACCGACGCCGCCGACGCCTATGTCCGGGCGCGCGAGGCGGACGCGCTCTCGGCCTTCGGCGCTGCCGTGTCGCTCAATCGCCGGATCGACGCCGACGTGGCTCGTGCCATCGTCTCCACACGCATCGACGCCGTCATCGCGCCTTCGGTGGACGACGCGGCTCGCGCGATCCTGGCCACGAAGGTCGCCATGCGCGTCGTCGTGCCAGAGCGCGTGCCCGCGGACGGCGACGACGACGCGTCAAGCGACCTCGAGTTTCGCTCGATCGTCGGCGGCGTGCTCGTGCAGCGCCGCGACGCGGTGCGCGAGGCGCATGGGCCGTGGCCGTCGGCGGACCAGAGGGTGGTGACGCGACGGCAGCCCACCGAGGCCGAGTGGCAGGCGCTGCGCTTCGCCTGGCGTGTGTGCGCGCACGTCAAGTCGAATACGGTGATCTTCACGGCCGCGGATCGCACGCTGGCGATCGGCGCGGGGCAGATGAGTCGCGTGGATGCCGTCAACGTGGCGCGCATGAAGGCGGACGCGCTACTGCCGGACCTGCTGGGCGGGTCGGTTGCCGCCTCGGACGCGTTCTTTCCGTTCCGCGACGGCCTCGACGCCGTGGCGGCTGCCGGTGCCACCGCGGTCGTGCAGCCGGGCGGTGCGATGCGGGACGAGGAGATCATCGCCGCCGCCGACGAGCACGGCCTGGCGATGGTGTTCACGGGTTACAGGCACTTCAGGCACTGACCTGATGCTGCGCGCCGCAGCCCCCCACGCCCGTAGTGCCGAGGGCGGAGACCTGCTGCTTGCCCGCGCCGCTCGATCAGTCCGCCACGCACGCCTGTCGAGGCCACCGTGATCTCCGGCGGCGCACCGGACAGCGTCACACGAGCCATGAGACGCCGCCCTGACGCTCCACGCCCTGGCGGGACGGCGCTCTCGATCCCCCCAGGGGCGATCGTGGACGGCTGCGGCCGTGGCCGCCCATGTGCCCGGCTCGTACTCCTCGGCCCGGGCGAAGTGCCGGGGCCAGATCACTTCTGCGTCCCACCCCGGTCGTCCGGCGTGGCGATTCCTGCACTGCGGAGCGCGTTGAGGGGCATGTTCCGGAGAATCTCATCAGGGCGTCGAACGGCACGCGTCTCGCACACGGCGCTAGAATGAGCCCATGTCGGGGAGCGACGACGTGAAGTCCGCCCATCCTGCTGTGAAGCTCACCTACGACGACTACGTGCACTTCCCCGAGGACGGGAAGCGGCACGAGCTCATCGACGGAGAGCATGTCGTGACCCCGACACCCGTCCGCAGACACCAGGCGATTTCCATGAACCTGTCGGTGATGATCGGGGCGCACCTTCGTGCGCAGCCGGTCGGCCGCGTGTTCGCGGCGCCGTTCGACGTGATCCTCTCGGATTTCGATGTCGTCGAGCCCGATCTGATCTATCTCTCGAACAGCCGGCTGGCCGAGATCGAGACGTCACCCTGGATCCGCGGCGCGCCAGACCTGGTCGTGGAGATCGGCTCGCCCGGCACCCGGAAGCGCGACCTGACGACGAAGCGTCGGCTCTACGAGCGATTCGGGGTTGGCGAGTACTGGATCGTCGATCCGGAGCTGGACACGATTCAGGTCTATCGACTCGTCGACGAGCGCTACGAGCGCGTCGCGGAGCTGACCGCCGAGCACGGGGACGTCCTCACGACGCCCCTGCTGCCGGGCCTCGATCTGCCGCTGTCGGCGATCTTCGAGGACTGAGACGCCGGCGCCCTCCTCCTACCACCCCGTGAGCGTCCTTGTCATCGGCGCCGGCGCCGCCGGGCTCGCCACGGCGATCTTCGCGGCCCGGGCCCCCGTCGAGGGCGACGCGAGGTTGGCGATCTGGTTGCAGGCGGTGGCGGTCAGGCCGGCTGCGGCAACGGCGCTGCCCACAGGGTCGAAGTCGATCTCACGCGCATGGTCGGTCACCTCCAGAGGTCCCACCCTATCGACCGCCCCCGGCCGGTGTCGCAGGCGCACGGGAGGGAGCCGGCAGGCTTTCGGCCGGTTCGCCCCGGATCGAACGCTCGAGGCGTGATCTCCGCGTAATACCCCGAATCTCTCCGGGCTCTCTCATGTCTTGCGGATGTGCCGCGCGCAGGATGAGATGCCGCCCGCTCACCTCGCGCGTGCGGGCCGGTGGGGCAGCTGATGCGGCGGAGGCGCCATGGACAGGGAGGACCGGCGGACTGCAGACCGTCCAGGGGTGAGCCGGCGGACGGTGCTCGGCGGAATCGCGACCGGCGCGATTGCCGCGGCCCTGCCGTCGGGCGCCCGGGCGGCCCCGTCCGAGGTGGGCGCGGCCAACCGGCGAAGCGCGGAGGCGTTTCAGGTCCGTCTCGCCGCCGCCCGGTTCGAACAGCAGTTCCCCGTACCCTCGCAGGCAGGCAACGGCGACGAGGCGCGTCTGCCGAATCGGATCGGCTGCTTCTCCAAGGGGCTTCCGCACAACCATCGGGGGAGGTGGTGGCGCCGGCCTACGAGTCTCTGCTCGTTGCCCTGCGGACGGGAGATCCCTCAGACTTCGAGCGCATCCTTGTCGGCGGCGGCGCTCCGCAGGCCTATCCCGAGGGCTCGCCCGTACACCCCTCCTATGGCGCCGGACACGCGGCCGTCGCGGGCGCCTGCGTGACCGTCCTGAAGGCGTTCTTCGACGAGTCCGCCGAGATGCCGGACCCCGTGGAGGCGACGCCGGACGGGTTCGATCTGCGGCCGTACCAGGGGGCGCGGCTCACGGTGGGCGGCGAGCTGAACAAGCTGGCCTCGAACGTCGCCCTGGGCCGCAACGTCGCCGGCATCCACTGGCGCTCCGACGCCGTCGCGTCGCTCGTGCTCGGAGAAGAGGTGGCGCTGCGGTACCTCGCCAAGGAGCGGCTCTGCGTCAACGAGCCGTTCGACGGCTTCACGGTGACGCGGTTCGACGGGACGACGGTCGCGGTCTGAGGTCGGCCCGCCACCGGGACGCCGGGAACCTTCCGGCGGCGGCGCTCGGGCCGGCCGCCGGCAGCTCGAGGCCGAGGTCGCGAAGTGGGAGCGCCTGTCGGCCGGGGTCAATCTCGTGCTCGAAAGGACCTAGACGCCCTGAGGGGCCGGAATCCATGACGTTTGAGTCAAGGTTCCTCCGGCCCCTCTCGTGCCGGGGCGCCGGGCCGCGCGTATGGATCCGCTCGTGGCGCTTCGGCACGACTGAGGCGGCGGGATCTCCCGGCCTCAGCGCCGCACGCGGGCGGTCGACGGCGGCACGTGGCCGCGGAGGCGCAGGTACACGACGATGTTGCCGTAGTGCTCGTTGTTGTGCGTCGTGTTGAAGAACAGCACGGCGCCGCGCGTCGTCCGGCGGTCACCGGGGCCGGCGACGGTCACCAGCCGGGTGAAGTTGTCGTCGGTCGTCTCCTCATAGGCGCCATCGCAGTAGTCGAGCGAGGCCCGTAGGGCGGCGACGAGCGCGGCCTTGTCGGTCGTCTCCTCGTAGTTGACACTCGACGGCGAGCCTTCCTCCCGCGCCTGCGAGCAGAAGAAGTAATTGGCGCTGATGACATGCCCGACGAGCGCGCCGAAGGTCCGGACGTCCTGGGTCGGGCGAAAGGCGTAGTCCAAGGCTGCCATGATCTCGGCGGCCTCGACCAGGTTGCGCCGTATCGTGGCGTGCATACTGCGCACCACGGACGCCATCGATGGCGAGGCCACATCGGCCAGAGCGCCGTCGCTTGTCTGCGCGGCCGCGGATGTCACGGCGACCGCGACGAGCAGGATCGAGATCACGCTCCTCCGCATCGGTTACCTCCAGTTCGACCGATTCAGGGACGGGCGGCGAGGCACTCAACTGGCTGGCGCGCCGAAGGCGGCCAGCAGATCGGCCGCCGCCACGGGGGAGGGGCCGAATCGGCTCACGGCGATCCCGGCGGCCTGGTTGGCCAGGTGGGCGGCCTCGCCCATCGACGCACCGGCCCCCAGGGCGATCGCAAGGGTGGCAATCACGGTGTCGCCGGCTCCCGTGACGTCGGCCACCTCGCGCGCGAGGGCCGGCAGCGGCCCCTCGACGTCTCCCGCGAGCAGCCACATCCCCTGATCGCCGCGCGTCATCAGCACGTCGCGGCACCGGGCGCGTTCCCGGAACCGGCGCGCCGCCAGCCGCGCCTCGTCGTCGCTGCGCACGCGCATGTGCGTCGCCTGCTCGGTCTCCAGGTGGTTGGGCGTGATGACCGTCGAGCCGGCGTAGTACTCGAGGTGGGGAATCTTGGGGTCCACCAGCACGGGAACGCCGCGCTCGGCGGCGGCCTCGAGCACAGCATCGAACACCGCCCGCGTGATCGCGCCCTTGAGGTAGTCGGAGACGACGATGGCCGAGGCGCGCCGGGCGTGCGTGCGCACGCCGTCGACGACGCGGTCCTCGACCTCTCCGGCGATCTCGGTGTCGCGCTCGTAGTCGACGCGGGCGACCTGCTGGTTGCGATCGGTGACCACGCGCACCTTCGTCGTGGTCGGGCGGTCCGCGTCGCCGACGAGAGCCGGGGCGATGCCGGCCTCCCGGCACCGCTCGGTCAGCAGCGACGCCGTGTCGTCCCGGCCGACGACGCCGACGAGGACGGCCTGGCCCCCGAGCGCCACGATGTTGGTCGCCACGTTGGCCGCGCCGCCCAGCCGGAACATCTCGTGATCGAAAGCCACGACGGGGACCGGAGCCTCCGGCGAGATGCGTGTGACCCGGCCGACGAGGAATCGGTCGATCATGGCGTCCCCGACGACGAGCACGCCGGCGCTGGCGCAGCGGTCGAGGATCCCGCGCGCGGCCCCGACCGTCAGCGGGGGGAGCATTGTATCGGCGCGTGGCCGCGGTCGATCGGGTGACCGGAGCGGTCGTTTTTCACGGGATGCACGGGGGTGGAGGCGCCGTCTTCCTTCCGGCGACGCCGAAACTATAGCATCGTGAACATCTTGCGATAAGATTTCACCCGATGCGCACTCGCGTTCCGTTGTGGCTGGTCATCGGCGCGCTGCTGACGGGGGCCCTCCCGGGCACGGCTCGTGCGCAGGAGTCCGGCGAGGCCTATTTCGCCTTCCTGACGGCCCGGCGCCTCGAGGCGGCCGGCAACGAGGATGGGGCCCGGCGCGCGCTCGAACGGGCGGCGGCGGCCGATCCCGCCTCGGCGGAGGTCCGCGCCGAGATGGCCGAGTTCCATCTGCGGCAGGACGATCGCGAGGCCGCCGAGCGCGAGGCGCTGGCGGCCGTCGAGCTCAATCCGGACAACGTAGGCGGCAATCGGGTCCTCGGCCTGATCCACGCCGCGGCACTCGACGGCCTGCGCGGCGAGGGGGCCTCCGAGCAGGTGGCCGAACACCTCCGCCAGGCGATTGCGTACCTCGAGCGGGCGGCGGCGGGTGCGGACGCGGCGACCGAGCTGAGCCTGCACTACACGCTGGGCCGGCTGTACATCCGGAACCGCGAGCCGGAGAAGGCGGTCGAGACGCTCGCGCGCGTCCTCGAACAGAGTCCGTTCTCGGTGGACGTGCGGCTCACCTTGGCGCAGGCCTACGCCAGTGACGAGGATCTGGACGGCGCGATCCGCACGCTCGACGACATCGTCGACCAGGTGCCCGCCGTCGCCGTGTCCCTCGCGCAGTACCAGGACATGGCTGGCCGGTTCGATGAAGCGGTCGAGAACTACACCGTCGCGCTGGAGCTCCGGCCGAGGGACCGCGCGATCAAGCAGGCGCGAATCCTCGCGTTGCTCAAGGCCATGGACTACGAGCGCGCGGCGGCCTTTGCCGGCGACGCTGCGCGGCAGCACCCCAATACGCGGCAGTTCCTGCAGCTGCAGGCACAGGCGCTCTTCGATGGCGGCAACCGGAGCGCCGCCTTCGCGCTCCTCGAGCAGGCCGTGCGCGATGCGCCGGACGATACGGACACGCTCTTCACCCTGGCCGACCTCTACAACGACGTCGGGCGCTCGAACGAGGCCGTGCAGGCGCTCCGTCGCGTGGTCGCCGCCGATCCGAGGCACGCCAACGCGCTCAACTATCTGGGGTACCTGCTGGCCGTACGGGGCGAGAGTCTCGATGAGGCCATCGATCTCGTGCAGCGCGCCCTCGAGCAGGAACCGGAGAACGGTGCCTACCTCGACAGCCTTGGCTGGGCGTACTTCAAGCGTGGCGACTTCGCCGAGGCCGAGCAGTACCTGACCGCGGCCGCCGAGCGGCTGCCCGAGAACTCCGAGGTCCAGGACCACCTGGGCGACGTCCTGGCGCGCCGCGGGCGCTTGGCCGAGGCGATCGCCGCGTGGACGCGCGCGCTCGAGGGCGACGGGCAGGACGTCGAGACGGCCGCCATCGAGCGCAAGATCAGCGACGCCAGGACCAGAGTCCAAGACGCGCGATGAGCCAGCCGGGTGCGGCGATCGCGGAGCGTCCGTCGCTTCGCGCGGTCGTCCTCCTCGGCTTCATGACCTGTGCCACGGCGTGCGGCTCGCGCGTCGTGCCGCTGCCCGACGACGTCGGCGCCCCGCTTCCGGACTTCGCGACGATTCACCAGGACGCCACCCGCATCTGCCGTGGCGTGCGCACGCTGGAGGGCCAGATCGCGCTCAGGGGCAGTGCCGGAGACCAGGGCCTGCGGGCGAGCGTTCTCGCCGGCTTCGAGCGGCCGGACTCGATGCGGCTCGAGGTGCTGGGGGCGTTCGGGGGAGTGGAGGTCCGGCTGGCCGCGCGTGAGGGACGGGCGACGCTGCTGCTGACGTCCGACAATCTGGTCGTGCGTGACGCGCCGCCCGGAGACGTGCTCGGCGCCCTGACCGGCGTGAACCTGGCGCCTGCCGACGTCCTGGCCGTCCTGACCGGGTGCGTCATGCCGGCGCCGGAACCCACGGCGGGGCGTCTGCACGCCAACGGCTGGGCTTCGATCGACATCGGTGGCGGCGCGGTCGTCTATCTCGAGCGCAGTGGCGAGTGGCGGATACGCGCGGCGCGGCGTGACGCCTGGCGGATCGACTACGAGGAGTGGGAAGGGCTCTTTCCGGGCGTCGTGCGGCTCCAGAGCCTGGCGGCGAGGCCGGCGGTCGAGGTGACCGCCACGCTCTCGCGGATCTCCTCCAACGGCGAGATCCCCCAGGCCGCGTTCACGCTCAACGTGCCGGAGGACGCGGAGGACGTGACCGTCGACGAGCTGCGCGCCATCGGTCCGCTCGGAGAGGAGGAGTGAGCCCGGCGCCGGTCACCTCGCGCGGGGTGCCCGCGCGAGGGACGGTGGTGCGCGTGCACGCTCACGCGAAGATCAACCTCGACCTGCGCGTGCTCGGCACGCGCCCCGACGGGTATCACGAGCTGCGGACGGTCTTTCAGACCCTCGCGCTCCACGACACGCTCGACTGCGTCGCCCGCGAGGGTCCGCTCGCGATCGAGTGCGACACGCCGGGCGTGCCCGTCGATCGTACCAACCTGATCTGGCGGGCCGCCGAGACGCTCTGGCGGGCGCTGCGACGCGACGGGCCCGCCGCCGGCGTGCTCGTACGCCTGCAGAAGCGCATTCCCGTGCAGGGCGGCCTCGGGGGTGGCAGTGCCGACGCCGCCGCCGCGCTGCTGGCGCTGGCCCGGGTCTGGCGTACGCCGGTTCGCCGGGAGCAACTCGTCGAGGTGGCGGCCGCGATTGGAGCCGATGTGGCGTTCTGCCTCTCCGGCGGCACGGCCCTGGGTCTGGGCCGCGGCGACGAGGTCTACCCGCTCATGGATCTGCCCAGGCACTGGGTCGTGCTGCTCGTGCCCGGCTTCGGTATCTCGTCCACCGACGCCTACGGCTGGTACGACGCCGAGCGCGGCCTGGACCGGGGGGCGCTGCCGCCCGAGCCCCAGCACGTGCCCGGGCCGTGGCCATCGCGCGCGGCCCAGATGATCAACGACCTCGAGGCCCCCATCGCGCGTCGCCACCCGGAAATCGCCCGGATGAAGGGTGCGCTTCGACAGGCCGGTGCCCTTGCCGCGGCCATGTCGGGCAGCGGGTCCACGGTGTTCGGCCTGTTCCAGCGCCGTGGGGAGGCGGTTTCGGCGATGGGACGGCTGGGCGGCGCCGGCTGGCAGGTGCTGCTCACGGAGTCGATCGGCCGGACGGTCTACGCGCGGCGCACAGCGCCCAGGCGCCTGAAAGGCACAGCGCCAAGGCGCCTGAGCCTTGCCCGCAGCCGCAAGTCTCAACTACACTAAGCGTTTGCGCCACGGCAGCGCGACGACTCCAGAAGACTTTCAGGTGCAGACGGCGGATCAGGCCGGCACTCCCTCCGCCCGGCGGGGCGGAGACCGCGGGAGACAGGCGAGTGGAGCGCTCGACGTCCGGGTGCGCCGGCGTCCCGGGGCGCTCGTGATGGGGCGTGGCCAAGTGGTAAGGCGCGGGTCTTTGGATCCCGTATTCGGAGGTTCGAATCCTCCCGCCCCAACCAGATCGTGGAGGTCCGGTGCGTCCCGCGTGTGACAGATGAAGCGACCCCTCAGTGGAGAAGGACTCGTCTCGACCGGCTTCGGTGAGCTCAAGCTGTTCGCCGGCAGCGCGCACCCCGAGCTGAGCAAGGCGATCGCCGAGTGCCTGGGCATCCCGCTCGGGCAGTCGCGTCTCCGCCGTTTTCCCGACAGCGAGGTGTCGTTCCAGATCGACGAGAACATCCGGGGCGCCGACGTCTTCATCGTGCAGCCCACATCGAACCCGGTGGATCAGCACCTGATGGAGATGCTGGTCATGGTCGACGCGTTCCGCCGCTCGTCGGCCGCGCGCATCACGGCGGTGATGCCCTATTACGGCTACGCGCGTCAGGACCGGAAGGACAAGCCGCGCGTGCCGATCTCGGCCAAGCTGGTGGCCAACCTGCTCGGCGCGGCCGGCACCAACCGCGTGCTCACCATGGACCTGCACAAGGCACAGATCCAGGGCTTCTTCGACATCCCGGTGGACCACCTGTTCTCGGCGCCGGTGATCATCGAGTTCTGCGCGCGCCTGCAGGCGCCCAACCTGACGATCGTCTCGCCGGACGCCGGAGGCGCCGAGCGCGCCCGTGCCTACGCCAAGCGCCTGGGGGCCGAGCTCGCGATCGTGGACAAGCGGCGATCGGAGGACGGCACGGCCGAGGTGATGAACGTCATCGGCTCCGTGGAGGGGCGGACCTGCATCCTGCAGGACGACATCATCGACACGGCCGGTACCATCTGCAAGGCCGCCAACGGGCTCAAGGAAGCTGGCGCCGCCCGTGTGCTGGCGTGCGCCGTGCACGGCGTGCTCTCGGGGAAGGCCATCGAGCGGATCCAGGACTCGCCCCTCGACCAACTGATCGTGACCGACTCGATTCCGTTGCGGCCGGAGGCGAAGGCCTGCAGCAAGATCGTGGTGCTGTCGGTGGCGCGGCTGCTCGGCCAGGCGATTCGCAACATCCACGAGGAGACCTCGGTCTCCTCGCTCTTCGTCTAGAGGCGAAGAGGAGACGGGTAGACTGAGGACGGAAGGGTTACCGAGATGGACGCAACACTCGACGCGGTCAGCAGGGACGGACGGGGGAAGAACGAGGCCAGGCGGCTCCGCGCGTCGGGGCGCATGCCGGCCGTGGTCTACGGCGCGCGGGACGACGGCGGGGCGCCGCAGAGCCAGGCCGTGTCGGTCGATCCGAAGGCGATGTTGAAGATTCTCCGGTCCGAGTCGGGCGCCAATACCCTGATCACGCTCAGCGTCGACGGCGCCGAGTCGCGCGTGATGGTCAAGGAGTACCAGATCGACCCGGTGACGCACGCGCTGCTCCACGCCGACTTCTACCAGCTCGCCATGGATCGCGCGATCACCGTGTCGGTGCCGGTCCAGATCAGGGGCGAGGCCGTCGGCGTGAAGACGCAGGGCGGGATGCTCGACTTCGTGACCCGCGAGATCGAGGTCGAGTGCCTGCCCACCGACATCCCGGAGCACATCGACGTCGACGTCAGCGAGCTGGCCCTGCACCAGTCGGTCCGCGTCCGCGATCTGCAGGTGGACGACAAGTGGAAACCGGTGACCGAGGGCGACACCATGCTGGTGCACATCGTGATGCCGAAGGCCGAGGCGTCGGCCGCGTCGGCGACCGAGGAGGAGGCCGCCGCGGCGGCGACCGAGGCCGAGCCGGAGGTCATCAAGAAGGGCAAGACGGAGGAGGGCGAGTAGGCACGGAGGTGCTGGCCGTGCGAGTCGCGTGAAGCTGATCGTCGGACTCGGGAATCCGGGACGCGAGTACCGCGAGACCCGCCACAACGTCGGCTTCATGGTCGTGGACGAGGTGGCGCGTCGGGCCGGGCTCACGTGGGGAACGGGCCCGGCGCAGGTTCCCGAGGCGCTGATCGTCAAGCGCTACGGGTCCGGGCCGCTGCTGCTGGCCAAGCCGCTGACCTACATGAACCGGAGCGGCGCGGCGGTCGGCGGGTTGTCGCGCTACTACGACGTCCCGGCCGACGCGTTGCTCGTGGTCGTCGACGAGGCTGCGTTGCCGCTCGGCAAGCTCCGGCTCCGGGCGAACGGGTCGGCGGGCGGGCACAACGGCCTGAAGTCCGTGATCGACGCGCTCGGGACGACGGCGTTTCCCCGGCTGCGGCTGGGGGTCGGGCGCGGGGACGGCCGGCGGGATCTGGCCGACCACGTGCTCGCGAAGTTCGAGGCCGGCGAGCGTGCCGGGCTCGAGTCGCTCATCGCGCGGGCTGCCGACGCCGTGGAGCTGTTCGCGGCCGAGGGCATCGTGAAGGCGATGAACGTGTACAACCCTGACGGCGGGGCGGAGAGCGCCGAATGACTCCTTGCCTCCCGGGAGCCGTGACCAGCGGCGCAACGGGCGGCCGGTAGAAGGGGGCGAGCGCGCCAGGAAATTGCGCGAGCGCACCAGGAAGTACTGTCCAGAAGGAGAGACATGAGCAGAACGTACGAACTCGTCTACGTCGTGTCGCCGGAGGCGAACGACGATCAGGTGGCCGAGCTGCACACGCAGGTCGAGGCCATCGTGCAGCGGATGGACGGCCGCATCGAGAAGACCGACAACTGGGGGCGGCGGAAGCTCGCCTACGAGATCGGTCGCCACAAGGAAGGCACCTACGTGCTCGAGGTGATCGTCGGCGGCGGCGACCTCATGAAGGAGATCGATCGCCGGTTCAAGGTCACCGACCACATCATCCGCCACCTCATCGTCCGTGTGGACGAGGAGCAGGGGGTGGTGGAGCGCACGCGGACGCGGCGCACCGACACCAGCCAGCGGCGGCGCGTGGCACGCGGCCTGCCGCCCGAGCGGCAGCCGGGAGAAGGGCAGCGCGGCGAGTCGGATGATGAACGCGAGGATCGGCCGGAGACCGGCCGGGGAGAGGCGCGATGAACGGCAGGCGAGGCTTCGGGGGCCGCGGCAAGTCCGGCGGCAAGCCCATTGGGAAGGACGGGCAGCGCCGGCCCATGTTCCGTCGGCGCAAGGTGTGCAAGTTCTGTGCGGACAAGATCGACGATATCAACTACAAGGACGTGCGGCTGCTGATGCCGTTCGTGCCCGAGCGTGCCAAGGTGCTGCCGCGGCGCATCTCGGGCACCTGCGCGATGCACCAGCGGAAGCTCCGGACGGCGATCATGCGCGCGCGCCAGCTCGCCTTGATCCCGTACACCACGGAGTAGGCCACATGGAAGTCATCCTCCGACGGCACGTCGAGAACCTGGGCGAGCGCGGCGAGATCGTGAAGGTCGCACCGGGATACGCACGCAACTACCTGCTGCCTCGCAAGCTGGCGCTCGAGGCGACCGAGGGCAATCGCCGGCACGTCGAGCGCGAACGGAAGATCGTCGAGGCGCGCGAAACCGAGGAGAAGGCGCAGGCCGAGGCCGTGGCCGCCCGGCTGGTCAACGTCGAGATCGCGATCGCGCGACGCGTGGGCGACACCGAGCAGCTGTACGGCTCGGTGACGGCGGTTGACATCGCGGAGTTCCTCAAGGGCAAGGGCTTCGAGATCGACCGGCGGAAGCTGATCCTGCCCGAGGCGATCAAGACGCTCGGCGAGCACGCCGTGCCGCTGAAGCTGCACCGCGAGGTGACGGCGAAGCTCACCGTCAAGGTGGTGCGCGAAGGGGCCGAGCCCACGACGGCGTAGCGCGTGGCCTGGCGCCGCCGGATGGCCGGCGGCGCCTTGCACCGGGTGTGCTCCTACGGGATACTTGTGGACTGTCCACGGCTCGGGAGGACCATCAAGCGAGGCCGATTCGGCCGCGTCCAGCAGCGACCTGCATATATGGCAAACATCGGATACATCGGTCTCGGGGCGATGGGCAGTCGGATGGCTGCCCGCCTGATCGCCAAGGGACACACCGTGACCGGGTACAACCGCACCCGGTCGAAGGCCCAGTGGCTGCTCGACAAGGGGATGCGGTGGGGCACCACGCCGCGCGAGGTCGCCGCTGCGGCGGACGTGACCTTCGTGATGGTCACCGACTCCACGGCGCTCGAGGGCGTCTCGGGCGGGGCCGACGGGTTCATCGCGGGCCTCGGGCCAGGGAAGATCGTCGTCGAGATGAGCACCGTGAGTCCTGCGCTCAGCCGATCGGTGGCCGAGGCGGCCAGGGCCCGGGGCGCCGACATGGTCGACTCGCCAGTCTCCGGCAGCATCAGCACGCTCGAGCAGGGCAAGCTCACCATGATGGTTGGCGGCCGCAAGGACACCTACGAGAAGGTGCATCCGCTGTTGCTCGACATCGGTCCGAAGGCGACCCATGTGGGCGGCAACGGGCTTGCGCTGTCGATGAAGATCGCGCTCAACCTGGCGATCACCACGCAGTTGCTGGCCTTCGCCGAGGGCATCCTGCTGGCCGAGAAGGCCGGCATCGACCGGAAGACGGCGGTGGAGGTCTACACCAACAGCGCCCTGGCGTCCCCGATGCTGCAGTACCGTGGGCCCTTCGTCCTCGACATGCCGAAGGAGGCCTGGTTCGACATGAGGATGATGCAGAAGGACACGACGCTGGCGCTCGACCTGGGTCGCCGGCTGGGCGTGTCGCTGCCGCTCACGTCGCTGTCGAACGAGTTCCTCACCGCCGCCCGGAGCATGGGGCTCGAGCACCGGGACTGCGCGGCCGTCTTCAACGTGCTCGCCACACTGTCAGGAGTCGACGCATGACGCCCGCCACGGCCAGGAAGACCGCTTCGAAGGGCGCTGCCGGCGCCGCCTCCTCGATTCCCGCCGACCGGCTGATGCGGTTCTATCGGCAGATGGTCGCGATCCGCCTCTTCGAGGAGCGCGTCAACGACTTGTACACCCGGGCGCTGATGCCAGGGCTCGCGCATCTCTACATCGGCGAGGAAGCCATTGCCGTCGGCGTCTGCGAGGCATTGCGGGCCGACGACTACATCACGAGCACCCATCGCGGCCACGGCCACTGCCTGGCCAAGGGCGCCTCGCCGGACCGGATGTTCGCGGAGCTCCTCGGCAAGGAGGCCGGCTACTGCAAGGGCAAGGGCGGCTCCATGCACATCGCCGATCCCGAGACGGGCAACCTCGGCGCCAACGCGATCGTCGGCGGGAGCGCGGGCATCGCGACCGGCGCGGCCTACGCCTCGAAGTACCTGAAGCAGGACCGCGTGGCCGTCTGCTTCTTCGGGGAGGGCGCGCTCGGCCAGGGGCTGCTCTACGAGGAGATGAACCTGGCGCAGCTCTGGAAGCTGCCGGTCATCTTCGTCTGCGAGAACAACGGCTACAACGAGTACACGCACTTCTCCGAGTCGACGGCGGGCACGGTGCCCGCGCGCCCGGCCGCCTTCGGCATGGCGACCGAGACGGTCGACGGCCAGAACGTGCGCGACGTCTACACGGTGGCCTCGCGGTACATCGAGCGGGCACGTCGCGGGGAGGGGCCCGCGTTCCTGGAGTTCACGACCTACCGGTACCACGGACATCATGTGGGCGACATCGCCCGGTCCTACTACCGCCCGAAGGCCGAGGAAGAGGAGTGGGTCACCACGCGGGACCCGGTGACGCTGCACGGCGAGTGGCTCATGAGCAACGGCGTGGCCGATCGCGCGGCGCTCGACAGGGTGCAGGAGGAGCTCATCGCCGAAATGGACGCGGCGGTCGAGTTCGCGGTCAACGCGTCGTATCCGGATCCGGACAAGGTGGACCAGGACATCTATGGCTGAGGCGGCAACGGCGGTGCGGGAGCTCTCGTTCGGTGAGGCGATCAAGGAGGCCATCACCGAGGAGATGCGGCGGGATTCGAGGGTCGTCCTCATGGGCGAGGACGTCGCCGAGGCGGGCACGACCTTCAAGGTGCTGACGGGCCTGGTCGACGAGTTCGGCAAGGACCGGGTCATCGACACGCCGATCTCCGAGGCCGGCTTCACCGGCATCGGCGTGGGCGCGGCGATGACCGGCATGCGGCCGATCGTCGACATCATGTTCGGCGATTTCCTGATGATCATCATGGACCAGGTCGCCAACCAGGCCGCCAAGATCCATTACATGTCGGGCGGCAAGTGGAAGGTGCCGATGGTCATTCGGGCCACCATGGGGGCGACCCGCCGCTCGGCCGCGCAGCACTCGCAGTCGCTGCACGCCTGGCCGAGTCACATTCCCGGGCTGAAGGTGGTGGTGCCGTCGACGGCCTACGACGCCAAGGGGCTCTTCAAGGCCGCGGTCCGGGACGACAACCCCGTCGTCATCTTCGAGCACAAGATCAGCTACCGGAAGGTGAAGGGCCCGGTTCCCGACGAGGACTACGTCGTCCCGCTCGGCGTGGCCGACGTGAAGCGCGAGGGGCGCGACATCACGCTCGTGGCGCTCAGCAGCATGGTGCAGGTGGCGCTCGGTGCCGCGGAGATGCTCGAGGAGATCGGTGTGAGCGCCGAGGTGGTGGATCCTCGCACGACGTGGCCGCTCGACGAGCGGACGCTGGTCGAGTCGGTGCGCAAGACGTCGCGGTGCATCGTCATCGACGAGGGCTACTCGCGGTACGGCATCACCGGGGAGATCGCGTCGACGATCCAGGAGCAGGCGTTCTTCGACCTCGACGCGCCCGTCCGGCGGATGGGCGCGATGCACGTGCCGATCCCGTTCTCGCCGTCGCTCGAGGACGTGACCGTGCCGAGCGCGCAGCAGGTGTTCGAGATGGCGCGCCAGATGTGCAACAGGTAGATGGGCTGGACTGTCGTCCGACCCATCTACGGCTTCTTTACAGGAGTGTAGGCAGTGGCTATCAGGACCTTCGGCACGATGGCGGTGGACTGGGAGGAGCGGATCGACTTCGACCGCCTGCGGCGCGAGCGCCTCTCCCGGCTCAAGGGCCTGCTGGCGAAGTCGGAGCTCGGCAGCGTGCTGTGCTTCGACATGAACAACGTCCGGTACATCACGGCCACGCACATCGGGACCTGGGCGCAGGACAAGATCAGCCGCTTCACGCTGCTGCCGCAGGACGACGAGCCGATCCTGTGGGACTTCGGCTCGGCCGCCAAGCACCACAGGCTGAACTGCTCGTGGCTCGGCGAGCGCTCGCGCGCCGGCATCCCGCTGATGCGCGGCGCGATGACGCCCGAAATGGGGCGGGCCGAGGACGTGGCCCGCAAGATCCGCATCGAGCTCGAGGAGCGCGGGCTGCACAAGGAGCCGGTCGGCGTGGACGTGGCGGAACCGCCCATCCTGTTCGCCCTCCAGAAGGCGGGCCTCAACGTCGTGGACGGCCAGCAGTTGCTCTCCGACGCCCGGGAGATCAAGACACAGGACGAGATCTCGCTCCTGACGCAGTCGGCCGGCATGGTCGACGCCGCCTACTACGATCTCTACAGGGCGATGAAGCCTGGCATGCGCGAGAACGACGCCGTGGCGCTCGTCTCGAAGGTCCTCTACGAGATGGGCTCGGAGTACGTCGAGGGTGTCAATGCCATTTCCGGCGAGCGCTGCAGCCCGCACCCACACGTGTTCTCCGATCGCGTGCTCCGCCCCGGCGATCCGGTCTACTACGACATCCTGCACTCCTACATGGGGTACCGGACCTGCTACTACCGGTGCTTCGCGATCAGCTCCGCGTCGCGCGCCCTGGTGGACGCCTACAAGCGGTGCCGTGACTACCTGGATGCCTCGATCGAGCTCATCCGTCCCGGCCGGACGACGGCCGAGGTGGCGAGCGTCTGGCCCGCGGCCAAGGAGTTCGGGTTCCCCGACGAGGAGGCCGCCTTCGCGCTGCAGATGGGGCACGGCATCGGGCTGGCCATCTGGGAGAAGCCGATCATCAGCCGTCTCGTGTCGCTCGATCACCCGCACGAGATCAAGCCCGGCATGGTCTTCGCGCTCGAGACCTTCTGGCCCGCGACCGACGGCTGGAGCGCCGCGCGCATCGAGGAAGAGATCGTCGTCACCGAGACCGGGCACGAGGTGATCACGCGGTTCCCGGCCGAGGAGCTCCTGGTGGCGGGCGCGCCGTTTGTCACCGTCGGTGGCACGCTGCCCACCCTGCGCGAGCCCGATCCCGAGCCGAACCTGCAGGTGAAGGAGCTGATCGCGGCGGCTGCCCGGGCCGAGGCGCCGGCGGGAGCTCGCTGATGGCCGTCAGCGTCGTGATGCCTGCGCTCGAGATGGCGCAGGAGACGGGCAAGCTCGTCGCCTGGCGGAAGCAGGAGGGCGAGGCGGTCAAGAAGGGCGAGATCCTCCTCGAGGTCGAGACCGACAAGGCGGTCGTCGAGGTCGAGGCGTCGGCCGACGGCATTCTCGGGGGCGTCACGGCGAAACAGGACGACGTCGTGCCGGTCGGCCACACGATCGCCTGGCTGCTCAAGCCCGGCGAGTCGCCCCCTGCCGCGGGCAAGGCCCACGTGAGCGGTCGAAAGATGGATGGCGCGGCGGCCGCTCCGGCGGTCTCGGCCGCCGCAGCCGCCCCGGCGGCGCCGGCGTCGGCGGCCGGCGCGAAGATCTCGCCCAAGGCCAGACGGCTCGCGCGGGAGCACGGCGTCGACATCACGACGCTGCGGGGCTCGGGCCCGAACGGCGAGATCCTGGCCGACGACATCATGGCCGCCCGTGGGGCCGGCGGAGCGGCTGCGCCGGCTGCGGTGCCAGCGACCAGACCGGCGGCTCCGGCGCCGGCGGCACGGCCCGTCACGCCACCGCCGACGGTCCCGGCCGGCGATCCTGCGGTCGTCACCTCGATCGGCCGCATCATGGCCGAGCGGACGACCCAGAGCTGGACGACCGTCCCGCACTTCTTCGTCACCCGCGAGGTGGACGCCACGGCGCTCAACGCCACGCGCGCGCGGATTCTGCCCGGCATCGAGCAGTCCTATGGCGTGAAGGTGACCCACACGGACCTGCTCGTGGCGGCCGTGGCCCGGGCTCTGCGCCAGCACCCGCGCGTGAACGGGAGCTGGGTGGGCGAGACCATCAGGCTCAATCCGGACGTCAACGTCGCGCTGGCGATGGCGGTGGAGAACGCGGTCGTGACGGCGGTCATCCACAAGGCCGATCACCTGACGGTGCCCGCCATCGCGCAGCGCCGGAAGGAGCTGGCCGAGCGCGCCCGCGCGGGCAGGCTCCAGCCGGCCGACATCACCGGGGGCACCTTCACGATCAGCAACCTCGGCATGTTCGGCGTGGACGCGTTCACGGCGATTATCGTGCCGCCGCAGGCCGGCATTCTGGCTGTTGGCGCGATCAAGGACCGTGTATCGGCCGTGGAGGGCATGATCGGCGTGCGGTCGACGATGCACCTGACGCTGTCCTCGGACCACCGGGTGATCGACGGCGCGCGCGCGGCGCAGTTCCTGAACGACGTGGTGCTGGCGCTCGCGAAACCCGACTGGGCCGGATAGAAACGAAATCCGTAACCGGGTCGGGCGTCATTTCGAATTCGTAATGGGGTCGGGCGTTACGCGCGTCTCGACAGGCAGGCTGCGATGGCAACGACATCTCCAACTGCAACGACCGGCGTCTCGCTGGCGGACCCGAAGCTCTTCCGGCAGGCGTGCTACATCGACGGCGCGTGGACCGACGCACAGTCGGGCGCCACGCTGCCGGTCGACAACCCGGCGACCGGCGAGGTGATTGGCACCGTACCGAAAATGGGCGCGGCCGAGACGCGGGTTGCCATCGAGGCGGCCGGTCGGGCCCTGCCCGCGTGGCGTAGCAAGACCGGCAAGGAGCGCGCGGCCGTCATCCGGCGCTGGTACGAGCTGATGCTCGAGCACCAGGACGACCTTGCGCGGCTCGTGACGACCGAGCAGGGCAAGCCCCTTGCTGAGTCGAAGGGCGAGCTGCTGTACGCGGCCTCCTACCTCGAGTGGTTCAGCGAAGAAGCCAAGCGCGTGTACGGTGACACCATCCCCGGACACCAGGCCGACAAGCGGATCATCGTGCTCAAGCAGCCGATCGGCGTGGTTGCCAGTATCACACCGTGGAACTTTCCGCTGGCCATGTTCACCAGAAAGTTCGGCCCTGCGCTCGCGGTCGGGTGCACGGTCGTGGCGAAGCCGGCCTCACAGACGCCCTTCTCCGCGCTGGCGCTGGCCGAGCTGGCCGAGCGTGCCGGTGTCCCGAAGGGAGCGTTCAACATCGTGACCGGCGCCTCGTCGGAGATCGGCGGCGAGCTGACGTCGAACCCGATCGTCCGGAAGCTGTCGTTCACGGGTTCTACGGCGGTCGGGAAGCAGTTGATGGCGCAGTGCGCCCAGACCCTGAAGAAGGTGTCACTCGAGCTGGGCGGCATCGCCCCGTTCATCGTCTTCGACGACGCCGATCTCGATGCGGCGGTCGAGGGCGCCATCGCATCGAAGTACCGCAACACCGGCCAGGCGTGCGTGTCCTTGAATCGGCTCTACGTGCAGGACGGCGTGTACGACGCGTTCGCGAGCAAGCTGGCCGAGGCGGTGGCGAAGCTGAAGCCGGCGCCGGGCCTCGAGCCGGGCGCGACACAGGGCCCGCTCATCGACGACAGCGCGGTCGCCAAGGTCGAGGAGCACATCGAGGACGCGACGAGCAAGGGGGCGAGGGTCATTGTGGGAGGCCGGCGCCACGCGCTCGGTGGCAGGTTCTTCGAGCCGACGGTCATCGTAGACGTGACGCCGAACATGATGTTTGCTCGCGACGAGACGTTCGGGCCCGTGGCGCCGCTGTTCAGGTTCACGACCGAGGAGGAGGTCGTGGCGCAGGCCAATGACACCGAGTCCGGCCTCGTCGCGTATTTCTACGGCCGCGATGTCGGACGAGTCTGGCGCGTGGCTGAGGCGCTCGAGGCGGGCATGGTCGGCATCAATACGGGCATGGTCTCGACCGAGGTGGCGCCGTTCGGCGGCGTGAAGGAATCCGGCCTGGGGCGCGAGGGCTCGAAGTACGGCATCGACGAGTACCTCGAGATCAAGTACCTCTGCATCGGCGGCATTCAGTAGTCCCCTGCGCTTCAGTTCTCGAGCCTGACAAACAACAACACTCGAGGTCAAGAATGGTCAAGGTGCTGGTTTCCGGCTACGGTGTCATTGGTCAGCGGCTCGCCGACGGCGTGGCGCTGCAGGGGGATATGGAGCTCGTGGGTGTCGTGGATGCGGCCCCGACGCTGACCGTTCAGGCCCTGCGCGACAAGGGCATGCCCTACAAGCTCTACGCCGCGTTCGATGGCGCCCGCGAAGGGCTGGAGGCCGCCGGCATACCGGTCGCCGGAACCATGGCCGAGGTGCTGCCGGAGGTCGACATCGTGCTCGACGCCGCGCCCGGTGGCATCGGTGCGAAGAACAAGGTGCTCTACGCGGAGCACGGCAAGAAGGCGGTCTTTCAGGGCGGCGAGAAGGACGATGTCGCGGACGTCTTCTTCCACGGCTACGCGAATTACGAGAAGGGCCTGAATCAGACCTTCCTGAAGCTCACCTCCTGCAACACCACGGGATTGATTCGCACGATCGACTGCCTGGACCGTGGCGTCGGCGTGGAACGCATCGCGATCACGATCGTGCGGCGCGTCGCGGATCCAGGCGACTATCACCGGGGCCTCGTCAACGCGCTCCAGGTCGACAAGGCGCCCAACCATCAGGCCGTCGATCTGATGAAGATCATGCCCCACGTGGATGCCACGGGGCTGCTCGTCCACACGCCGATCACGCACGGCCATTTCATTTCCGTGCTGGCCACGCCCAAGGACGATCTCTCGATCGACGAGGCCAAGGAGCTGATGGCCGCGCACGACCGGATTCGACTCATTTCCACCGCGCAGGGGTTCCTGGGCAACGCCTCGGTCTTCAAGTACGCGCGGGATCTCGGCCACCCTCGGGGCGATATCTACGAGGTGCCGGTGTGGGAGGATACGTTCGTGAAGTCCGGGCGTGACATCATGTTCGGGGTCCATATCCCGCAGGAGTCCGTCACGATACCGGAGTCGATCGACGCGATTCGCGCGGCGATGGGGATGGAGACGGATCGACTGAAGGCCGTCGGTCAGACGAACAAGTACCTCGGACTTCCGTACTGGAAGAAGGTACGGCAAGAAGCGCTCGCCTGAGGCTCTTCTGGGCTGACCTCATCGAGGACTGTTGACCGACCGATGGCGAACATGACGCCCCTCGATCGCTTCGACTACAGGGGCAGGACCGTGCTGTTGCGGGTCGACATCAATTCCCCCATCGACCCCACGACGAAGCGCATCGTCAACGAGAATCGCATTCAGAAGAGCGTCCCGACGCTGCAGCACCTGCTGGCCGGCGGCGCGAAGGTGGCGCTGATCGCCCATCAGGGCGACACGCTCGACTACCAGAACCTGATTCCCATGGCGGAGCACGCCGAGAAGCTCTCGGGCCATCTCGGCACGCGCGTCGACTACATCGACGACGTCTGCGGCCCGGCCGCGCGGGAGCGCGTCAAGGCGCTGCGGTCCGGAGAGGCCGTCCTGCTGGGCAACCTGCGCTACCTCAGCGAGGAGATCTCCACCTTCGAGAACGCGGTGAAGCTCCGTCCCGAGCAGATGCTCGAGACCTACCTCGTCCGGGGCCTGGCCCCGATCGTCGACTACTACGTGAACGACGCGTTCGCGGCCGCGCACCGCAACGCCCCGTCCATGGTGGCGTTCCAGGAGCTGAAGCCGACGGCGGCCGGCGTGCTGCTGTTCGACGAGGTCGCCGCTCTCGACAGGGTGATGCACGCGCCCGAGCACCCGTCGGTGTTCGTCCTGGGGGGCGCGAAGATCTCCGACGCCTTCGGCATGATGGAGCAGGTGCTCGCCTCCGGCACGGCGGACCAGATCCTCACCTGCGGCATCACGGGAGAGATCATGCTCCTGGCGAAGGGCTGCCGGCTGGGCAGGACGAAGGAGCAGTTCCTGAAGGACCGGAGCCTGGACGTGTTCGTCGAGCAGGCCGCGGCCTATCTGAAGGACTACCCCGACCGGATCCGCGTCCCGTCGGACCTCGCCTACGCCGTGGACGGCCAGCGCCACGAAGTGTCCGTTTCGGACCTGCCCGTCGAGCAGATGTTCATGGACATCGGGCGCCGGACGATCGCGGACTACGAGGCGGCGATCGGGGCCGCGAAGACGCTGTTCGTGAACGGCCCGCCGGGCGTGTACGAGAAGCCGATCTTCGAGGACGGCACGCGGGCGATCTGGAAGGCGATTGCCGCCGCGTCAGGGTACTCGGTCATCGGTGGGGGCGACACGGTCACGGCCGCCGAGAAATACGTCGATCTGGAAGACATCGACTACGTGTGCACCGCCGGTGGCGCCATGGTTCGATATCTGTCGGGCAAGAGGCTGCCGCTCATCGAGGCGATGGAAAAGGCCTACGAGCGCGATCGGCAGGTCACTGCGTAGATCGAGTACCACTGCCAGTCGTCGAACGCCCCACACACCATGACGGCGCGGGCCTGCCGCCCTCCTGCCTCCCGGCTCCGCATGCCGGAAGTCGGTCTCGTCTCGTACCCTCGCTCCGCTCGCACTCGCCGCCAGTAGTCGCTGATCCGAACGCCTGCCATCGCGGCAACCGCCGCCTGTGGTGATTCCAGCTCTACAGATCGACTGATCACGCGGACCGAACTGGCGGCGGAGAATCGCCTCGCCCGACGTTCAGGCGACCGGTGTCGGCATGCTGCGCAGGTCGGCTGCCGGGCGGCAGGCCCGCGCCGGCGGGCGTCCAGGGCGAGTTCGCTGACGTGGCTCGAAAGCTGCTGGATGCGGTCGCGCGCTGCCGATTATCTATACAAAATAGAACGTGTGTGATATACCGCCGTGGTATGAAGCGCTTGCACGTTGGCGAGTTCGAGGAACTGATGCTGTTGAGCGTTCGTGCGCTGGCTCCCCCGGTCTACGCCGTGGCCATCCAGCGCTTCATCGCGCGCACAGCGGGCCGTGACGTCGCATTGGGTGCCGTGTACGCCGCGCTGGGACGGCTGGAGGAGAAGGGCCTCCTGCGCTCGACCCTGGGAGAGGCGACCGCGGAACGGGGCGGTAAGCGGAAGCGCCTCTTCGCGGTCACCCCGGCCGGCATGCAGACGCTGATGGACCTTCGCCGCGTTCGGACGCGTCTCTGGCAGCTCATCGAGGAGCGAGGCTGACGTGGATCCGCAGCCGCCGCGACTAGCGCTCCTCCTCGCCCGTCTGAGTCGGCGGCGTCCCCGGGGGGACGGCGTCGAGGCGGATCTGCGGGAGCTGTTCGACGCGCGGCGCTCCGAGGACGGGCTGCGGTACGCCCGCCGGGCGTACTGGCGCGACGTGCTCAGCCTGTGGGTACATCGCGCTCCCTCGTGGCAGGCCGCGGCCAGGCGGCCCGCATCAGGGCAGTCGGTCTCCGGGACGCCGAGGCATGGGGCTCCGGCGTGGTGGCGCCTCGACACGATGCGGCAGGACGCGGTCTTCGCGGCCCGTCTGTTCCGGCGCCAGCCGGGCACGGTCGGGCTCGCCATCGCCGGTCTGGCGCTTGCCGTCGGCGTAACGACGGCCGTCTTCAGCGTGCTCAACGCGTACGCGATCCGCCCGCTCGGCGTTGTCGATCCTGACGCGACGGTCCACGTCTGGCGCACGTGGCCGCGCGGCGCGGGGACGAGTTGGCCGTACGTGGACTACCTGCAGGTCCGCGAGGCCGCGCAACTCTCGACGCTCGAGGGGTATATCGGTGACGCCGGCCCGCTCGGATTGACGTCCGCCGGAGTGTCGGCGCCCAACACTCCCGTACACCTCGTGACGGGTGGGTACTTCTCCACGTTCGGCCTCCGCGCCGCGATGGGACGGGGCGTGACGCTCGACGACGATCGGCCGGGAGCCCCGCTGGTGGCGGTAGTGAACCACGCCTTCTGGCGCAGTCGCCTCGGCGGTGATCCGGACGTCGTGGGCCGCACGGTGTACTTCTTCGGCGAGCCCGCCACCATCGTCGGCGTGTCGGATCGGACGTTCACCGGCCCCGTGGTCAACGCGCCGGCGTTCTGGCTGCCGCTCACGCCGGCACAGGCGGTCTGGCCCTATCACGGCCCGTTCCATCCGGGGAGCGTGGCGCAGCTTTCGGTGCTCGCGCGGGTGAGGGCTGGCACTCCGCATCTGCAGGCGGAGGCGGAGTTGTCGGCGCTCGCGACACGGATGTCGACTTTCGGCGACGGGAGGGTCGCTACTGGTGTGTCGTTCGCGTCGGCCGACAACCGGGGACGGTCGCAGGTGCCGATCATCATCGGCGTCGTCTTGACGGCCGTTGGTCTCGTCCTGCTGCTCGCCTGCGCGAACATCGCCAACCTTCTGCTCGCGAGCGCGGCGACACGGGAACGCGAGATCGGGATTCGCCTGGCGCTCGGGGCCGCAGGGGGCCGGATCGTCCGGCAGTTCCTGACCGAGAGCGCCATGGTGGCCGTGGCGGGCGGAGCCGCCGGTCTGCTCGCCGTGGTCTGGATCCTGCCGGTCGTGGCGAGGTTCGCGCAGGTGCCCGACACGCTGGACGTCACGCCGGACTGGCGGGTGTACGGGTTCGCCGTTCTGGCGATGCTGGCCGCCGGGCTCGGCGCCGGGCTCCTCCCGGCCAGGTACGGCACACGCGGTCGTCTGCTGGCCGCGCTGGCGGGCGACAACACCCAGGCCGGCGCTCGCCCGAGGGGCCAGTGGGTGCGGTCGGGTCTGGTGGGTGCACAGGCGACCGCGTCGCTCGTGCTCCTGGTCCTCACGGCGCTCCTGGCGCGAGCGGCCGTGCACGTGCACCGGATCGACCTCGGCTTCGACGTCGAACGTCTGGCCGTCGTCAGTGTCGGGTTCGGCCGCGCCAACTACGACGCCGCGCGAACGGCCCGGTACTGGGACGTGGCGCTCGAACGCGTGCGGTCGCTGCCCGGCGTCACCTCGGCCGCGCTCGCCGAGACCGTCCCGCTTGGCGACGGCTTCCGGCAGTCGGCGTGGCAGCGGGGAGACTGGACGTTCGAGGCGTACGAGAACCGCACGTCGTCGGAGTACTTCGCGACGGCGGGCATCCCTCTGGTCAATGGACGTGGCTACTCATCCGAAGAGGTGCGATACGGTGAGCCAGTGGCCGTGGTCAGCGAAGGACTGGCTCGCGCAGTGTGGGGCCAGCGTGACCCGATCGGCGAGACATTGACGGCAGCTATCGGATCTCCATCGATCGTTCGCATCGTGGGCGTTGCCGGAGACACCACCTCGGTGGAGCTGGCCAGGGACACGCGTCGCGCCATCTATCGCCCTCTGGCTGGTGACGACGTCGCTGCCGGGAGGCTCGTCGTTCGCACGCGGGCCGACGTCCCGGCGATGGTTCGCCCGCTGCGCGACGCCGTGACCGCCATCGATCCCGAGCTGACAATCAACGTCTGGGCGCTCCGCGATTCTCTGGACCGACAGTTGAGCCAGGCACGATCCCTGGCGGCTCTGGCCGCGCTGGTCGGTGGCCTCGCGCTGGTGCTCGCGGTGATCGGCATGGTCGGCGTGGCGAGCTTCGTCGTGAGCCGGCGGATGCGCGAGGTCGGCGTCCGCGTCGCCATCGGCGCCATGGCCAGCGACATTCGCACGCTGCTCCTTCGCGACCTGCTGCGACCGGTGGCCGTCGGCCTGGCCATCGGCCTCCTGGCCGCCCTCGGCGGCGGCCAGGTCATCGCCGGCGTGCTTTACGGCGTGTCTCCCCGAGATCCGATCGCCATCGCAGCCGCCGTGTCGGTGCTGGCGTTCGCGGCGGTCCTGGCGGTGCTGGTACCAGCCCGGCGTGCCACACGGGTAGATCCGGTGACGATCCTGCGGCAGGAGTGAGTGGGCCTCGGAAGGGCTCGACACGACCGTTTCGACTGCTTGCGGCCGCGACAGATCGGGCGCATCATCGTCATCGCGGCGGTGATGGCGGATCCGCGGGAGCGTGCGCGATGGTGATGCTCTTCGAGAGGCTGATGCTCGTGGGTGTTGGTTTGATCGTTGGACTGGGGCTCAGTCGCACGCCGTTCGAGGCGGCGGCGATTCCGGGGTACGTCGTGGCGGTCACACTCATCCTTGCAGCACGCTGGGCGGTCGATCGCTGGCGCGATGGCCGGCCACGGCGCGCGTAGGGCCGGGCGACGCCTGTGTCCTCGGTCCTTTCGGGCCGCACAGGCCGGGGAGGCCTCATGGAGTTGTTCGACCACATCGTGGAGAGCGAGCAGGAGTTGCGTGCGATGGTCGGGACGCCGTCGTCGAGGGCAGTCCAGAAGGAGCGCGCGGTCCTCGACGCGCACTGCCGGGCGTTCATCGCGCTCTCGCCCTTCGTCCTAATCTCGACGGCGGATCACGACGGACGCTGCTACGTCTCGCCCAAGGGCGATGCGCCAGGGTTCGTCCAGGTCCTCGACGACCGACGCCTGGCAATTCCCGATCGGCCCGGCAACAGGCGACTGGACGGCATGCGCAATCTGCTGGGCAATCCGAACGTCGGACTGCTGTTCCTCGTGCCGGGCAGGGAAGAGACGCTGCGGGTGAACGGTCGCGCCTGGATCACGCGGGATTCCCGCGTGCTCGAGCGGTGCATCGTCCAGGGGAAGGAGCCGCTCCTGGCGATCGGCGTGGAAGTGGAGGAGTGCTTCCTGCACTGCGCCAAGGCGTTCCGTCGCTCGCGGATCTGGTCGCCGGAAACGTGGCCGGTGCGCGAGGTCCTGCCCTCGATGGCGCGCGTGCTATTCGATCAGATCAGGCCGGACGGCGTGACCGTGGAGCAGTACGAGCACGACGTCGAAGAGGCGTGCCGGAGGCTGTACTGACCGTGAGGTGCACGATGAGCCGAACAGTCTTCTGCGTACTCCTGCTGGTCAGCGCTGCGCCGGCAGTCGCCGCATCCACCCGGCAGGTCGACATCGCGTGCGAGGTGACGATGCCGAATGGCATCGGCATCGGTGGTGAGTCGCGCCTCGGCGTGCACGGGAACGGACGCATCCAGGTCGGCTTGTGGCTCGACGGCGTGACCCTCATCGGGCGTCAGTCGCGCGGCTCCGCGTTCGTAACCTCCGCCGGAGAGCTGGGCACGCACTTCCTGTGGCGTCGAGACATCCCGGGGCCGATGACGCTTTCCGGTCGCCGGCTCGACGGGCCGGCGCCGCCGATGCGCTCGTTCATCCACGACCCGGACACGATGGACGGGTTTCTCTCCACGTCCGCGATGTTTCCGACGGCCGGATGCTGGGAGGTGACCGGTCGCGTGGGTCAGACAAGCCTCACCTTCGTGACGCAGGTGGTCCAGGTCGGCGACGAGCTTCCGTCACGCCACGATCCCGGTGAGCCCATCGCGCCGGGAATGGCGCGCTGACCATCCTCACGCCTCGATGGCGACCTTCTGGTACTTGCTCAGCACCCACCACACGGCGATGCCGATCGAGGGCAGCGCGGCAATCAGCCAGAACGCGGCGCCCCAGGCCTCCTGATCGAAGAAGCGGCCCACCTGCGGCGAGACGGCGGCGTTGACGAGCGACCAGGCGCCGGAGGCGATGCCCGACATCATCGCGGCCTGCTCGCGGGGGAACGAGTAGGAGCCGACCTTCAGCGCCAGCATCTGGAACGAGCCGCCGATGAAGCAGGCCCAGGACATCAGGAAGACGGCGATGCCGACCGACTCGAAGACCGGCGTGAAGCCGAGAGCCAGCGAGCAGATCGACAGCAGCACGAACATCCCGACCGGGCGCGGGTCGTTAGTGGCGAACCGGTCCGAGGCCCAGCCGCCGACGAAGTAGCCGATGCCCCACGCGGCCGGCGGCATGAGGAGCAGCAGCGCCATGTCCTCCTGCGCCACGCCCAGGCCGCGGTTCAGGTAGATCGAGCTGAACGTCAGAATCGGCCCGGGGGCCAGCGCCGGCAGCGCGTAGCTGAAGACGAGCGCCCAGAGGCGCATCTCGAAGAAGTTGGGGAAGGTGAACCTGCCGGGCCGGTGTTCCTTCGCCGGGAGAAACGGCGGTCGCGCGATGAACGCCCAGATGACGAGCCAGGCGACACCCATCAGGCCCGTGACGTAGAAGGCGCTCTGCCACCCGTAGTTGGCCGCGATCGGCACCATCATCACCGGCGTCACCATGGCGCCGACCGTGCCGCCGGCAAAGGCGGTCGCGATGCCCCGCGCACGAAGGGTGGCGGGCAGCGATTCGACGGCCGTCCGCAGCCCGCCGGGGAAGGTGGCACCCTCGCCCAGCCCGAGAAGCGCGCGCGCCAGCGCGAAGCCAAAGAACGTGCCCACGAAGGCGTGCGAGACGCTCGCGCCCGTCCAGATGGCGACGGCCAGCAGCATGCCGACGCGGAGCCCGATGCGGTCGAGGAGCGACCCCCACAGGGGGTTGGCCACCGTGTAGGCCACGAAGAACATCGTGGCGATCTGGCCGAAGGCCTCGGCGCTCAGGCCGGTGTCCTCGAGAATCGTGGGCGCCAGCACGGAGATCGTGATCCGGTCGACGAACGACAGCCACGAGCACAGGGCCATGCCGATGCAGGGCACCCACATGCGCCAGCCGAGCGCGTGGGTGGGCGACTGGACGGTCACGTTGGTCATGAATCCTCTGTGCGGCTCAGGCTTCGAGGGCCTGGCCGCTCCGGTCCGGAAGGGTGAAGACGAGAATCGCCGCAAGCAGGAAGAACGCGGACGTCGAGGCCATCGCGAGGCCGATGCCCACGCCCGGCAGCGTCGCGAGCCTGCCGATGACGTAGGGAGCCACGGCGCCCGCCATGCGCCCGACGTTGTAGCTCGTCCCCTGTCCGGTCGCGCGAACGGCGGTGGGGAAGAGCTCGGCGATGAAGCTGCCGAACATGCTGAAGTAGCCGTGCCCGAAGTAGCCGAGCAACGGGCTCAGCGTCAGGAGTACCAGCGTGTTCCGCGCCATCTGGCCGTAGATGGGCACGATGGCCGCGGCGCACAGCATGAACATTACGAAGGTCTGCCGCCGGCCGAGCCGGTCCGCGATGAAGCCGAAGGTGAGGTACCCGAGGTAGGCGCCGCACTGCATCAGGAGGACCCACGGCAGTTGCCCCACGACGCCCATGCCGGCGCCGCCGTCCTCGACGGGCCGGGCCAGGAACTGCGGCAGCCAGAAGAAGAGGCCCCAGTAGGCGAACTGCACGGCTCCGCCGAGCAGGATGATGCGAATCGTCCGTCCGATGAGCGCGGGACCGAAGATGATCGCGAGCGGGTTCCGGCCGGTGTCCGGCTCGGCGCGTCGGCGTTGCCACGTCTCCGGCTCCTTGACGTTCCGCCTGATCCAGAGGGTGAAGAACGCGGGCAGCACGCCGACGACGAACAGCCAGCGCCACTCCTCGTTGGTCTGGGAGTTGTCCACGAGGATGATCGCCGCCAGGACCGCCGCCAGGGCGTAGCCGATGGCCCACCCCGACTGCATGATGCTGATGGCCTTGTTGCGCAGGGAGGCCGGCCAGGTCTCGCTGACGAGCACGGCGCCCGATGCCCATTCCCCGCCCATGCCCAGGCCGAGCAGGGCGCGCCAGAACAGCAGTTGCACGATGGTGGCGGAGGTCGCGGCGCCGAGGGAAGCGAACGAGAAGAGTGCGATCGTGGCCATCAGCGCGCGCGTGCGCCCGAAGCGGTCGGCGACGTAGCCGAAGAGCAGGCCGCCGACACCGGACATGACGAGCGTAGCCGTGCCGAGTGCGCCGGTGATGTCGGTGCCGACCCCGAAATAGAGGCTGATCTGCCCGATGGCCTGGGCGTAGATCATGAAGTCGAAGGCGTCGAGCATCCAGCCGAACTTCGCTGCTGCCAGGATGCGCCACTGCTCGGGGGTGACCGTGCGGTACCACGCCACGCCGGGTGGCGTCACCGCGTCAGTCGAGGGACCGGCCATGCGCTGGGGGAGTCGCCATCTGGAGCCCGGCGGAGCGTAGCAACGACCGCGCACGGGGTCAAGCGGACTACAATGCCCCGCACACGATCGCGGTCGCGCGGTCGTGCGGTTCACCCGAACAAGGAGACGTTACAGATGGCGGTTACCGTGGGCGCCAAGGCGCCGGACTTCACCCTTCGCAACCAGGACATGCAGGACGTCACGCTCAGCGAGGTGTGGAAGAAGGGTCCCCTCGTGCTGGCGTTCATGCCGGGCGCCTTCAGCGGCACCTGCACGGCCGAGATGTGCCACTTCCGCGACTCGGCGTCGGAGCTGGGCACGATCAACGCCACGGTCGTCGGGGTGACCGTCGATACCTTCTTCGTACTGAAGGCCTGGGCCGACGCGCAGAAGCTGCCATTCACCCTGCTCAGCGACTTCAACAAGGAGGTGACGCCGCTCTACGGCGTGCTGAATCCGGACATGATCGGGCTCAAGAACATCGCGAAGCGCGCGACGTTCGTCATCGGCCGCGACGGCGTGGTCAAGTACGCGCAGGTGCTCGAGGACGCGCGCAACGAGCCCGACTACGACGCGGTGAAGAAGGCGCTCGCCGCGGCGTGAGATCGGGAGCGGCGTTTCTGCTACACTCGTGCACTCCCGTTCACTGAAGTCGCCGATTCGCCAAGGTTGTCGCGTCGTCCATGCCCGATACCGCAGTTGCCACCTCGGAGCGTACGCTTCCACACAACCTGGAGGCCGAGCGTTCGGTCCTCGGCGCGATCCTGGTTCACAACGACGCCTTCAACCTTGCCGCGCAGATCGTCGACAGCCGTGACTTCTACCGCGAGGCGCACCGCCGTATCTTCGATCGGATGATCGCCCTCAGCGAGCGTCGCGAGGCCATCGACTTCGTCACGCTGAAGGAAGAGCTGTCGCGCGGCGGCGACCTCGACGACGTGGGTGGTCCGGCCTACGTCGCCTCGCTCGCCGACGGCGTGCCGCGGGCCACCAACATCGAGTATTACGCGCGGATCGTGAAGGAGAAGGCGACCCTGCGCGGGCTGATCGACACGGCGGGCCGCATTCTCTCCCGGGCCTACGAGGCCGACCAGGAGGCCGACGTCATCCTCGACGAGGCCGAGAGCGCCATCCTGGCCGTGGCCGACGACCGGCTGAAGGCCGGCTTCGTGCCGATGCGGGATCTGGTCCGGGACAGCTTCCCCAAGATCGAGCAGCTCTTCGAGCAGAAGCGGCTCATCACGGGTGTTGCCACCGGCTTCGTCGATCTGGACGAGATGACCCGGGGGCTGCAGGCCGGGGATCTCGTGATCGTGGCCGCCAGGCCGTCGATGGGCAAGACGAGCCTGGTGCTCAACATCGCGCAGCACGTGGCCGGCCTGGACCATCACGTGGTCGGCTTTTTCAGCCTCGAGATGTCCAAGGAAGCGCTGTTTCTGCGCCTGCTCACCTCCGAGGCGCAGATCGACAGCCACCGGCTGATGGCCGGCGCCATCGGCGGCAACGACTACCACCGGATCTCCCACGCGCTCGAGAAGCTGAACGCGATGACGCTGCACATCGACGACACGCCGAACCTCAGCGTGCTCGAGATGCGTGCCAAGGCGCGCCGGCTGCAGGCCGAGCACGGCCTCGGCCTGCTGGTCGTGGACTACATCCAGCTGATGAGCAGTCGCGGGCGATTCGAGAACCGCACGCTCGAGCTGGGCGCGATCTCGCGCTCGCTCAAGGGCCTGGCGAAGGAGCTCAACGTGCCGGTGGTGGTCCTGTCGCAGCTCAGCCGTGCGCCGGAGGCGCGCTCCGACCATCGGCCGCAGTTGTCGGACCTGCGCGAGTCCGGCGCGCTCGAGCAGGACGCCGACGTCGTCGTGCTGATCTACCGCGACGACGTCTACAACAGGGATCCGAACAGCCCGGACGCGGGCACGGCGGAGCTCATTCTCGCCAAGCAGCGAAACGGACCGACCGGCGTCGTGCGTCTGGCGTTCCTCCGGGAGCAGACGCGGTTCGCGAGTCTCGCGCAGGGGGCGTGAGCGTGCGTCGCACGCCGTGACCCGATGATCCGCAGCACGGTGGCGCGTGTCGACCTCGCCGCGCTGCGGCGCAACTTCACGGCGATCCGCGACCACCTTTCGGCCGAGCCCGGCCGGACGCCGCCGGCCGTCGTTGCCGTCGTCAAGGCCAACGCCTACGGACATGGTGCGGTGCCCGTCGCGCTGGCGCTCGAGCAGGGGGGCGCCACGATGCTCGCCTGTGCGGACATCGAGGAGGCCGTCACGTTGCGCGAGGCGGGCGTGCGCGCACCGATCCTCGTCTTCGGCGCGCTCAGCGTGAGCCACCTCGACGGGCTGTTCGACTGCGCGCTCACGCCCACCATCTCGACACCAGGTGCGGCGCGTTCGGTGCAGGCGGCGGCCGCCCGGCGGGGGACGACCGTCGGCTACCACCTGAAGGTCGACACCGGCATGCACCGGCTGGGCTTCCGCCACGACAACCTGGCACGCACGCTGCCGGAGCTCCTCGCCAGCCCGAATCTCCGACTCGACGCCGTGTACACGCACTTTGCCACCGCCGACGAGCCCGAGAGCCCGGTGCTCGGCGAGCAGCGGGTCCGGTTCGAGACGGCGCTCGGCGCGCTGGCCTCCCTCGGCGCGCGGCCGGACCTGTGCCATGCTGCCAACAGCGCCGCCATCCTGCGCGATTCGCGGACGTGGTACGACGCCGTGCGGCCGGGGCTCCTCCTCTACGGCATCGTGCCGCCGCCGCTGGCCTCGACCCTCGCGCTCGAACCGGTGATGTCGCTGACGAGCCGCGTGGTAGCCGTCAAGGGACTGCGACCCGGCGAGGGCGTCGGCTACGGTCACCGGTACGCGGCCGACGGCCCGCGCTCGATCGCGGTCGTGCCGGCCGGGTACGCCGACGGGCTCGATACGCGCCTGTGTGGCCGCGGTCAGGTCCTCATCCGCGGGCGGCGCCTGCCGATCGTGGGCGCCGTGTCGATGGACATGATGACGGTCGACGTCACGGGTCTCGAGGAGGTGCGTCCTGGCGACGAGGTGGTGATCCTGGGACGGCAGGGCTCCGAGAGCTGGCAGCAGATCGACGCGCGCGAGATGGCTGCCGCCGTCGGCACCATTCCCTGGGAGGTCGTGAGCCGTCTGGGCGCGCGGATCGAGAGGGAGTACGCGTGACCAAGCCCGCTCGCAGCGTCTTCGTGTGCCAGGCCTGCGGCGCCCAGGCTGCCAAGTGGATGGGGCGCTGCGCCGAGTGCGGTGCCTGGAACACCCTGGTCGAAGAAGCGGTGGCCGCGCCCGATGCCGGTCCGGGCGTGCATCGCTACGGGCGGTTCTCCACGACGGCCACGGCCACCCTGTACGCCGAGGTGGAGCCGGCGCGCGGTGGGCGCATCTCCACCGGGATCGACGAGTTCGACCGGGTGCTCGGCGGCGGCGTCGTGCCGGGCTCGCTCGTGCTGCTCGGCGGTGAGCCCGGCATCGGCAAGTCCACGCTCCTGTTGCAGGCGGCGGCGCGCTTCGCGCAGACGGTCGGGCCGGTCCTCTACGCCTCCGGGGAGGAATCCGAGCATCAGATCAAGAGCCGCGGCGAGCGGCTCGGCGTGGGCGACGCGCCCCTGTACCTGCTCTCGGAGACCTGCATCGAGGCGGTGCTCGAGGAAGCGACGCGGGTGAAGCCGGCGCTCATCATCGTGGACTCGGTGCAGACGGTGTGGTCCGCCAAGCTCCAGTCGGCGCCCGGCAGCGTGGGGCAGGTGCGCGAGGCGGCCACCCAGCTCCTGTTCGCGGCCAAGGGACACGACGTGCCGACCGTGCTCGTCGGCCACGTCACCAAGGACGGCAGCCTCGCCGGGCCGAAGGTGCTGGAGCACGTGGTCGACACGGTGCTCTCCTTCGAGGGCGAGCGGCACCACGCGCACCGCATCGTCCGCGCAATCAAGAACCGCTTCGGCGCGGTCAGCGAGCTCGGCGTCTTCGAGATGACCGGCAGCGGGCTCCGCCCGGTTCCCAATCCGTCGAAGCTGTTCTTGTCCGAGCGTGCTCCCGGGACGCCGGGCTCGGCGGTGCTGTGCTGCGTCGAGGGGTCGCGGCCGATCCTCGTCGAGGTGCAGGCGCTCGTCAGCACGAGCACCTACGGCACGGCGCGGCGCATGGCCATCGGGATCGACCAGCACCGCCTTGCGTTGCTGCTGGCCGTGCTGGAGAAGCGGGCGGGCCTGTCGCTCGGTGGCGACGACGTCTACGTCAACATTGCCGGCGGCATGGCGATTGACGAGCCGGCCGCCGACCTCAGCGTGGTGGCCGCCGTGGC
>Ga0299906_10000517_pt1 | contig 35785 bp, 34 predicted proteins | sample RVTome_14_FD_200259 | JGI IMG/M metagenome (GOLD analysis project Ga0299906, IMG submission 200259) | Soil microbial communities from uranium-contaminated site in the Upper Colorado River Basin, Wyoming, United States - RVT145D125 (version 2) ... | reverse complement strand
CCTTTCCAACGGCAACGCACAATCGTTATCAGCATTCACTGGGCGTCTACCATGCGGTGCGGGAGTATCTATCCGCCCTCTATTACGATCCGGAGAACCCTACGTTTCGTGTCCTCTGTGACGTCGATTCGTGCGCTGCGGCGTTGGTCGGCTCCCTCCTTCATGACGTTGGTCAGTCCACGTTTGGTCATGAACTAGAGGAGGTCGATAAGGAATTCTCGCATGAGAGTGCAGCACGCCAGATCATTCGAGCCAATGTGAAGGACAGTAAGGGGAGAACTCTTGCTGCGATCATCGAGGGCTCTGAACCGGAGAGCTGGAATATTGGTACAGATCTTGTGATGGATCTCCTTGAGGGACGTCGCCTGGCCAAGCCCTTTCAGTGGGTGCTCCATGACGCGCTCAACGGGCAACTCGATGCGGACAAGTTCGATTACCTCGTCCGTGACTCGGTGGAGAGTCGCGTCTCCTACGGTAGGGGCATCGATGCAGAGAGGTTCTTGCGATCCCTTACGACAGCTCCCGACGAAGACGGTCCCGCCTTGAGGCTAGCGGTGAAGCAAAAGGGGGCGGCTGGAGCAGAGTCTTTCGCTCTGGCACGCTACCAGCTGTATCAGTCGGTGTACTGGCATCACACTCAGCGGGCTGCCATTGGGATGTTCATTACGGCAGCTGCCGTGACTCTGACGCACTTGCGCAATGAGTTCCCACAAGCAACTACAGACTCCCCTCTCTTTGACCAGTTCTTGATTCATGTAATCGGACTCCGCGATGTACCGGTACCGAGCGGCCTGACTCGCCAAAGATCGTCACCCAAGACTCTCGCGGAAAAGATCGCGCGCCTGCTCGCCGATGAAGCAGAACCACCAGGGGACACTGAATACACGACCAACGCAACTATGCGATTCCTCTGGAGACTCTCTGCGGAGGTGCCTCGTGCACGTGCGATCCTGCATGATCTGTTGACGCGACGCCTCTACAAGAGACTTCTCGAGATACCACTATCGACTTTCCCGGGTTCGGGGTGGAGCGATCTGAAGAGTGCCCTTTCACAAGAGCGTCGCTCGGCATTCCAAGAGCGGGTAGAGGGGGTCCTAGGTGGAGCGCTTCTCAGTGCGTTGCAGGATGCCTCGAAGACTCGTGAGTCGCTAGTACGAGACAAGTCTCTTGAGCGTTCTGCAGAGATCCTGTCCTCGCGCTTCGGGTTTGTCGTGGACCTTCCCTTGCGTGGCTGGAGTGCTTCAGGACGAGCGCCACTATTCGTTAGCGATAGTCGGCGCCGGTATTTTGGAGTTGGGGGTGGAAGTCCAACCGCGGGCTCTCTGTGGGGCGGTCAGCTCGATGACATGATGCGACGCATCGCGGTCTTTCGAGTCTACGCAGAGCCTACGATCCATCAGCTTATGACCCGGGTCATGGACGCAAAGCAGGTCGCCCAGGCGCTCGGGGCAGAGATACAGGAACTGAAAGGCCTCAAAGTGCCCTGAGCGATATGGCGCTGCTGGAGATGAACCTGATCGGTTGGTAGTTACTAGAGTCAAAGCCTCCCGATGGCCGTCCTGTTTTGGCCGATGGTCAACCTCCGCCTGCGGCAGCCTGCCAGATGGCTGCGCATCGGCGCCGGGATCAGTGTGGGCCGTGAAGGTTCTCTTCCCTCCACTATGATTCGACCAGAGAACCGAACGAACGCCACGCGGTCGGGAGTCCGATCGACGCTCTGGCGCCGCGACCTGCGAAGGGCGCTCTTGTTCAGCGAGCTTTTCTTAGCCTGCTAGCTGGCCGCCCGCGCGTAAGGAATCCGACTCACCAGAAACCTTTGTACGACTGAGTTCTCATCTCAATCTTGATCTCAACTCGCGCCGAAGGGTGTTCACGCGTTCTTGCGCGCGAACCGCATCTCTGCAGGTCAGCGGAGGCGGAAGGAATCGAACCCACCCGGCCCCGTGAAGGGCCGCACCGGTTTTGAAGACCGGGAGGGACACCAGCCCCCATTCGCCTCCGCGCGCATGGTAGTCGGGCCGGCATCAACGCCCCAATGCGCGCGCCGATGCCTCGCCTGCGACGGGCGGCGATGCCTCAGGGGCGCGCAACTGCTCGAGCGGATCAGCGTCCCGTCCGCTCGTCCGGATCAGCGTCTCAGCTGCTCGAGTCGGCTAACGCCCCGGTGCGGTGTAGTCGACGGCCTTGTGTGTCGCTTGGTCGATCTCCTCGGGTGTCAGGAGCACGATGGTGCTGACGCCGACGGCACCGCTGCTCGACACGGTCAGTGCTGCGGCAGCGGCGGTGACTTGGTCGGGCAGGTCGGCGATGACGAATACGTCGTCCTCGCCGAACGCGAAGTACATGGCCTCGAGCCGGCCGCCGACGCTTTGGAGCAGCTTCTCAACGGCCGCGCGCCTGGCGGTCCCGCCGTCCTTGAGCAAGCCTTGCGCTCCATCGGCCGTGTATCGGGCCTTCAGCATGTATCGCGGCATGCCCTTCTCCTTTCGCTCGCCTCCACCGGCGCGCGATCGGCCGCGCCGGTGCTCGGAGGCGAGCATCCTCCCGACAGGCCCGTGAGGTCAAGGGACAAAGCGGACGCGCGTTCTGTGGGCACCCCCAGGCCGCGCGAAGACTCAGGCCGCGCGCGAAGACTCAGGCCGCGCGCGAAGACTCAGGCCGCGCGCGAAGACTCAGGCCGCGCGCGAAGACTCAGGCCGCGCGGACCGTGGCGCTCGCGTTGCCGCCGCTCGGGACGGCCAGCTGCACCTTCACATCGGTGATCCCGTCCACCGTTCTCGTCCACAGCACCGTCCCACCGTCCACCACCGCATCGTCGGCGTCGATCGAAAGCACCACCTCGACGGTGATGTCAACGAGCAGCTCGTTGGTGACCATGTAGACGAAACCATAAGGCTCATCGTCGTCGGTGCCCGCGTAGCTGCTCGCGTCGATGAAATACGACGGGTAGCTGAAGACGCCGTACTCGGCCTGGGTCTCGCTCCAGCGCTCGGGCCGTTCCGCATGCGCATCCAGGAACTCGCGCGTCGCCGGATAGCCGAAGTCCTGCGGGTCGTAGCCTCCGGCCGCCTGCTCATCGAGCACCCCGAACCGGTAGCCCCAGTAGCTCCCTTGGCCCCAGTCCGGTCCTTTGAGCACCGAGGACACGGTGGTCGTGGTCACGAACGCGGGACCGTGCGAGGGCTCGTGGATGATCGCCCCGAGCACCTCCTGCGACCACGAGTCGTCCAGCGTGTCGTCACGATGCAGGTAATGCAGGTCGCCGTGCGGTCCCCGCCGGCCGTTGGTCTCGACCACGTTTCCCTCGTGGTAACGCGCGACGCGATCCTCGTGCGTGTGGCCGGCGAAATGCACACCCACATCCAGATCGGCGAGCAGGTCGCGGGTCTCGAGCCGGTTCTTGCCCGGCCACGGGTGGCGCGCCCTGATCCACGACGGGTCGTGATGCGCGAAGGTCACGATCTGGCCCTCGGGGGCGCGCGCACGGTACGCGTCGAGATCATCGACGAGCCACGCGAACTGCTCGTCGTCGATCTGGCCGCCTGCTCGCGTCGAGAACTCATCGTCCTCATCGAACGGCTCGCGTTGATGGTCCTCCCAGTCGAACGTGTTGAGTCCGATCAGGTGCATGTTCGAGCCGACGTCGATGCTGTAATACAGAGGCCCGAAGTACAGCGGCCACAGCTCCTTGCCGTCGGTCGTGTGCGGCCGGTCCGTGTCGTCGTAGTCGAAGTCGTACAGATCGTGATTGCCCGGGCTCATGTACGCGGGAACCTTCAACCGCGACAGGATCCGATACGCGTCCTCGTACTCGACGTTGAACGGACGTGGGTAGATCGCGAACGTCAGATCGCCGGCGACCAACACGAAGTCGGGTTGCAGCAGGTTGATCTCCTCGATGGCGCGCCCCAACGCCGCCCACCGGTCTTCGTCCATCGGGTTGCCGATCGTCTTCATCGTCTTGTCGAGCAGCGAGTCGGGCGAGCCCGTCGCCAGCAGATCCTCCGCGCCTTCCTGCACCGGACGAGGGTCGCCGACCGACGGGTCGGCGAGGATAACGAAGGTGAAGTCCTCGGGATACTCGTCGATGACTTTGACCGCCCGATGCTGCGTGTCGGTCTCGCTGCCGTAGGAGACGCTCAGGTCGTACAGATCCTCGACGAAGGCGCCACCGAAGGCCGGGACCGAGAAGCTGAGGGCGTGCACGGTACGGCCGGGCCACAATCGGCTCGGTGCGCCGGTCTCGCTGCCGGTCGGCGTCAGCGAGATGGGCGCGCGCGCCTGCCCGAAGCTCGCGAGCAGCTCTGCGGTGACCTCGACGTCGGTCGAGGATCCGGCCAGCTCGGGATCCAGCTCCACACGCAACGTCGATCCGTCCGTGACGATCGCCGGTTGCGAATGCAACGGAGAGAGGATGGCCCTGATCTTGGGGAACACGTCGGGAAGCACCGGAACGTCGTGCTCCGCACGCACGCCGGCTCCGCCGAGGATCCCCACGAATACTGCGACACCGACGATCGCCTTCCATGACTTGTGCATGACCCCCCCTGCTCGCTCGCTACCGGCTTCGCCCTCGGGGAGCGGTTCCCTGCCGCCGGTCGGCGATAACGCGCTAGCATCAGGCTGCGAGAGGGGGGATCCGGCGTGCGTCGAGCCTGGCTGATCTGTGTCGTCGCGCTGCTCGCGACGGGAATTGCGCGCGCGGCCGAACCGCAACCGCCGGCTCTCGGCGTCGGCGACAGCGCCTTCTGGACCGGGCAGCTCGGCACCGTCTATCAGATCGACATCCAACAAGAGGGTTGGCGCCTGCGCGTCGGGATCGATCATGCGACCGTCGGTGACGTGTTCACCGTGACGCTCACCGACCCCCTCGGGGCGAGCAGCTCGTTCACCCCGGGCTCTGGCCTCTACTCGGCCGAGCAGCTCCGCCTCGCACCCGCACAAGGCCTCTGGACCGTGCGGGTTGAAGCCGACGGTGTGCGCGACCCCCGGTTCCGGATGCGCGCGAAGCTCGAGGCTGCACCTGCTGAACCGACCGGCGAGCCAGAACCATTGTTGCCGAACCTGCAGGCGCTCCCGCCGTATGACATGGGTTTCGTGACGCCGATCTCGAACGGGCTGCAGGGCGGCGCGCCGATGGGCGCGCAGCTGCCCGGCGGTCGTCTGAACTGTCACGCCGAGGAGGTCGTCGAAGAGGCCGCGGTTCGCTGCTTGCGCATGACCTTCGGCGTGCGCAACACCGGCGACGGTCCGATGCAGCTCCACTATCCGGGCGGCGCGCCGCTTGACCGCGTGTTGTTCCAGCGCGTGCGCTGGACCGACGGGTCGTACATCGACCGTGAGGCCGGGCGCGCGGTGTGGCACAAGACGCACGCGCACTATCACCACGATCAGGCGATCGGCATGCAGCTGCTCGCGGCCGACATCGAAACGCGCACGCTGACTCCTGCCGGGGCCGAGCATCGCAAGGGCTTCGCGCATCGCGACGAGCTGCTCCGCGAATGGTGGCGGTTCTATCCCACCTGGCCCTCGTATGGGTTTGGCTTGGCCGCAGGGTGGGGTGACTTCTACGAATGGGATCGCCCGGGGAACTACATCGACTTCGGTACCAACGGCGACGGGCACTACGTGATCCGCATGACCGCCGATCCGGTGGGCGGCATCCTCGAGAGCAACGAGGACGACAACGCGTCGTACACGTTCTTCCGCGTCACCGGCGAGCAGGTCGAGGTGCTCGAGACGGGACGAGGCGCCGACCCGTGGGACCCCTGCAAGATCGTGATGCCGGTCGGCGCCGAGCCAGACGACGGGCCACCGGACCCGGGCGCGCGGCCCGAGAGCTGCTCGCCGGACACGATCTAGGCCCCACCTGGACACACCGGTTCGAATCCGGACAGGATTGGGCATATCCGAAGTCGAAGACCAGTGAAACAGAAGGGAGTTCTCGTGGCTCGTCTGGCTTGGATCATTGCGGCGCTGCTGGTGCTGTCGGTCGCGGTGCCCGCCGCCGCCGACCACAACAACGACCTCCACTCGCCCAACATGGGGTTGGTCGGCAACTTCACGGACGCGGCCACCTATTCCGACGGCTCCGACATCGCGTTCTGGGGCGATCTCGCGATCTTCGGCAACCTGGATCCGGGTGGGTTCAGGGTGCTCGACATCTCCGATCCCACCGCGCCCAAGGAGATCGGCCAGTTCGCGTGCCCCGGCTCGCAGAGCGACGTCTCGGTATGGGAGGACCTCGTGTTCGTGTCCGTCGACTCGACCCTGACCGGCCCCAACTGCGGCGACGGGTCGGCCGGGCAGACGGCGGTCGCGCAAGGTCAGGTGTGGGAAGGTATCCGCATCGTGTCGATCGCCGATCCCGCGGACCCGGTCTACCTCGCATCGGTCGACACCGATTGCGGTTCGCATACACACACGCTCGTGCCCGACACGGCGAACGACCGCGTGCTGTTGTATGTGCTGTCGTATCCGCTGACCGAGCACGGCGTCGAATGCAACGTGGTCGGGCACCGCAAGATATCGGTGATCGAGGTGCCGCTCGACGACCCGACCGCCGCGAAGGTCGTCTCGACGCCGAGCGTCTCGCCGGCGATCGGGTGTCACGACGTCACCGTGTTCATGCCCGAGAAGCTCGCCGCCGCCGCCTGTCTCACCGAGTCCCAGATCTGGGACATCAGCGATCCCGTCAACCCGACGATCCTGTCGCACATCGTGAACCCGCTGATCAACATCCACCATTCCGCTGCGTTCTCATGGGACGGGGACACGGTCGTGCTCGGCGACGAGCTCGGCGGCGCGGCGGCCGCCGCAGGATGCCTGACCGACGGGAATGCGCCGCTGGGCGCGCTGTGGTTCTACGACGTCTCGAACCCCGCGAGCCCGGCGATGCGCGGCTCGTTCGTGATCCCCGGGACGAGGGTGACGCTGGAGTGCACGGCGCACAACTTCAACATCATCCCGCTGCCGGGCGACCGCGACATCCTGGTGTCGGCCTGGTACACGGGCGGAACGACCATCGTCGACTTCACCGATCCCGCGAACCCCGAGCAGATCGGTTTCTACATCCCCAGCGAGGGCGCGCCGGGGAACTCGTGGTCGTCGTATTGGTACAACGGATACATCTACGCGAACAACCTCGGGGATCGCGGCATCGACGTGCTGCGCCTCGAGGATGCGCTTGTTGCGAACGCGCTCGCGCTGCCGCACCTGAACGCACAGGTGCAGGAAGGCTTGCCGGCTCCGAAGTCCTCGGGAGGCGGGACGCAGGTCCGCGGACGGCGCCAGGTGTTGCCGCGCACGGGCGCGGGAGCGTGGTACGCGGCGGGGCTCGCGTTGCTCGCCGCGGCCGGCGTGTTACGCCGGCTGCTCCGCGGATCGTCCTGAATCGAGACATCTCCTCGTACTGATGAGAGGTCCTCGTACGACCGACGGGGCGGGGGCGAAGAGCGGGGGCAAAGAAGTTGTCGAGGAAAAGAGTTAGGGAGAAGGGCGGCTAACAAATCGCGCTCTGCCTCTCGGGCTCTATGTCCCGAGTGCGCCTCCCGCGGCTGACCGCGCGTGGGTACCGCACTTCTCCCTACACGACGACCATAGCACCCGGCCGAGCGCGCGCCAAGGGTACAAGGCGAAAGATCGTGAATGCGTTCTCAAGCGTCGCGCGCGGGCTGATGCTCCCGAGGGCGGATGTGGTTCCGGGATCGTGTGCGTGTGCAACCCGAACAGCACACGCACACAACTCCGGAGAGCGACTATCGCCCGGCGGCGGGCGTGATCGAGCCGCTCGGCGTGCTTAGGCCACAGCTCGGCGTGATCGAGCCGCTCGGCGTGCTTAGGCCACGGCTCAGCGTGATCGAGCCGTTCGGCCAGATCGGGGGCTAGGCTGCAGCGTCCCGATCGCCGAAGCGCCGGAGGGCAGCCCACGCGAGGCCGGCGCCGAGCAGCATCGCCAGCGCGATCGACGCCACCGGCGACGGCCGGGGCACGCTCCCCACGATCCGGTTCCGCAGCGTGATCGGGTGCTTGAACTCCAGCATCACCCAGTCGCGCTCGGCCGCCACCGCGCGCAGCTCGCGGTCCGGGTTCACGACGTGGGGATGCCCAACGGCCTCCAGCATGGGCAGGTCGGTGATCGAGTCCGAATACGCGAACGACTCGGCAAGGTCGATGCCGTACCGCTCGGCGTGCTCAAGGATCGCCGTCGCTTTGTGCTCGCCGAAGGCATAGAACTCCAGTTCGCCCGTATAGCGGCCCTCTCCATCCACCTTCGGGCGGGTCGCGATGAAATGCGGGACACCCAGATGCTCGGCCAACGGTTTGACGATCTCCTCGCCCGAGGAGGACACGATGTACACGCGGCGGCCGGCGGAGCGATGCTCGGCGATAAGGGCCAGCGCCTCGGAGTAGATGACCGGCTCGATGATCTCGTTGATGGTCTGGCGGACCAAGGCCTCGATCTTCGCCTTCTCCCAGCCTTTGGTCAGCTCTAGCAGCGCGGTCCGCAGCTTCTCCATCTTGTCCTCGTCGGCCCCGATCAACTGGTAGACGAGCTGGGCGTAGACCCCCTTCAGCACCTGGGTGCGGCTGATCAGCCCCTCGCGCAGGAACGGCCTCCCGAACGCCAGGGTCGAGGACCGGGCGATCACGGTCTTGTCCAGGTCGAAGAACGCGGCTTCCATGGCGATCACGATGGTACGCGGCGCCGTCGGATCGCGCGCGCGCATGGGGAGGAATCGGGCTCCGCGGTGTCGAAAGCGACCGGTTGGTAGGAACTGCTCGCGCGGGCATCCCCCCGGACGCCGCGGCGCGACCTCGAGCAGGAGGCTTCGATGAGAGCACGGATCGCGCTGGTCCTCGCGGCAGTCGCCATCGCTTCCACGGCCGGCATGCCGGCTGGGGCGGAAGTCGTGCCCGGGTGCGCAGACCCCGACCATGCCGGAGGAGACTGGCCGACTTACGGCCATGACCTTTCCAACACTCGCAGCCAGCCGAACGAGGACACGATCGATGCCTCCAACGTGGGCTCGCTCGGCGCCGCGTGGGTCTTCAACCCCAGCAACCACGTCCTCAACGGCGGCGGCTTTTCGAACACCCCGATCGTCGCGGACGGCTGCGTGTACCTGGCGACCAACACCGGGTACGTCTTCTCCCTCAACGCCGACACCGGCCAGATGAACTGGAACCGGAACTTCGTCGGATCCGGCCAGACGCTGCTCGGCGGGATCATCGTCGGCTCGCCGGTGGTCGCCGACGGCATGGTGTTCGTGGGTGTCAGCCGTCCGGGCACGCCCTACGTCGCTGCCCTGGACCAGGCCACCGGTGAGGTGCTCTGGGAGTCGACCGTCACCGGTTGGGACGCGGACGACGGCGTCGGCTACGACCCCGCGACCGCGCAGAACAACGTGCTGATCAACTCGAGCGCGATCTACTACAACGGCATGATCTTCCAGGGCTTCGCGGGCAACGAGGGCGGGTCCGTCGCGCGCGGCGGCTTCGCGATCCTCGACGCGTCGCGCGAGTGCACGGCGAGCACGGGCATCGTTTGCAACGCGCCGGGCGGGAGCGGCGGGTCGATCCTGCGGCACACCTACACCATCGATGACGCCGAGTACGCGGCGGGCTACCGTGGCGCCTCGGTCTGGTGCACCGCGGCGATCGACGCCGACACGCAGCAGATCTACGCCTGCGGCGGGAACCCGGCCAGCAAGAAGATCGAGCACCGGTACTCCAACGCGCTGCTCAAGATCGACGGTGACCCGGCGAGCGCGTCGTTCGGCGAGATCGTCGACGCTTACAAGGGTAACTCCGACCAGTATTTCCCAGGCCTGCATCGCCAGCCCGTCTGCGACAACCTAGGGGACGATGTGGTCGTGGTGTGGAGCCTGGCGTGCTTGCAGCTCGACCTGGACTTCGGCGCGTCGCCGAACCTGTTCACCAACGCGATCGGTCAGACCATGGTCGGCGCGCTGCAGAAGTCGGGCGTGTATCACACGATCTTCTCGGACAACATGGAGCAGGAATGGACGCAGGTCGTCGGGGGTCCCTGCGCGGCGTGCAACGCGGCGTCCACGGCGTTCGACCCCGAGAACGGGCAGATCTTCATGGGGGCCACTCCGGTGGGCCAGATGGTCGCGCTCGAGCATCAACAGGGCCGCTACCAGTGGGTCTCCCCCCTTGCCGACGGGGTGCATTTCCACGCGACCTCGACGGCGAACGGCGTCGTGTACACGATGGACGGGTACGGGACCCTCAACGCGATCGATGCGGCCACCGGGATCCCGATGGCGAAGATACCGTTCATGCAGTACGCGGGAGGGCCGGTCAGCGACACCGGCAGCATCGGGGTCGCGATCGCGCGCAACACCGTCTACGCCGCAGCCAGCGAGTGGGTCATCGCGTTCCGGCACCCGTCGTGACGCCCGAGCACAGGCCCGGGCACGTGTTCCGGTCCGCGGAACGACCGTACGACCGGACCCGCCGCAGCGTGAGAGAAGGGTAGGGATCGGCCAGTGATGGGAAGAACATCGATGATGCGCATGAGGATCGCAGGGGTGCTGATAGCCGCGCTGGCGATGCTGGGCTCAACCGCCGCCGCCGCCGGCACGCCTGTGATCGTGAGCGGCCCGGGAAGCTACCTGGTCAATTACACGCAGCCGGTGATCGTGGCCAGCGTGGGTGACATCGTCACCTACGTCAACCTCGACGTCCAACGGCACGACGTGGTCGCCGATGGCGTGTACCGGCCAACCGATTCGGCCGAGTGGTGCGTGTTGTTCGGCGCGGACGAGTGCCCGTTGTTCTGGACGCCGTTGATCGGTCTTGGCCAGCAGACGGAAGTCCGAGGCCTCGAGGATGTGGAGTCGGGGACGACCTACGACTTCCTGTGCACGATCCATCAGAACATGTGGGGCCTGTTGGTCGTCGTGTAGCTGCGGCGGCGCGTCAGCTCTGCACGATCAGCGACCTACGCATCCACGGATGGGTCAGGATCGCGTGTTACATCTCTGATCCAGATGCTCAGCATTTGAACATCGTGCTCAGAACCTGATCATCGCGGAATGGATCGGCCCTCCCGCCGCTTCAGCGCCGCGCGGGTGATGTGAAGGACCGGAGGCGCCGAAGCCGCACCCGTGCGTAGCGCGCGCGAAGTGATCCGGGTTGGCATCCGCACGCGGTGACAGACCCCTACCACCTCGATGCGTCGAAGAAGCTGCCGCCTGGATGCGTCGAAAAACCGATGGGGCCGCCCGAAGGGCGGCCCCCCAGCGTTCGAACCGATGTGGCTTAAGCGATCTCGAAAGAGCCGCGCATCCACGGGTGGATACGGCAGAAGTACGTGTGCACGCCTGCGTCCAGCCCGGACACGTCCAGCTCGTAGATCGGCATCCAGTCGCCCGAGAACCCACCGTCGATCGGGTCGACGTTGCCCATCTTGTCGCTGTCGAAGATCCCGTCGGGCAGCGGGTAGTTGGCGACGTAGGCCCCGTTGCACGGCGCCGGGCAGCTGGTGAACGTGTGCCGCACGTTGATGGCGGCGTCATCGTTGATCAGCGTCAGGACGTCGCCGGTCACGACCGGCGGCGCGCCCAGCTCACCGGGGATCGCCAGATCACCCGGCAGGTACGTGAACCCGCTCACCTGGATCGTGTCGGTCGCGATGCCCTCGGCCGTGCTCCACGGCGGGGCACCGAACGTGCACTCGTTCGCCCACGACGACTTCCACTCGAACCAGGACGCGTGCACCGGATCGATGCCGCACAGGCCGTCGGGGTCTCCGACCCAGGCGTGGTTGATCATGCCCTCGGTGATCCCGAAGTTGTACCGCTGGGAGATCGCGTCGATCTCCTGCTGCTCGAGCGTGACCGGGCCGCGCACGTTCTCGAGGATGCCCGGCTCGGACTGCTCGGCGAACGTGTCGTTGCCGAGCATCGTCGGTGCGAAGTCATCTGCCGAGCATTCGCCGTCCCAGGCCCGTTCGAACCGGTCGACGTACATCCCCGTGTAGGTCATCGCCTCGAACGCGGCGTGCGGTAGACCGTCGGGCGACACGAAGCGCCCGGGGTCGTCCGCCAGCATCGCGTCCCAGCGATCGGCGTAGCGAGTCTCGAGAGCCGACGGCGGCGCGCTCGGCACCACATCGACGTTCGGGTAGATCGCGTACGGCGCGTACTGGGCCAGGTGGTCGCCCTGGTGGATCGGCGCGCGCCATCCGAACTTCGTGGTGCCCATCTGGTAATCCTCAGAGTTCACCATCGCGCCGGGGATGCGGTCGAACTTGCGCGAGGTCAGGACCGTCGTGCCGGGGAACCCGTCCCCATCAAGGTCGGCGCTGCACTGCCCACCCGGACCGAGGTTCGCAACCACCGCGTACTTGCCCGACGGGTGCAGGTGCGAGCCCATCGCCACGATCGTGCCGCTCGAGGTCGATGCGTAGGTCGCGGACAGCTCGGGGTATGCGGCGGTCGCGTCACGCGTCTGACCCCACAGCGTCCCTTCGATCGGGCGCAGGTCGCGGCCGGCGAACTCCGGCGATGCTTCGATCTCAGCCTCGCTGCCGTGGATGAACCGCACGTCCAGCACGACGTACGCGTTCAACGGGGCCGAGGTCTTGTTGTGGATCATGTAGATAAGGACCTGCGGTACTGCGGCCTCGACGGGCATCCCGTAGACGTTGCCGTTCTCACCCTCGAGGGCGGAGCGATGCTCGAACAGACCCTGGGACTTCTCCTCGCCGGTGCCGAACACCCAGGACAGGCTCGCGGGACCGACGGAGGTGTAGGGCTCGTGCGCGCCCTCGGTGTCGACGCGGAACCAGTGCGCGTGATGGATGTGCGCTTCCTGCTCGGTTGGGATCCGGCCGTTCGACGCGTCGACCAGCTCGGGCGCGACCGCGGTGATGAACCCTTCGATCGGGGGCAGATCGACCGTGATGCGGTTCGAGTCCTGCCCCGGCGGGATCGTGTATGGACCGAACAGGAGCGACAGCTTGGCCTCGGTGCCCGCGGCAGCCGGGACGTAGCGGGTCGCGTGTCCGGTGACAAGCTCGACCGGGTCGCGCTGTGCCGGCGGGTTGGCCGAGCCGGTCACGCTGCTCGCCAGGATGGCGCCCAGCGCAAGCGCTAGAAAGACTCTGTTCCTCATGATTCCCCCCAAGGGTCCGGGATGCGGAAGATGCGACGATACGTCATGATAATCGTGACCGGTCGGTCGGGAAAGGTCAAGACGGCTGGGCTCCTTCTCCCGAGCCGCAGAAGTACTCGCCGTTGCCCTGTCCTTGGACCCAGCATTGGAACCGCGGCACGTAGCCGTGGGTCTGCGGCGGCAGCGGGCCCCCCAGGTACTCCTGCAGCGGGTCCTCGGCGCGGATGTCGTTCTCGCAGGATCCGGGGTCCGCGCACTCGAGCAGCACGACCTCGGGGGAGCCCGCCAGGGTCACCCAGACCCGGATCGACCCGGAGGTCGTCCAGCCGTACACCGCCAGCGGCGAGCCGTCGAAGCGGAACGAACAGTTGCGGCTCCCGCTCCAGGAGCCCCCGCACCCGGGGCCGTCGAAGGCTCCCGCCGGCTGCGGCAGGAACGCTGCCAGGGACAGGGCGGCGGCGAGCAGGGCGCGGCGGGGCGAGCGCATGAAGCGATTCTTCGACGGCCGGCGCTTCCATCCCTTTCGAGTGGGAGGAAGCGGCAGATGCGACCTACACGTCGGCGGGCTTGGCCCAGGCGTCGCCGGGGATGATCCGGCTGAAGCCGTCCATCATCCAGCGCACAAGGGCCTCGACGAGCTGCTCGCGGCGCAGTGTGTCGTCTTCGTGGAGCCAGCGCGCCATCTCCTCGATGACCGAGACGATCGCGCGGTTGTACAGGTCCGCCAGGTTCGTGATCGGCACGCCGCCGGCTTCCATGATCTGCCTGGTCCGCTCGCCCATCTTGGCGACCATCCGGTCCTTGGCGCGCCGCGAGCGCTTGACGATCTCGGGGTCCGACGAACCCGCCTCGCTGAACAGGATCTGGAACGCGAGGCGGTTCTCCGCCGCGTAGGCCAGGAAGGCGGTGATGCCCTGACGCAGCGCATCCTCGAGCGGGAGCTTGTTGGTCTTGTCCAGGACGGCCAGCACGTGCCGGGTGATGGTCTCCTCGCCCCGGTCGAGCAGCGAGAAGAAAATCTCCTGCTTGCCGCCGGGGAAGCAGTCGTACAGCACCGCCTTCGAGACGCCGGCGCGCGTGGCGATCGCGCTCATCGATGCGTCGGCGAACCCGCCCTCGGCGAAGATCTGCTCGGCGGCGTCGAGCACAAGCGGTCGGCGGCGCTCAGGCCCAAGGTATTCGGCACGTTTAGCCATGTCCCAATCGTAGCCCTCATGAGGCTGTGGATCTCACAGCGCCTAACCGACTGCGGCTCCCCGGAAGGAATCTACCGGCCGGCGCCGAAAGATGCTACCGCGTGGTCGGAAAACGCCGGTTCGACCCGTGCCAGGACGCGAAGGGGGACCCATGAAGTGGAAGCGCTGGTGGCCGGATCTGCCCGAGGACATGCCGCTGGATGTGTTGCCGGCCTCGAACGGGGAATTCGTCCCCCCGCCGGCCACGCGCGAGCAGCGCGCCGTGATGGCCCTGCAGAACGAAGGCATCGAGTACTGGCGCCAGAAGTTCAACATGAGCCGGCGCGATTTCGTCCGGACGGCGGCCGCCATGGCCATCGGCTTCTGGGCGCTCGAGACGGTTCAGGGAACGCGCCGGGCAGGGGCAGACGGGACCGCGACCACCAACGCCTGTGACCTGGAGTTCGACGGGCTGCTCGAGACCGACGACTTCTGGCTGGGCAACAAGCCGGGCGAGTTCGTCTTCGACGTTCAATCCCACCACGTCGAGTCCGACGGTATGTGGCGGGTCACCAACCCTGGGTTCGAAGCGTTCTTCGCAGGCGTATGGACCCAGGCCGGCCCGCTCGGCGGCACACCGAGCAGGCGCGAGGACGGCTCGATCCGCGGGTTCGGCGCCGGTGAGATCGACCCGATCGAGAACCTCTCGCGCTACCACTACCTCAAGGAGCTGTTCCTGGACTCGGCGACCACGATGACCGTGCTGTCGGCGGTGCCGGCCGCGCCGGACATCACGCAGCCGCTGCCGATCGACCGAGCCGTGCTGACCGCCAAGATGGTCAACGAGCTCTCCGGCTCGCAGCGCACGGTCTTGCATGCGTTCGTGATGCCCAACCGCGGCTCCGCTGGATCGACCGCGTCGGCGCTGAACAGCGAACCGATCTACATGCAGCGCGAGTTCGAAATCATGGAGCAGCGCGCGGCCGCCTTCCAGGGCTTGATCCGCGGCTGGAAGACCTACCCGGCCTGGGGCGACGTGCCCTACTCGACCGGCTGGTTCTTCGACGACGAGCTGGTGGGACAGCGCTTCATCGACCACGTCGCCTACTGCGCGCTGGAGTACGGCGTCCCGCCGAACATCGCAACGCACAAGGGCTTCGCGTTGCCGGCGTTCGACCAGCGAGCAGCGTCGCCCCGGGATATCGGGCCGGCCGCGCGCCGCAACCCGGGCGTCAACTTCATCGTCTACCACTCGGGCTTCGACGGCGAGTCGATGACCGCGTACCCGGGCGACGCGAACGTGAACTCGGCCGACCGGCGCGTGGACTCGCTGATCAAGAGCCTTCGCGAGAACAGCTGGGACGCGACCGCGTTCGGCGCGCGCCCGTTCGACGCTGAGAACCCGACCTGGGCGAACGTGCCCAACGTTTACGCCGAGATCGGCTCGACCTGGCGATCGGTGATGGGCCAGCTCGGCAACTCGAACTGGGACGGGAACGGCTCCAACGCCGCCGCGCACCTGCTCGGCAAGCTGATCAGCTACGTCGGGCCGAAGCGGATCTGCTGGGGCACCGACTCGTTGTGGTTCGGCTCGCCGCAGTCCGAGATCGTGGGCTTGCGTCGCGTCCGATACGACCAGACGCCGGAGATCTGGGATGCCTACAACCTGCCCTACGCGATCGACGGCGACGCGGCTGCGCCCCAGGAGAACACCGCCAGCGGGAGCACCTACACGCTCGCCAAGAAGGTCGCGCTCGGTATCGAGGACTGGCCGACCGACGGCGTCGCGCATCCCGAGCGCTCGATCCGGAACTGGATCTTCGGGTACGCGGCCGCGACCGTCTACCGCGTCGACGAGTTGCCGGCCCCGCGCCCCGCGCCGGCCGGGCAGGTCATGGAATGCGACGACGTGCAGAAGATCCGCGACGGGTACGTGCTCAACCAGATGACACCGAAGGAGCAGGTGCCGCTGGCGTCCAACCAGGTGATAGGTCCGCGTACGCCGGCCGAGTTGTTCAAGCAGCGATCGGAGGGTCCATGGGCACCGTGATCAGGCGTCTGTTCGTCACCGTCGGGCTGGCCGCGCTGCTCGTTCCGGGCGCGGCGCAAGCGGACGCGACCTGGTACGCGGCGGGTGAGGCCTACCACCTCGGGCCGGCCGGGGGTTCGGAGAATGCGTCGCAGGTCGAGCGCGATCCGGCGACCGGGGAGATCCGGGTTCTGCAGTTCCAGTTCACCGCCGTCAGCGGCAACCTGGGCTGCAACGGCCAAGGTCCGTTCGCGTACTTCGACGTCGTGCACGACGCGACCGAGACGCCGGTCTCGTCGGTAACCGTCGAGTTCGCGAGCGCGGTCGTGAGCCCCTATACGTTCATGAAGCTGTCGCTGATCGAGGGTGACGCGCCGGCGAATCCTGGCGTCGACCTGCCGTTCGTGGCGACGAAGAACGCGCGCGGGATCAATGACATCCTGCCGGGCGACGGGACGCTGACGCTCGAGCTGGACGATCCGGCCTCGGGTGTGCTGACCGCGCGCTTCGGCTTCGAGGTCACGTCGAACTGTCCGGCAGTGGACGGCGGGCAGGCCACGTTCGCGCGCGTGGGCTTCGACGCCTGACGCGGTGTTCGGTGATCGTGCGTGGAGGCGCCCGTGGCGCCTCCACGGCGTTTCAGGCCGTGACGATGAGCACGCCGGCCATGACGTCGCTGTGGGTCTGGCAGTGGAACGGATAGCTGCCGGGCGTGAGGGTCTCGACGCCGTCGACCGTGTCGTTCTGCCCGAAGCCGATCAGATCCGAGGCGAAGAGCGGCTCGTCGTGGTCGTCGGAATCGTCGGAGACGACCGCGTGCCAGCCCCAACTGGAGGCGATGATCGCCTGGACGTCCAGGTTCGTGTGGACCAGCGTGCCGCCTTGCGTGACTTCCAGCGTCAATCCGTACGCGGGGCCGCCGGGTGCGAAGCTACCGTTGGGTGTGACCACGACCGCGATGGGCGCGGCGGGCGCGGCGGGCGCGGCGGGCGCGGCGGGAGCGGCGGGCGCGGCGGGAGCGGCGGGAGCGGCGGGAGCGCGCACCGGCATCGCCGCGAGCAGCGCGAGCGCGGCGACGGGCAAGATCGTACGCCCCATCTTCATGGTGTCCGCACCGTATTCATCTCTTACGGCGCGAACTCCTTCTTGTGACGCAGGTTCGTCGCGAACGGCGCAAGCCGTCCCGCCGGGCGGCCGATGTCTGCCCAGGAAGTGTGTGCGTGTGCAGTTCCGACGGCACACGCACACCTCCCCGAGCAGCACGTTTCCTCCCGGCGGCGGGCACGAACGGGAGATGCGGCGCGCGCGCCCCGAACGGCGGGAAGGGCGCGTCAGATCCAGTCGCGCCGCTTGAACAGCCAGTACAGGCCGGCCCCGATCACCACCATGGAGCCCACCACGACGTAGAAGCTCGAGCGCGCGCCCTCCTCGGGCACGAGGCCGAAGTTCATGCCGTAGACGCTGGCGATGAAGGTCGGGACGGCGATGATCGCGGCCCAGCCGGTCAGCCGCTTGATCACCTGGTTCAGCGATTCGGCCTGGTGCGCGCGCTGAAGGTCGATCACGGCGTCGGCGAGGTCGTCGACGTTGCGGATCTGGTCGATGATCCGCAGCAGGTGGTCGTGCACGTCGCGGAAGAAGGCGGCGGTGCGCTCGGTGGTCATCCCGAGCCGTCCCGGCGATACCACCTGGGCCAGTACGCGCTCGCCGGGCAGGCTGTAGCGACGCAGCCGTGAGATGCGCTGTTTGACCGAGTAAAGCTCGCTCTGCAGCGTCGCCCGCGGCTGCGTGAGCGCAACATCCTCCAGCTCCTCGATCTGCTCCTCGAGGTCGCCGGCCTTGCGATCGTAGTCGTCGACGATCGTGTCGAGCAGCGCGTGCATGACGAACGACGGTCCCTGCTCGGGGGCCTTACGGGTCCGGCCGACCCGCGCGAGCGTCTCCTCGATGGTGCGCTTCGCGCCGTGGTGCAGGATGATCACCCACCGATGGCCGATGAAGCATGCGATCTGCGAGGCCTCGAATTGCTGGTCCACCTCGTCGAGCTGGTGCATGACCGCGAACATGTGCGTCTCGTAGGCCTCGTACTTCGGGCGTTGACGAGGATGGACGGCGTCCTCGACGGCCAGCGGATGCAGGCCGAACTCCTCGGCGATGCGCGCGAGGTCTCCCGATGTCAGGTCGGCGGCGTCCGCGTACGCCCACACCAGCCCGTCGGGCCGCGCGATCACGTCGGAGATCTCCGCGACGTCGGTGATCGGGCTCCAGCCCGAGCCTTCGGCGTACCGCAGCGCGGTCAGCACGTCACGAGGATACCCGGCGAAGCCGGGCGAGCCACGTAGTCACGACCTTCGTCGCGATCGAGTCTCAGATGGTTGAACCCGCGCGCGCGCCGTCGTAGCCTCACACCCTTCCCACCGCCTTCCCGACGGAGGATGCCGGTGGATACCATGCTCCCCGCGCTGCGCGCGCGCGTGCAGGAACGGCTGCTCGCGACCGAGCCCGACCTGCTCAGCATCGGCTCGCGGTGGGAGCGGCGCGTACGCGTGCGCGAAGCGGTCGCGCGCGTTCTCGCCGAGGAGCAGATGGGCCTCGGCGCCGACGCGCTCGCGACGGTGGTACGCGAGCTGACCGATGAGATCGTGGGGCTGGGCGCGCTCGAGCCGCTGCTCGCGGATCCCGGCGTGACCGAGATCATGGTCAACGCGCCCGACGAGATCTGGGTCGAGCGCGGCGGGATGCTCGAACGGACCGGCATCGTGCTGGACGACGAGCGCGCGGTGCGCCATCTGATCGACCGGATCGTCGCGCCGCTCGGCTTGCGCATCGACGAGAGCGCGCCCTGGGTGGACGCGCGTCTGCACGACGGCTCGCGGGTGCACGCGATCATCCCACCCCTGGCGGTGCGCGCCCCGACGCTTACGATCCGCCGCTTCTCGCGCGCGCCGCTGACGCTCGAGGACCTGATCGCGCGCGGCGCGGTGTCCGAACAGATCGCGAGCTTTCTGGCCGAGGCGGTGCGATCGCGCCGGACCCTGATCGTGTCCGGGCCCGCGGGCGCGGGGAAGACGACGCTGCTCGGCGCGCTGGGTGCACACATCCCGCTGGGCGAGCGCGTGATCACGATCGAGGATGCCGCGGAGCTGCGTTTGCAGCGCGAGCATGTGGTGGCGCTCGAGACGCGTCCGGCCAACGTCGAGGGTCGCGGGCGCGTCACGGTCCGCGACCTGGTGCGCAACGCGCTGCGGATGCGGCCGGATCGCGTCGTCGTCGGCGAGGTTCGCGGCGCCGAGGTCCTCGACATGCTGCAGGCGATGAACACCGGGCACGACGGCTCGATGTCCACCGCGCACGCGAACTCGCCGGGCGACCTGCTGGTGCGCCTCGAGGCGATGGCGCTGATGGGGGAGGAGAGCCTCTCGGTCGAGGCTGTGCGCCGCCAGCTCGGGGCGGCGCTTGATCTGATCGTGCACGTGACGCGCGAGGCCGACGGCACACGGTGCGTCGCCGAGGTCGCCGAGGTGTCCCAGGACGCTTCCGGCCTCGACGTCGCGACGCGGTTCCACCGGCCCGCGCGCGTCGAGGTCGCCGGATGAAGCGCATCCTGGCGGCCGCGACGATCGGCGCCCTCGCCGGCACGGTCGCCGCCGGGGTGATCGGCGCCGCGCTCGGTGCCGCGGCGGGGGTGGCCGGGCGCGCGCTGCTCGACCGGCGCGCGTGGGTGCGGCTGGCACGCTCGGCGAGCACGCAGGTTCCCGAGGTGCTGCTCGCGATCGCCGCGGCGGTGCGCGCGGGACGCAGCGTCCCGCAGGCGCTCGAAGCGGCGCGCGACGAAGCCCCTCAGCCGATCCGAGCAGCGCTCGTGCGCGCCTGCGCGCGGCTCCAGGTCGGCGCGCCGCTCGACGACGCGCTCGAGCATTTCGCGCGCGAGGTGGGTTCGGCCGAGGCGCGCGCGGCCGCCGACACGATCGGCATCGCCGCGAGCGCCGGCGGCAATCTTCCCATGGTCCTCGACGCGTCGGTGACCGCGATGGCCGAGCGCGCGCGCATCGACCGCGACCGTCGCGCAGCCGCCGCGCAGGCCAAGATGTCCGGCGCCGTCGTCGGCGCCATGCCGCTCGCGTTCGTCGTGATCGCCGGGCCCACCGCGCGCGAGCAGCTCACGTTCCTGTTCCGCGAGCCGATCGGTTGGGCGATCCTCGGCGTCGGCGTGCTGTTGGAGGCGGCGGGCGCCGCGTGGATGCGCGCGCTCCTGCGGCCGCGATGAGCATCAGGTGGCTCGGCGCGCTGCTCGCGCGGCTGGCGTGGATCCGCCGGCTGGCTGCGTCGCATGTGGAACCCGAGCTGTTGATCGGTCGTGCGGCGCCGGCGGCGCTGCTCGGCGCGCTGGTCGCGGTGGCCTCCACGTCCGGCGCGCGCGCGGCTGCCGCGGCGCCGCTCGGCCTGCTCGGCGGGTGGCGGCTCGGCGTGTTCGTGCACGAGCGGGAGCGGCGCGCGCTGCTCGCGGAAGTGCGGCGCGCGTTGCCCGATGCGCTGGACCGGCTGACGACGTGCGTGCTCGCCGGTTTGAGCGTCGAGCGCGCGCTCCGGACGGTGACCCCGAGGACCCCAGGAGCTCTGGGCGAGGCGTTCGCCGCCGGGTCGCGCGCGCTCGACCTGGGTGTGCCGCGGTCGCGCGCCTACACGATCGTGGCCGAGCGCGCGCCGGCCGAGGAGGTGCGAGGGCTGATGGCCTCGCTCGCGCGCGCCGAACGTTTCGGGACGTCGCTGAGCGACGCGCTGCTCGCACAGGCCAACGAGCTGCGATCGCGCGCGCGCGCGGCCGCGGAAGCCGAGGCGCGCACGGCGCCGGTGAAGCTCATCTTCCCGCTGGTGTTCTGCTTCCTTCCCGCGTTCATCGTGCTGACGATCGTGCCGATCGCGGTGTCTGCGATCCGCACGCTCGGGGGGATCTGACGCGCGTCGCGTAGGAGCGCGACCGCCGAGACGGACGGGACGGGGCGTTCGGGAAAGGAGGTGATGTAGATGTTCGGATCGCTCCGTTCGCGGTGGCTGCGACTCGCGCGCGCGATCGCGTGCCGGGTGCACTGCCGTGTCGAGGCGGGGGTCTCGACCACCGAGTACACGCTGGTGATCCTGGTCGCCGCGTCGGTTGCGCTGCTGCTGCTCAACTGGGCGCGCGGCGGCGCAATCGTCGGGTTCTTCGACACGATCTTCCAGCGCGTCGTGGACATGTTCGCGCCGTAGGCGTCGCGTTCGCGTCACACCAGGCGGGCGACCGGGCTTCGCCCGGCCGCCCGCCCGACGCCCCGGGAGGTCGGGGCCGAAGCCGGCCGCCCGCCCGCCCCTACGGGGTAGCCAGATATCTGGTATGGGAGGTATGCTGATATGGCGATGAAAACGACGCTGAACGTCGAAGACGCTCTGTTCCGTCGCGCGAAGAAGGTTGCGGCTGAGCGGGGGATCACCCTGACGGCTTTGGTCGAGGACGCGCTCCGAGGTCACCTCGACGGTCCCGTGTCCCGACGCAAGGACCGGTTCCGCTGGATCGTCATCGACGATGCCGAGTTGCCTCCCGTGGACATCGCGGATCGCGACGCGCTCCACGACTTCCTCGAGCGCGAGGGATGATCGCGGTCGATTCAAACGTTCTGATCGCGGCCCATCGTTCACGGTTCGCCCAGCACGAGGCCGCGCTCGCGGCTCTCCGCCGGCTGGTCGAGGGGGATGAACCGTTCGGCCTTCCCATCTTCGTGCTGGCCGAATTCATCCGCGTGGTCACGCACCCGCGATTCCTGCGGCCCCCCACGCCCCTCGAGATCGCGGTTCGCACGTTGGATCATCTCGTGTCGAGTGCCAATGCGCGGCTGCTGAGTCCAGGGGACCGATACTGGCCGCGCCTCCGCGACGCGGCGTTGGATGGCAGGGCGACGGGCAACAGAGCGTTCGACGCGCAGATCGCAGCCGTCTGCGCCGAGTACGGGGTCCGCACGATCCTGACCGAGGATCGAGACTTCGCGCGATTCGCCTGGCTGGAGGTCCGAGGCCTTGAGCCGAGCTGATCAGGCTTCCGCGAAGAAGTAAGCGGCCCAGCCGGCCGTGGATCCGAAGGCGGTGCGATACGCGCTCGCGCCGATGCGCATCTTGCCGTCGGCACCCAGCCGGACCATGTTGAACTCGGGCGCCGCGCCCTGGATGCCGGTGAAGATCGGCGTCTGTGTCGTGGTGCCGGTCGTGATCGCCGGCGTGCCGGTCTCGGCACCGGTGACGCGCGCCCAGTAGATGAACCAGTCCTCTTCCTGATTGAGAGCCGCTTCGGGATCGGGGCTGCCGTACCACTGCATCACGGCCTCGCCGTGTGCGCCGGCGTCCACCCACGGCGAGAACCCCGACGTTCCCTCGAGCAGCTTGATCGGCTCGCTCCAGGTCTGCGCGCCGTCCGGTGAGACCGCGTACCAGATCGGCCGGTCGACGTCGGTCTTGGACGAGAACACCACGTGCAGCATCCCGCCGTCGTCGAGCGCGATGCTCGGATAGAGGTAGCTGGCCGGGTTGGGCATCGACGCGACCAGGTTCTGTGTCCAGGTGATGCCACCGTCGTGGCTCGTGGCGACCCACACGGTCTCCGGGCCGCTGTCATCGAGCGATCCGAGCGTGGGACCGGTCCTGCGCGTGTACACCGAGTACAGGTCCTGCCCGTCGGGTGTGACCACGAAGTTGCCCGTCCAGGTGTACGCCCCGTCCGAGTCGGTTGCCGCGATCGGCACCGCCGGCTGGAAGGTCTGCGCGCGGTCGGTCGAGCGCGTGTACCAGATCGCGCTCGGCATCCCGAACTGGAGGTCCTGGTAGGTCACGTGGATCGTGCCGTCGGGCCCGCCGACCAGCCACGGGCGGTCCACGATCGGCGATGTCCCCGCGACCGCCGTGCCGCTCCACGTGACGCCGTCGTCGGTGCTCGCGCCCACCGAGAGGCTCCCCAGCCACGTGTCGGCCGCGTACATGGTGCCGGCGTCGTCGAACGCGACGTCGCAGTCGCCGCCCTCGAACGCGTACGAGCGCGTGTCGCCCGGCGCCTCGGGGTCGAGCTCGCTCCAGGAGTCGCCGCCGTCGATGGAGAGGTAGAAGAACGAATGCCCCTCACCGGTGGCGGGAACGCCTGAGGGATCGCACATCGTCATGATGTTCGGGTCGGTCGGGTCGAGCGCGAGGCTGCTCTCGCGATTCGCCTTCTGGAAGTGGACCGGCGCGACGTCGTTCCATCCTGCGGCGGGCAGCGGCAGCACCGGAGGCGGCGGCGCGACGTACGGACCGAGGGTGAAGCTCACCGACGATGGGGTCGTGGTCGAGTCGTAGAGCAGCGAGCCTCCTTCGGTACTCATGTCCACCGACAGCACCATCTCCTGGTCGATCGGCGCGTCCATCGGAACCGGGATCACCAGCTCGCTCGGACCGCGTCCGATGCCTTCGGCGCTCGCGCGACCGAGGGGTGCGGCGACGCCGATGCCGCCGTCGCCGAAGATCGTCACCGTGATCACGGCTCGGGCGCTCGCCGTGACGAACAGGCGGACCTCAACGTCGGAGACGGTGCCGTGCACCTCGCCTGCCCACCAGCTCAGCAGGGAGTTCTTGCGGAAATCGGGATTGCCGGCGGTGATGACCGCGACCTTCGGGTTGGGCGTGGTCGGCTCGGTGTCGTCCATCGTCGGACCGCCGGGCTCGCCGGCGAGCGCGAAGGATCCCTCAACGTTCGTGGGCGCGAGCGAGTGCAGGTACAGGGTCATCTCGGTCGTGTCGGCCGCGGCGATGGCGGCGCCGACCAGAACGGTGCAAGCCAGCACGAAAGCACTGGGCGCGCGCCTGCTGCTCATCGAGCCCTCCCCGGTTCGCTTGACGTGGCAGGGTACTCGTTCGCCCCTTTTGTCGCGATTCCTGCCCCTGCGTGGGGCGGAGGCTCAGCTGCTCGCGAGGCAGGCGGCGTCGGGACGAACATCGCCGACCCAGACGATGCCGTTGCGCAGGTGCTCGAGGAAGTCGGCGCGCGCGAACGTGAACGGGTTGTGCCCGAGGTTGGTGTAGAAGACCCGGCCCTCCCCCCGGAACGTCTTGGTCCACGCGAGCGGCTGATCGGCCGGGTAGGGGCCGGGGCCGAACGGCGACGGCAACGGCGCGCCCGCCTGAACCCAGGGATAGGTCGATCCCTCGTCCAGCGACAGCAGCACGTTGATGTCCTGGGTCCCGCGTGGGTTCTCGACGAATAGGTACAGCTCGTCGGCCATGCGGAACGAGGGCATCCCATGCCAGGGCGCCGTCGCCGTGTGCTGCTGGTCCTCGACCTGGATGGTCACCTCGCCGGCGTGCGGCCAGTAGCCGACGTGCGGGTGGCTGGCGAAGCGCGCGCCGAGCAGCTCGGTGTACTCGGCCCACGAATGGTTCGCGTCGGCGGCCGAGTGGATGCCCACGGTGCCGCCGCCGCAGAGCAGCCAGCGAACGAACAGGTCCTTCTGCTCGGGGCTCCACGGGATGTTTCCGGTCGCGTTGTTCCAGATGATCATGTCGGTCTGGGCCAGCACCTCGGGGCGCAAGAAGGTCGCCTCGTCGGTGAACGAGACCGTGAAGGCGCCCGAGTCGTTCGCGAGCCGTGCGATCGCCTGGCTCCCCGGCTCGATCGAGAGATGCTCGAACGTGCGCCAGCCGCTATAGACGATCGCGTGCGGGGCGTCGCTCGGGACGTCGGCGGGCGCCGTCTCGCCGCACGCGGTGACGCCGCCGGTCGGCGCCGTCGCCGAGGCAGACAGGGCAGCGACGCGCAGGTCGAACTGCTCGTACGCTCCGGCGAAGTCGGTGAAGCGGATCTCGACCAGGTCGGCTTCCGCGCTCGCATGCGTGCCGTCGTCGACGGTGATCACGTCGTGGACGGCGCCGAGCCTGACGTTGACGAACGACCCGAGCACCGGGTCGCCCGGCAGGTCGATGCCTTGCTCGGCGACGTCCAGCCGCGCGATCGTCTCGCCCGTGGTGAGGTCGACCACGTCGATGACCGGGGCCGTGTAGGTCAGCGTTGCCCCGCCCCGCCGGCCGGTCGCGCGCGCCACCAAGCTCGGTTCGCCGACGATGTGCAAGGCGTAGGCGTCGCCGATCTGGATCGTCGCGATGCGAGAGGTGGCGGTCGAGGTGACCGCGAGGCCACCGTCGCCGTCCGCGGGTTCGAGCGCCACGCGCGCGTCGGAGTCGGCGGCACCGTCGCCCCCGGCGCCGATCGTGAGCAAGCCTCCGGCGGCCACGTCGGTGAGCGCGGTTCTCGACGACGCGAGCATCCGTTCGCCCGAAACATCCGCTTCCGGGCAGATGCCGGCGAGCGCGTCGACCGCGCGCGCATGCGCACGCGACACGCCCGTGCCGATCTCGGTCGGGCCGGCGACGACCCGTGGTGTAGCCACCTCGGTCGCTTCGGCGTTGTCGTCGCCGGCGCGCTGCTCGGCCACCGTCGGACCGGCGCTACCGCCGGCGCCGACGAGGATCACCTCGCCGTTCGCCGCGCGCCCGTGCGTGGTGCCGCCGTCCTCGAGGCCGACCGTCGCGACCGTCGCCTCGGCCAGCCCCACCGCCGCGTCGATGATCGCGGGCACGACGGGCCTGATCGTCTCGAAGCGCAGCAGCTCGGCGCGCGCGCTGCCGCCGAAGTGCCCAGCGCGCCCGACAGCGGATGTAGGCGCGACCGTCAGCGCCGTCGCAGCGACGAGCAGCGCGCCGGGAACCAAGAGCCGTCGCATGCTACGAGGCTTCGCGGTTCAGCCGCCGGTTCCTGCCCGGCTCCGATGCGGGCGACGGCTCAGCCCGCGGTCGCTGCCCGGCGGCTGAGGAACCACACCCAGATCGCGAGCACCATCCCGCCGGCCAGGAGGCCCGTGGTGAACGCGTAGCCGGCTGCGTCGAGATCCCCGCCCTCGACCAGATGCACGATCAGGTGCGGCAAGGTGAAGGCCGTGAAACCCAGGACCGCGGCGGTCACGACCGCAGGTGTCAGCATGATGGCGGCGACCACCAGCACCACGCCGACCCCCAGGTATCCGCTTCCGAGATCCTGGACGAAGTGCTCGTTGTAGGAGCCGAAGGCACGAGGGGGCGCGATGCCCTGCGTGTAGTCGGCGTACCACGAGGCGGGAGCGAACACGGCCCAGAGCCCTGTGACGAGCGTTGGGACCGCGAGGATGATCAATCCGACCTTCACCCGCCGGCTGGTGTCGTTCCGGTAGCTCGAACGTTCCATGTGCCCCCCCTTCCGAACGGCCGTCGCGCCGTTGCGGAGGGAGCGACGGGGCACCGCCGAGATGCCCCATCGCTCCTCTCGATCCCGCTCGGTCGCGTCTGACGCTACTGGATGACGCCGCATGCGTACCGAGCACCGGCGTCGCCCGTCCCCAGCGTCGCCGCGTCGGGCGTCCCGTACCGTGTGACGTTGCCGTAGTTGTCGGGGCCCGCGTGCACGATCACCGTGCGCCCGACGATGTCGCCGATCGCCACGCGGTCGGTGAGGAAGCGAGCGAACGCGGTGCCGTCCGCGTTGACCAACAGCACCGGCATGTCGCCCTCGTGGGTCGAGTGCGGAGTGCTCGCCGGGTCGGTGCCGTCATGGCCCAGGTGCCCCGCCGCCGTCGTGAACGGCGCGACGCATTCCGCCCCGGCGTGGATGTGGAAGCCCTTGAAGCCGGGCGCCAGGCCGCCGGGGAAAGCGGCGTTCGCCTTCACCTGCACGAAGCCGTCCTCCTGGCTGAACTTCACCACGCCGACCTCGACACCCTCCTGGTTGCGCAGGATCGCGCGCGCGCCCTCACCTGCGTCCGCGACGCCGCCGGTCGTTGCGAGCAGCCCGGCCAGCACGACCGCCGCCGCCGCCACTACCGTGATCTTCCGTCCCATCGTGATCGTCATCGACGATCCCCCCTTCTCGAGCGGTCCTCTTCCGATCCGCCGGCCGGACCGCGATACGCCGGCGGAAGGTCCGTCACACTAACGCGCGTCGCACGCGCAACCGGCGCCGCGCAGGATCCAGGCTCAGCAGCATCACCAGCGCGAGCAGCGCGCAGGCAGCCGCCGTCCAATCGCGCCCCGAATCGATCCAGCGTTCCCCGCCGGGGGTGGTGAGCATCGCCCATCGTCCCGGGAGCCGCGCCAGCAACATGATGATCGCCAGGAGCCCCGGTGCACCGGCGACACCTCCCCGGTCTTCACCCGCCACGCGTCCGGCGACGATCGCGATCGCGATCGTCGCGAGCACGAAGGCCACCAGCTCGGTGCTGAAGCGCAGCATCGGGAAGTCGAAGCCATCGACCGAGCCGCCCCAAAGCGCGCGCGGTGTCCCCGCGAGGTACCAGACCGAAGCCAGCCATGAGATCACGATGACCCCGGCACCGAATGCGAGACGCAACACGCGACGGAACGACAGCGGCGACGGTGAATGTCCGGTCAGGCTCGTCGCCGGATCGTCCACGAGCATCGCGGCGCCGGCCGCGATGAACACGATGGTCAGGCGCGTCGCCGTCAGCAGGTCGTATCCGTCGCCGCTGTTCTTCATGAACGTGACGATCACCATCGCGAGAGCCGTGGACAAGACGATCGCCGGCCACCGCATCCCGCGCGCCAGCGCGCGCATCGCCGGCGGTGTCAGGCGAGCCCGCACGCGCAGGCGAGCGACCGGGTCGGTTCGTGCGATCGGTTCCACGTCCTGCCTGTCGCGCGCGGCTGCTCGAACGGTTCGCGCGCGGCTGCTCGAACGGTTCCGTGCCGACGCCGCGTGCTCAGAACCGCGCGACGCCCGCTGCTGCGGTCAGCAGCACCGCGACCGGCAGCGCCAGGCGCGCCGGGCGCACGCCGGCCCGGAGGAAAGCCAAGGCCGCCCCGGTAACGGCCAATCCCGAGAGGAACGCGACCTGCCAGTTGATCGCGGCCGCGGTGTCTCGGTGCGGGTCGGCGACCGCCGGATCGATCACGATCAACGGGTTCACCCAGACCAAGGGGCTCCAGGTCAGCGTCAGAGCCAGCAGGACGGCAGCCGGCACCCAGCGATTCAGTCGCCCGAGGCCGACGCCCAGCCACGCCATCCCTAGCACCAGGACGAGAGGCTGAGCGAGGTCGAACGCGTCCGCGCGCCATCCGACCCCGTCGATGGTCCGAGCCAGGTCCGGCCCGAGCAGGCTCGCCCATAACGACGCCATCATCAGCAGAGCCAGACCGGGAGCGGCCATGCTCGCGAGCAGCACGGCGGTGATTCGATGTCCCGGCCGCATCGGGAGCGCGTCGTCGGGCCCCTCGATCGCGCCGCGCGCGCCGCGCGAGCTGATCAGCTGCGCGACGATGAGCGTCGCGGTCGCCAGCGGGAGCGCTGCGTCGCCGGCCAGCACGCCCCGCATGTCGAAGTCGGAGTTGCCGCCACGCCACGCGATGGTTCCGATGATCACGCCGATGCCCATCCCTGCGAGCAGAAGTGGATGGCGGACGAACCGTCGAGCTTCGACCGCCGCGAGAGCAAGGACCGCGCTCATCGGCATATCGGCATCGCACCGGGTGCTGCAGCGGCACGGGGCTGCAGCGGCAGGGAAAGGGCGCGCGCGAGCTGCTCGGACGTGGTCGTCGGGTGCGTGAAGAAGGCCCAGCGCGCGCGGATCGCATCGCCGACGTTCGGCCGTTCGAGCAGCGCGAAGGCATACCGCAGATCCGAGGTCGCCCAGATGACGGCCTGCGGCAGCTCGGTGGTCCACGACGGCGGCGTGATGTCCAGGTGATCGGCTTCGGGGCTGTCCGGTGCGCCGGACGACATGCCGTCGTCGGCGTCGTCGTTGAAGGCCGCGTCGAAGGTGGACGGCCCGCCGTGCGCGACCCCGGTCAACCACAGCGCGACGACGGCGCGCGCCCGGCCGCCGGCGAAGCACGGTGTCGGGATGGCGTCGCCAACCCGCACGCCCGTGAAGCGATCGTCGACCGGCTCGTCACCCTCGAAGTCCTCGGCGACCACCGGGCGCGTGGTCTGCTCGAGCGGCAGGCCGACCGCCCACGACGCTGCTCGGGCCGACATCGCGATCGAGGTCATCGGGCCGGCGGACCACCCGAAGTCGGGGTGCAGCGCGCCATCGCGCCGCCACGAACCGTCCAGCACGCGCGCAGGCAGATGGTCACGCACGGCGCGTGGGATGGTCTCGAACATCGCCTGCGACGGGAGTTGCTCCACGAGAAGCGACCGCGCGCGAACCGCCGCAGGTGCCTCGGCGAGGACCGGCACGATCGCGGCCGACCATGTCTCGAGCAGCTGCTCGTACCCGGGGTAGACGCACAGGCGCGCGCCGGCTTCGTCGATGCACCGATGATCCGGATCGGTGAGCCACGCGACCGCGGTGGCAAGTTCGCGTTCGGACGGCGGCCGGCTGTGCTCCCAGCCGGTCGCGCCGGCGAGCAGCGCGGCGCTGACGGCCACCGCGATCGTGCCCCGTCCGCGCGCGCGCCGCAACACTGCGATCGCGCCGATGAGGACCGCCAGCGCCAGCAGGTAGACCAGGTGCGCGCCCGTCGGACGCGGCCACGCCTCGGGCGGCAAGCCATCGTTCGTACCCGGCCACGGCGCCAGCCACTCGAAGCGGTACGCGTGGCCGTCCATGGAGTTGAGCTGGCCGGTCACCATCGCGATCACCACGATGCCGGGCAGGGCGGCGAGCGGACTCGGGATCAGGCGCGCGAGCATCACGCCGGTCGCAGCGGCACCGAGGATCAACACCGGCCCCATCAACGCCTCCAGCGGATCCGGTCCGTCGCGCGCGCAGCGTCGCGAGGTTCGTCGCGAGCAGCACGCCGGCGCAGATGGGGAAAAAGACCAGGCCGATCCAGTAGGCCTGGTTCAGGTCGGTGACCTCACCGTCGGTGAACCTCAGCGCCAGGATCGTCAGCGCACCGAACGCTACGAACGCAGGGTTCCGCAACAGCCGCCTGCCTTCGACGCGCGCAAGGGCGAGGACCGCGCGCGCGCCGTCGGTCGACCGCGGTCCGTCCGGTCCCCGCGGCGGGCGAGCAGCGCGCGCGCGCTCCATCACGCGCATCGGCCTGCTCCGCCTCGGGTCACTGCAGGATGCCTCCGGCGATCGCCAGCGCGAGCCCTGTCACACCGACCAGCGCAGTGACCGCGTCCCGGCGATGCTTCAACAGCGCTGCCGTCGACGCGAGCAGCGCGACGCCGCTCCCGTACGCCAGGTGCCAGGCCAGCGCCGGGATGGGCTCCGAGCTGTCCCACGCCACAGGATGGAAGCTCGTGTCCGCACCCTGCCAGATGACGAACAGGATCAACATGGCGGTGATCCAATGCGGCAGCCACGATCCGGCCGCCAGCGCGAACGCGCAAACCGCCGCCGCCATGACTGCGGACTGGGCCAGCACCAGCATGCTCTCGCCGGCCACACCGCCGGAGAACATGCTCGCCTTGTTCGCGCCGAGCACCTCCGCGAACGCACCGCCGAGGATGCCGACCGCCACGACCGTCGCGGCCGGTACGAGGACCAGCATCGTCGCCGAGGATTGAACGACCGCCTGGCCGCCGCCGGTCGCATCTTCGATCTCGCGGGTTTCGTTGCGTGTGCTCCTGCTCCCGAGCAGCGCGAAGGCCACCGCAAGCGGGGTCGGGAGTATGAACAGGCTCCAGGTGAGCTGATCGATCACCGGATCGCCGGGCTCGGTTCCGGTGGTGACGATGGTAAGTGCCGCGATTGCCAGGCTCAGCAGGAAGGTCGGATGGCGGACGAGGCGCGGCAGCTCCGCGCGCGCGAGCGACCAGGACACCGCGATGCGAGCCGGGGATGTGGCCTCTCTGGTCACCAGCGCCGGCTCGGTGAGCGCACTCACGCAGCTTCACCCATGGCCTGCTCGCCGCACAGCAGCAGGTATGCATCCTCGATCGTGGGTTCGACCATCTCGGCGCCCGCTGGTGCGTCACCGATGTGGCGATGGCGGCCTTCGCCGGTGCGCCAGGACAATCGCGCGCGCGGGTCGCGCTGTTCGGCGATCCAGACGCTGCCGCGCGCGGTCTCGGCGAAGTCGCGCGGCGTCCCGTCGAACAACACACGCCCCTCGTCGATCACCACAACGCGCTCGCACAGCGCGGCGACGTCTTCGGTCTGGTGCGTGGACAGGATCACGGTCTGGCGTTCCGCGATGCTCGAGACGATCTCGCGGAACCGCAGCCGCTGTTCGGGATCCAGGCCCGCGGTCGGCTCGTCCAGCACGAGCAGCTCGGGGTCCCCCAGCAACGCCTGCGCGAGGGCGACCCGTCGTCGCATGCCACCCGACAGCGCCTTGATCTTCTTCTTCATAACGTCGCCTAGTCCGACGGTGGACAGCACGCGACGCACATCGTCGTGGCGTGCGCGGCGGTCGGTCATCTCTTTCAGGATCGCGATGTAGTCCACGAATTCGAACGCGGTGAAGTTCCGGTGGAAGCCCGGCTCTTGCGGCATGTAGCCGAGGCGGCGGCGGATGGCGAGGCGCTGCTCGCTGCTGCCGGGATCGCGGCCGAGCACCCGCAGTTCGCCGCCGTCGGGCGCGAGCACGGTCGCGAGCATCCGTAGCAGCGTGGTCTTGCCGGCGCCGTTCGGTCCGAGCAGCCCGGTGATGCCGGTGCCGGCGTCGAAGGTGACGCCTTGCAGGGCGCGCGTGCGTCCGAAGCTCTTCTCGATCCCGATGATCTCGATCGTCGGTTCCATCATGGTCCTCTCCTAGTCCTCTCCTAGTCCTCTTCATCCGCGCCGTTGCCGGTGGGTCGTTCTCGATGTTGTCGTCTGCCGGGTTGTCGTCCTCTGCCGGCCAAGCGGTTCCCGCGGGCCGCTGCATCTACGTGCGTTCCCGTTCGAACGCCTCACGGCGGAACGCCACGACCGTCACGGCCACCACGGCGACGGCGAAGGACACCATCTGCCCTTCCGAGCCGAACGAAGCCAGCGGCGCGTCCGCGATCCGTTCGATGGTCGCGACCGCCGCGACCCAGATGCCGCCGAGCGTGCCTGCCGCGGTCACCGGATGGAGCCGCGTCGATAGCGCCAACGATGTCGCAGTCAGGGCCAGAGCGGGCAGGAGCCACGCGGCGGCCGCCCAGCCGGGACCGGGCAGCGGGAACGCGGCCGCTCCGATCAGGATGAACGAGCTGCCGAGTACCGCCACCGCCCGCACCAGCAGCAGGCGGAACCCGCTCATCGGCGCGGCGAGACCGATTTCGTGGGTCGGATCAACCCCCGGCCCGAACGCGGTCGCCACGCCCGCCAAGGGAACGAGGGGAGCCACGAGCAGGAAGATCAGGGGCTCGGCCCCAGGTGCGATACCGCGGTTCGCGAAGGCAGCTAAGACCGCGAATGCAAGCGTCGCTGCGATCGCCAGCAGCCACGAGAGCTGCAGCGAGGCGGTCGCACCGATCAGCCGGGCCAGGTGCTCGGACACGCCGAGGGACCGCAGCAGGCGCTCGGCCGCGCGCGGGCGCGGCCGGTCGATCGTGTCGACGACCTCGGCCCACACCGTCTCCAGCCGATCGACCTGCATCACGCGCGCACAGGTCTCCCGGCACTGCGGGCACGCCAGCAGGTGCGCCTCGAGCGAGAAGGCGCGCGCGTCGTCGATGTCGCCGCTCGCGTACGCGGTGATCGTGTCGGTGTCCGCGTGCCAGGTCGTCATGGCGAAGCCAGCTCCTCTCGCAACTGTATGCGCGCCCGCATCGCGCGCGTCTTGACGGTGCCGGGCGGGATCCCCAGCAGGCGCCCGGCTTCGGCCGTGGTCAACCCGTCGAGCACGGTCGCCTGTAGCACCGCGCGCAGCTCCGGCGACAGGCGGTTCAGCGCGCCGGCTAGGTCCCCGTGTTCCACCCCGAGCAGCGCCTGCTCCTCCGCGCTCGTCACCGTGCTGTGTCGAGTGCGCCTCAGGGCTTCGACCGGGTTACGGCCGACCGAGGCGATCCGCTCGCGCGCGGATGTGCGCCGGAGCGCGTCGATCATGCGCCGGATCGCGATCCCCCAGATCCAGGCGCCCACCTCGCCCTGACCCCGGAAGGCTCCGGGCTTGCGCCACACGGCGAGGAAGGTGTCCTGCAGGACCTCGTCGACGGCCCCTCGGTCGACGCTGCGGCGCGAGAGCCGCATCAGCAACCACGGGGCATGACGGTCGTAGAGAACCCGCAGTGCGCCGCGGTCGCCGTTTGCCATGGCGGCGAGCAGCTCGTCGTCGCTGCGTCCGTCTGTTTCGCGCACGCTCACATCTCCCTGTCGCGTGCCGTGGGCGATCCGGTTCTCCCCGGGGGCGGGGCCGACTGCCCGGTTGATTATCGCCCGCGCCGGGGGCCGGCGCACCGGTCAAGACGGCGGCGGCGCCGCCCGAAGGGCGGCGCCGCGAAGGGTTCCCGAGCAGCTCAGCAGACGCTGACGGTCTCGGAGACGAACATCAGATCCATCGGGAACGCCCCGTAGGTAAAGAACGCCGACGGTGCGACGCTGATCGACTCGCCTCCTTCGCCGAACAGGTTCGTCCCGGGCGCGACCGAGCAGCCGCCGAGCAGCTCGAGCGGAACCGGGATCGTGATGGTGCCGTTGCTCGGGTCGAAGGTCGCGTGCACCAGCGCCAGCTCCTGACACAGCGTCACGGTGCCGGTCGTCACGCAGTCGCCGCGGACCGCGAACGGTCCCTCACCCGGGTCACGCGGCGGCGGGCACGTACCGGCGGTCGGGTCGCAGGCGCCGCGGCTGTAGTTGGTGTACTTGCCATCCAGCTCGAGGTCGGCGCCGTCCACCTTCACGTTCCATGTGTATCGAGCGATCTCCGGCGCTCCGCCGTTCTCGGGCAGCTTGCTCACGCCGATGATGAAGTTGACGTTGTCGCCGGCGGCCTCGATCGAGGCGCTCACCAGGTCGAAGCCGAGCTCCGGACCGATCTCGGCCAGGATCGGATCCAGATCCGGATCGTTCATCCCGAAGTCCCCGGTCTCGTCGGAGCCGACCTGGATCGGGTCGGCGTGGGCGCCGAGCGGTGCCAGCATGATCAAGATGCCGAGCAACAGCCCGGCGGAACGGAACCGTGCCATGTCTGTCCTCCTTGTTCCCATCTCCGGCCTTCCTCTTCGCTGCTCGGGATGCTGCTTCCTGCTCCATCCAGGTTCGTTCGTGCCGGGTCCTCGGCACTAGGATGCGCGCCATGGCCGCCGACCCCGAGATCCGCTCGAGCATCTTCACGCCCGAGCATGAGGCGCTGCGCACCAGCGTCCGCGCGTTCGTCGAGCGGGAGTTGGCGCCGCACGCGCAGGCCTGGGAGGAAGCCGGCGACTTCCCGGACTGGGTGTTCACCAAGCTGGGTGAGCAGGGGTATCTCGGGCTCGCCTACCCCGAGGAAGTGGGCGGCCAGGGCGGTGACTACATCTCGACGCTGGTGCTGAAGGAGGAGATGGCGCGCGTCGGCTCGGGCGGCGTCGGCATGGCCGTCGCGGTGCAGACCGACATGGCGACGCCGCCGATCCTGAAGTTCGGCACCGAGGCGCAGAAGCAGGAGTACCTGGTCCCGGCGATCAAAGGCACGAAGATCGCGTGTCTCGGGATCAGCGAGCCCAACGCCGGCTCCGACGTGGCGAGCATCGAGACGAGCGCGGTGCGGGACGGTTCCGACTGGGTGATCAACGGCCGCAAGATCTTCATCACCAACGGTTGCCGCGCGCACTTCTGCACCCTGGTCGCGCGCACCGACCGAGGGTTGATCGATGACGGGGCACAGTCGCAAGGTGGTACGGCATCATCGATCAACCCTCGCAAGCCGGCCGGCCACCATGGCTTCTCGCTGTTCCTCGTGCCGACGGACACGCCGGGCTGGCAGGTCGCCCGGCGGCTCGACAAGCTCGGGATGCACTCCTCGGACACCGCCGAGATCGTGATGGATGACATGCGGCTGCCGGCCGACGCGCTGCTCGGCGTACAGGGCGAAGGCTTCCAGCAGATCATGTGGGAGCTACAGGGCGAGCGGCTGGTCGGTGTCGCCGGATCGATCGCCGGGTCGCGATTGCTGCTCGAACGGTGCATCGAGTACGCGAAGGAACGCACCACGTTCGGCAAGCCCATCGGCAAGCATCAGGTGATCGCGCACAAGCTCGCGACCATGGCCACCGAGATCGAGGCCGCGGGCGCGCTGATCTACGACGCGGCCTGGCGCTTCGGCAACGGCGAGTACCCCGTGAAGGAGATCTCGATGGCGAAGCTGTACGGGGGGATCGTCGCCGCGCGCGTCGCCAACGAGGCGATGCAGATCTTCGGCGGCGCGAGCTACATGATGGAGCTGCCGATCCAGCGCGCGTGGCGCGACACCCGTCTGATCCGCATCGGCGGCGGCACCGACGAGATCATGCGCGAAATCATCTCGAAGCTGATGGGCCTATGACGCGTTTCGA
>Ga0299906_10000516_pt1 | contig 35791 bp, 30 predicted proteins | sample RVTome_14_FD_200259 | JGI IMG/M metagenome (GOLD analysis project Ga0299906, IMG submission 200259) | Soil microbial communities from uranium-contaminated site in the Upper Colorado River Basin, Wyoming, United States - RVT145D125 (version 2) ... | reverse complement strand
TGATGCCCGGCATGGATCCCGCGGCCGTGCCCTTCGCCGCGGCCCAGGCCGTCGACGACCAGGACAAGGGGCTCGACGCCGACGTCATCCGCCCCGCCACCCTGACCCACCGGGTGAAGACGCAGGAAGCCCTGCCGGTGGGCTCGGTGCTCGACCTGCTGTGCCTGACCGACGACGGCGAGCACGCCCTCGGCGGCCTGCCCAAGGGCTGCACCATGGCGCTCGCCGGCCCGCCGGGCAAGGGCAAGACCCGCTCCGCCCTGGCGGCCCTCGTCACGGTCGCCCGGAGCGGCGCCAAGGTCGGCTTCGTGGTCGCCGAAGAGGGCTTCCACAACCCCGAGCCCGCGGGCCGCGACGACCTCTGCTCGCGCCTCGTCAAGCTCGGCATGTTGGTCACCGGCCTCGACGAGGAGAAGCTGGCCGAGACCGTGCTCGACAAGCTCTACGTGCTCGAGAGCCAGTACCACAAAGGCCAGACCTGGGACGACTTCATCGCCCGCTACCGCTACCTGGTGGAGAAGGAGGCGATCAGCTTCGTGGTCATCGACTCGCTCAACATGCTCGACCCCTCGCGCAGCCAGAAGACCGCCGACAACCTCTCGGCGCTCAAGACCTACAACCACGAGAAGGGCGTGACCTGCCTGTGCATCGGCCAGATCAAGGACACCGGCGCGCCGGCGGGCGGCGAGGCCTTGCAGCACACCGCCGACGCCGTCTTCCTGATCGAGGAGATGAGCCTCGGCTCGAAGGAGATCGCCGACTTCTGGGGCGGCAAGTACCGCGACAAGATCGACGTGATCCGCGCCGTCAAGTGCGTGACGACCCCGATCTTCCCGCACCCCATCCGCATCGCCCGCGACGCCAGCTACGGCGTCATGGTCGTCCACGCGGACCAGCCGGAAGAATTGAAACCGTTTCCGGTGTAGGGCGCACGCCGTGCGCCCCTACGCCGGCGCGACCTCGTCGCGCGCCCCCACGTCCGACGTGCAGTAGCGGTCGCGGCGCGCCGTCAGGTCGGCGACGACCGCCGTCACCAGCTTCTTGCCCTTGGCGCCGCGGGCACGCAGCGCCGCGTGGTACTGCGCCAGGTCGATCGCCTCGAGACGCATGCGCACCGGCTGGAAGAGCCGCGGCACGAGGCTGTGGTCGGGGATCTGCACGTGGTGGAGCCCCTGGCTGTAAGCGAGCAGCATCTTGCCCTCGGGAGTCGCCTCGATCAGGTCGGCGATGCCGGCGCGCACCGTCATCGGCTTGCCGTTGCTGTCGAGACCGTCCACGCGCTTCATCCGGCCCTCCGGCAGGATGAGCACCATCGACCGCGGATCGACCGACTCCATCACCTTCTTCCAGGTCCGGTCGCGCTCGCGGCTGATCGACACCACGTTGCCGGCGATGAAGCGCCAGAACTTGCCCACCAGCGGACGGTCCAGGGTCTTCGAGGCGATCGGCACCAGGCCGTAGGTGGCCATCCGGCGCAGGAACTTGTTGGGCACGATGCCGGCGAAGAGGAACTCGAAGAGGCTGGTGTGGTTGAGCACCGCCACCAGGCGGTAGTCCTGCCACGGATCTGCCGGCACCTTGCCGATCCACTGCACCTCGTAGGTGTAGAAGCAGCGCGACAGCGTCTTGACCAGGAGCAGGAAGGCGTAGACGATCCGGTAGCGCATCGAGGGCGCATTGTAGCCCAGCCAGGTCGGGCGCGGCGGCCGGCCGGCACGACCTGTACTAGCATGCATCGGCCGACACGGTCCCGCGACCGGGCGTGGTCGGTCCGGACTCGTGATGAAGCGTTCGTCCCAACTGTTCCTGCTGCGCGAGCTGGTGCGCCGCGACTTCAGCCAGCGCTACGCCGGCTCGCTCTTCGGCTTCGCCTGGTCGTTCATCCAGCCGGTGTGGCAGCTCCTGCTGCTGAGCTACGTCTTCTCGCTCATCATGCGCGCGCCGATGGACGAGGAGCCCACCGATCACTTCTGGGTCTTCCTGTTCTGCGGCCTGCTGCCGTGGACGGCGATCCACGAGGGGATCCTGCGCAGCGCCACGGTGATCGTCGAGCACGCCGACATGGTCAAGAAGATCGCCTTCCCCTCCGAGATCCTGGTCGTCGCCGTCACCTCGACCGCGCTCATCCACCAGGGAATCACCCTGACGGTCTTCCTCGGCGCGCTGGTCGTCGTCGGCGAGCTGGCGTGGCAGAACCTGTGGGTGCTGCCCGTCGCCTTCGTCCTCCAAGTGCTGCTGACGCTGGGGATCGGCTACTTCATGGCCGCCGTCCAGGTCTACTTCCGCGACGCCGCGCAGCTCCTCGGCCTGCTGCTCAACGCCTGGTTCTTCCTGACCCCGATCGTCTATCCGCTGGGGATGATTCCGGAGGAGGTCCGGCCGGTGGTGCTCGCCAACCCGCTGGCGGTGCTGGTGACGCTCTATCGCTGGATCTTCCTCGGCGGCGACGCCGAGATCTGGCTCGACGGCTTCCCTGGGCTGATCGCGACGACCCTCGGCATCCTCGTGATCGGGATCCTGGTCTTCCGGGATCTCAGGCCGGGCTTCTCGGACGAGATCTGAAGCTCGTCCGCGTGTAGCCGCCGGCAGCCGGCGATTTCAACTATCCCGGCTCCGCGGCCGCCTCCGGCGGCTGCTAGCCCATCGCCCGCTGCAGGCCCGCGTCGACGGCGTCGAGGAAGCGGTTGGTGGTCAGCCACGGCTGCTCGGGGCCGATCAGCAGCGCCAGGTCCTTCGTCATCTTCCCCGCCTCGACGGTCTCGACGCAGACGCGCTCCAGGGTCTCGGCGAAGCGCCGGAGCGCGTCGTTGCCGTCGAGCCGGGCGCGGTGCTCGAGGCCGCGGGTCCAGGCGAAGATCGAGGCGATCGGGTTGGTCGACGTCTCCTTGCCCGCCTGGTGCATGCGGTAGTGGCGGGTCACCGTGCCGTGGGCCGCCTCGGCCTCGGCCACCTTGCCGTCGGGCGTGCGCAGCACCGAGGCCATCAGGCCCAGCGAGCCGAAGCCCTGGGCGACCACGTCGGACTGCACGTCGCCGTCGTAGTTCTTGCAGGCCCACACGAAGCCGCCCTCGCCCTTCAAGGCCTGGGCCACCATGTCGTCGATCAGGCGGTGCTCGTAGAAGATCCCCTCAGCCTCGAAGGCGGCCTTGAACTCGGCCTCGTAGACCTCCCGGAAGATGTCCTTGAAGCGCCCGTCGTAGGCCTTGAGGATGGTGTTCTTGGTCGACAGGTAGACCGGCCAGCCGCGGTCGCGGCCGTAGCCCAGGGAGGCGCGGGCGAAGCCGCGGATCGACTCGTCGAGGTTGTACATCGCCATCGCCACGCCGGCGCCAGGGAACTGGAACACCTCGTGCTCGATAGGGTCCGAGCCGTCGGCGGGCTCGAAGCGCAGGGTGAGCCGGCCGGCGCCCGGCACCACGAAGTCGGTGGCCTTGTACTGGTCGCCGAAGGCGTGACGGCCGATGACGATGGGCTTGACCCAGCCGGGCACGTAGCGCGGCACGTTGCGGCACAGGATCGGCTCGCGGAACACGGTGCCGCCGAGGACGTTGCGGATGGTGCCGTTGGGCGAGCGCCACATCTTCTTGAGCCCGAACTCCACCACCCGCGCCTCGTCCGGCGTGATCGTGGCGCACTTGACGCCGACGCCGTGGCGGGCGATGGCGTGGGCGGCGTCGACGGTGACCTGGTCGTCGGTGCGGTCGCGCTCCTCAATCGAGAGGTCGTAGTAGTCGAGCTCGACGTCGAGGTAGGGGAGGATCAGCTTCTCCTTGATGAAAGCCCAGATGATCCGGGTCATCTCGTCGCCGTCGATCTCGACGACCGGGTTGGCGACCTTGATCTTGCTCATGGCTCTTCCTCTTATGGCGGTGGCTCGCCCCCGCGGGGACGGCGAGCTCGGGTCTTCGGGATGTCGTGGGCGCCGCGCCGCGGCGCGGCCCGGAGGGTATCACGGCGCGCGCCCGACGGCCAAGACGCTCGGCCAAGCGTCCGGCTCGGAGGCAGTGGTGATAGGCTGCGGGAGCCGGCGGGTACCACCGACGCCGGAGGGAAGGACCGAGCGCCATGCTACGCAGCCTGAAGATCGAGAGGTTCCGACGATTCGAGCGCTTCGAGCTCTATGGGCTCGGGCGCGTGAATCTGCTGGTCGGGCTGAACAACAGCGGGAAGACCTCGGTCCTGGAGGCGGTCCACCTTCTGACCACGCGCGACCTGCCCGCGATTCACGCCGCCGCATTGCGCCGCGGTGAGCGCTTGTTCGAAAACGGAGGCCGTGACGCCGACGTCGAGATCGACGTTTGTCGGCTCTTTCATGGCTTTGGGCTGTCGCCGGGATCGTCGTTTCGCATCGATGGCGAAAACCAAGATCAGAAGGAATCGGTAGAGGTAGAGGTTATCGAGTCGGAAACTATCAATTCCAAGGGAGAGCGGCACGACGTAGTGAGCCTGAGCCTCGATTGGAATGGCGTTCGTGACCTGCATCCCTTCACTATCAGCCCCCGGAGTGGTGTGTCCTGGACGCCGACCGTGCGTTTCCCGCGCGGGCCGCATGGCGAGCCGGTACGACCAGTAAAGTTTATCGACCTCTCGTCGCTCACGGCCCGAGAAGTAGTCTCCCTATTTGGAGAAGTTGTCCTTACCCCTGACGAGGCTACCGTTTTGGAGGCCCTGAAGATCATCGACCCTACCATAGAGCGAATCGCCCCCATTTCACAAGAGTGGGCGGCGCCGGTGAGCGGCCATTGGGGTTTCCATGTTCGCTGCACGGGCTATGACCAACGGATACCGATCGGCACGCTGGGAGACGGCGTATGGAGAATGTTGGGACTGGCTCTGGCGTTGGTCAAATCCGAAGGAGGCGTGCTCCTTGTCGATGAAATCGATGCCGGCCTTCATTATACCGCGATGTCGGACATGTGGCGGTTGATCTACGAGACAGCGGTGAAGACGGATATCCAAGTGTTCGCGACGACGCACAACAGCGATTGCTGGACCAGTCTCGCCACCATCATCCGTGACCGAGAGGATTCTACGGACATCTCGATTCAACGCATCGAGCCCGACCGGGGAAGAGCTGTAGCGTTCTCCCACGAGGAGATCGTCATCGCCGCGGAGCGGGACATCGAGGTGCGCTGAGCCCCCGCGCGAAGCCGTTCGTGAGCTGGTTCCGTCGTCTGTACGGTCTTGGCCTTGAGGGCCAGGGTCGAGGAGAAATGAGCAAGCATGGCTAGAAAACCCGTGGTCCTGGTGACCGGCGCCAACGGCGAGATGGGACACGGCCTGATCGGCCGCCTCGCCGACTACGGCGGCTACGACATCCTCGCCCTCGACATCAAGGCGATCGACGAAGAGATCGCCGGCCACTGCACCCAGACGATCACCGGCGACGTCCTCGACCAGCGGCTGCTGGCGCGCCTGGTGAGCGAGTTCGAGATCCACGCCATCTTCCACCTCGCGGCGCTGCTGTCGACCCGCGCCGAGTTCACGCCCGAGACCGCCCACGAGGTCAACGTGCAGGGGACGCTCAACCTGCTCAGGCTCGCCGTCGAGCAGAGCCGCTGGCACGGCGAGACGGTGAAGTTCCTCTTCCCCAGCTCGATCGCCGCCTACGGCCTGCCCGACCTGACGACCAAGACCCAGGCCGGCAAGGTCGGCGAGCGCGAGTGGAACCTGCCGGCGACCATGTACGGCTGCAACAAGCTCTACTGCGAGCACCTCGGGCGCTACTACGCCCACCACTACCGCCAGCTCGCCGCCGAGGAGAAGAAGAAGGAGGTCGACTTCCGCGCCATCCGCTTCCCCGGCCTCATCTCCGCCTTCACCCTGCCCAGCGGCGGCACCAGCGACTATGCTCCGGAGATGATCCACGCGGCGGCCAGGGGCGAGCCCTACGACTGCTTCGTGCGCGAGGACACGCGGATCCCGTTCATGGCCATGCCGAGCGCCATCGCGGCGCTATTGAGGCTCATGGACGCGTCCGCCACGAGCCTGACCCGCGAGGTCTACAACGTCACCAGCTTCAACCCCAGCGCCGGCGAGCTCGCCGAGCTCGTGCGCGGCGCCTTCCCGGCGGCCGAGATCCGCTTCGTGCCCGACCTGCGCCGCCAGGCCATCGTCGACTCCTGGCCCGCCGACGTGGACGACGCCCGGGCCCGCGCTGACTGGGGCTTCGAGCCCGAGTACACTCTGCAGGGGGCCTTCGACGACTACCTGCTACCCAACATCCGGCGGCGCTACGCCTGAAGCCGGATTCGAGAAAGAGAGACGACGATGTACGCCACCTTCCAGAAACGCATTGCCGAGACCCTCGGGGAGATCCGCGAGACCGGCCTCTTCAAGGACGAGCGGGTGATCGAGAGCCCGCAAGGCGCCACCGTGACGGTGGGCGGCCGCGAGGTGCTCGTGTTCTGCGCCAACAACTACCTCGGCCTGGCCAACGATCGGCGGCTCGTGGAGGCCGCCAAGAAGGGCGTCGAGCGCTGGGGCTTCGGGCTCTCGAGCGTGCGCTTCATCTGCGGCACCCAGTCGATCCACAAAGAGCTCGAGGACGCCATCTCGGGCTTCCTCGGCACCGAGGACACCATCCTCTACACCTCCTGCTTCGACGCCAACGGCGGCCTCTTCGAGACCATCCTCAACCATGAGGACGCGATCATCTCCGACGCTCTGAACCACGCCTCGATCATCGACGGCATCCGCCTGTGCAAGGCCAGGCGCTATCGCTACACCCACGGCGACATGGAAGAGCTCGAGCGCTGCCTGATGGCGACGCAGGACTCGCGGCAACGCCTCGTGGTCACCGACGGCGTCTTCTCAATGGACGGCGACGTGGCCAAGCTGCCCGAGATCTGCGACTTGGTCGAACGCCACGACGCCCTGCTGGTGGTCGACGACTCGCACGCCACGGGCTTTTTCGGTCCCACCGGCCGCGGCACGCCGGAGTACCACGGCGTGCAGGACCGGGTGGACGTGGTCACCTCGACCCTGGGAAAGGCCCTGGGCGGCGCCAGCGGCGGCTTCACCGCCGGCCACGGCGAGCTGGTGGCGCTGCTGCGCCAGCGCTCGCGCCCGTACCTGTTCTCGAACACCCTGGCGCCGGCCATCGTCAGCGCGTCGCTGGCCTGCCTCGAGCTGCTGGCGCAGACCACGGAGCTGCGCGACAAGCTCGAGGCCAACACCAGGTGGTTCCGCGGCGCCATGGCCGACGCCGGCTTCGACATCCGCCCCGGCGAGCACCCGATCGTGCCGATCATGCTCGGCGACGCGAAGCTCGCCACCGACGTGGCCGCCGACTTGCTGAAGGAAGGGATCTACGTGATCGGCTTCTCCTTCCCGGTGGTGCCCAAAGGCGAGGCGCGCATCCGCGTCCAGGTCTCGGCGGCCCATGAGCAGGAGCACCTAGAGCGCGCCGTCGACGCCTTCGTCAAGGTCGGGCGCAAGCACGGCGTGGTGGATTAGCTCCGCTCTTCAGATGCCGCGCAGGGTCATGAAGGACGAATTGTCGTTGAGGACCATGGGGCCCCTGCGGTCATGACGGACAAGCCCTCGTTGAGGTCCACAGGTCCCGCGGTCATGAAGGACCCTGCGCGTGGCCAGCGACCAGGTATACGCCCATTCCGCGGCATGACCCGACGGAAGGTGTCAATGACTTTTCGGCGGAGAAGCAAGGCGACCAGCGTCTTCACGGCTCGGGAGAACCTGCTCCGGATCCAGGTGGCGGGTCAGACGGCCCACGATCTCGTCGAGAACGTCGGCGCTGGAGGGTGGTGGAATCCCCGTCATCACTCTGATGATACCAACTCGCCCTTCACGCGGGGAATTCCTGGCCGGACGCACGGAGTCGGGCTTGGATCCGCGAACCACCGGTGGCAAGATGACGCAATCAGATGAGCGACATCTTCCTCAGCCACAGCAGCCAGGACAACGCCGCCGCCGCCGAGCTCATGGCCCGGCTCGCCGGCGCCGGCCACGACTCCGTCTTCCTCGATTTCGACCCCGCCGCCGGCATCCCGGCGGGACGCGACTGGGAGCGCGAGCTCTACGACCGGCTGCGCGACTGCCAGGCGGTCATCGTGCTGTGCAGCGAGAGCTCGATGGCGTCGCGCTGGTGCTTCGTCGAGATCGCGCACGCCAAGGCGCTCGGCAAGCACGTCTTCCCGGTCAAGGTCGACGGCTGCGCGATCGACCCGGTGCTCACCTCGCGCCAGGTGCTCGACCTGACCGCCGACAAGGAGGACGCCTACGCACGCCTGTGGCGCGGCCTCAAGGCCGCCGGGCTCGACCCGGAGAAGTCCTTCAAGTGGGACCGCGAGCGCCCTCCCTTCCCGGGCCTGCTCGCCTTCCAGGAGGACGACGCCGCCGTCTTCTTCGGCCGCGAGCCCGAGATCCGGCAGGGACTCGACGCCCTCCAACGCCTGCGGCGCTTCGGCGGCGCCCGCGCCCTGCTGGTCTTCGGGGCCTCGGGCTCGGGCAAGTCGTCGCTGGTGCGCGCCGGGTTGCTGCCGCGCCTGCGCCGTAGTGACGAATGGATCGTGGCGCGGCCCTTCCGTCCCCTCGGGCGCCCGCTGCGCGAGCTCGCCGCCGCCCTGGCGGCCGCCTTCGTCGAGCACGGAAAAGAGCGAGACTGGCGCGAGATCGAGAGCCGCCTCGAAGCCGACGGCGACGCCCTCGGCGACCTCGCCCGCGACCTGCGGCTGGCGGCCCGGCAGCCCGACGCCGTGGTGCTCCTGACCGTCGACCAGGCCGAGGAGCTGGTGGGCGGCGAGGCGTCGCGGGTCGAGCCCTTCCTCGGCCGGCTGCGCGCCGCCGTCGAGGCGCCGGGGAGCCCGCTGATGGTGATCTTCACGGTGCGCGCCGACCTGCTCGGGACGTTCCACAAGTACCCGGCGGTGCGCGGCTTCGAGATGGCGGACCTGCGCGTGGGGCCGGTGCCCAGGGAGCGCCTGCCGGAGATCGTCGAGGGACCGGCGCGGCTCGCCCGCCTCCAGCTCGAGGACGGCCTCGCCCGCGCCATGGTCGACGACACCGAGACCGACGACGCCCTGCCGCTGCTGGCCTTCGCCCTGCGCGAGCTCTACGACCGCCGCGTCGACGGCCGGCTGACGCTCGAGACCTACCGCGAGAAGCTGGGCGGTCTCGAGGGCTCGGTGGCCCGCGCCGCCGAGGCGGTCTGGGCCGCCCGTCCGCTCAGCGGCGAGCAGCAGCAGGCCCTGCGCCGGAGCTTCGTGTCGCTCGCCCGGATCGACGAGGGGGGCGATTACGCGCGGCGGGCGCTGCCCTGGTCCGCCGTGCCCGAGGACGTCCGCGAGGCCATGGAGCGCTTCGCCGGCGCGCGCCTGCTGGTGCGGCGGGGCGAGGGCGGCGAGCGCGTGGCGGAGGTGGCGCACGAGGCCCTCTTCCGCTCCTGGGACCGGTTGCGCACCTGGCTCGACGAGAACCGCGAGCTGTTGCTGTGGCGCAAGCGGGTCGAGCCGGCGCGCCTGGAATGGGAGCGCGGCGGACGCGATCCCGAGGCCCTGCTGCGCGGCCCGGCCCTCGGCGAAGGACGCCTGTGGCTCGAGCGCCACGGCGACCGGCTGCCCGGCGACGAGCGCGAGTTCGTCGCCGCCAGCGTCCGGGCCGAGGCGCGGCGACGGCGGCGCAAGGTGCTCTCGGCGGCGGCGGCGTTCGTCGTCCTGGCCCTCGCCGCCACGGCCATGTCCTTCCTCTACGCGCGCTCGGAGCGGCTGCGCGCGCTGGCCGAGGACCAGCGGCGCGTGGCCATCGCCGACGACCTGATCGCCCGCGATCCCACCCGCGCCGCCCTGGTGCTGCTCGACGTCCGCGATCCCGAGACCACGACGCGCGCCCTCGCCGCCATGAGCGAGACCCTGCAGCAGTCGCTCGCCTACGTCGAGCTCGAAGGCCACGACGGACGCCTGAGCTACGCTGCCTTCAGCCCCGACGGCCGGCGCGTCCTCACCGCCTCGAACGACGGCACCGCCCGCCTCTGGAGCGTCGACGGCACCCTCCTCTCGCCGATCGACGAGCGCGCCGAGGCGACGACGGCGGCGGCGTTCAGCCCCGACGGCCGGCTCGTCCTCACCGCCTACGAGGACGGGCTCGCCCGGCTCGTGAAGGTCGACGGCGGCGCCGTGGCCGCGACGCTGGGAGAGGCCGGCGGGCGGGCGGTGACGGCGGCGGCGTTCAGCTCCGACGGCGGCCGCGTCGTCGTCGCCTACGACGACGGCGTGGCCCGCGTGTGGAGCGCCGCCGGCGAGCTCGAGGCCGTCCTCGAGGGACACCGGAAGCCGCTCACAGCCGTCGACTTCAGCCCCGACGGCGGCCGCGTCGTCACCGCCTCGGAGGACGCGACCGCCCGCGTCTGGGACGTCGGCGGCGCGCTCGAGGCCGAGCTGGTGGGACACACGGAGCCGTTGACGGCCGCCGTCTTCAGTCCCGACGGCGTGCTCGTCGCCACCGCCTCTCGGGACGCGACCGTCCGCCTCCGGACGGTGGACGGCAAGCTCTCGGCGCTCCTCGAGGGCCACCAGGACGCGGTCGTGGCGGCGGCGTTCAGCCCCGACGGCACTCGCGTCGCCACGGCCTCGGAAGACGGCACCGCGCGCGTCTGGAGCGCCCAGGACGGGCGAGTCCTCGCCGTTCTCGAGGGGCACGAGGATTCCCTGACCGCGATCGCTTTCAGCGCCCGGGGCCGCCGCTTGGTCACGGCTTCGGAAGACCAGACCGCCCGCGTCTGGAACGACGACGGCGAGGGCGAGGTGGCGGTGCTGCGCGGGCACGCCAACGCCGTCAGCCACGCCGCGTTCAGCCCTGACGGGCGGCGCGTCGTCACCGCTTCGTGGGACGGCACGGCGCGGGTCTGGCTCACGGACGACCCGATGCTCGCGGTGGTCGTCGACGACGACGCCAACGAGATCACGGCGGCGGCGTTCAGCGCCGGCGGGCGGCGCCTGGTCACCGCTCACCAGGACCTGACCGTCCGCCTGTGGAAGGCCGACCCGGACACGGGAGCGTACGGCTGGCCGGTGGTCCTCGGCGAGCACGGCGACTCGGTCACCTCGGCGGCCATGAGCCCTGACGGCCGGCTCGCCGTCACCGGCTCGCAGGACGCCACCGCCCGGATCTGGGACGCCGACCGCCCGCCGGTCGTCCTCGGCGCTCACGCCGCCGCCGTCTCCGCGGTGGCCTTCAGCCCCGACGGCGCCCACGTCGTCACGGGTTCGGAGGACGCCACGGCGCGCGTCCGGAGCGTCGACGGCGGCGATGTGGCCGTCCTTTCGGGACACACGGGCGGCGTGACGGCGGTGGAGTTCAGCGCCGACGGCCGGCGCGTGATCACCGGCTCGGAGGACGCCACGGCCCGCGTCTGGGAGCTCGACGGCCGGCACCTGGAGACGCTCGAGGGCCACTTCGAGATGGTCACGGGCGTCGCGCTGCTCGCGACCGCCGCCGTGACCTGCTCGGCGGACCGCACCACCAAGGTGTGGCCCGGCGTTCCGGACTTCGGCGGCGCCGCTCCGCGCGCTCCTCTGAGCTTCCCCGAGCACAGCGTGAACTGCCGGTCGATCGCCTGGAGCGCCGACGGCGCGCAGGTCGCGACCGTCCGCGGCCGGGGCACGATCTGGGTGCGCCGGCTCCGGAGCCCGGCCGGGCGACCCCTGGTGCTCGAGGCCGACGCCGCGATCGTGGCGGCGGCGTTCACCGCCGAGGGCGACCGGCTGCTGACCGTGGCCGAGGACGGCGTGGTCCGCCGCTGGCACCTCTCGGCGGAGCGCCTGCGCCAGGAGATCGAGAGCGCGACGCGGGTGTGCCTCGAGCCCGAGGTCCGCGAGAGGATACTCGATGAGAGCTCGGAGGAAGCGCGCCGGATGCACGCGGCGTGCGTCGAGGCGCGGCCCCATTGACGTGATCGGCGACAAGCCTGGGAAACGGCAAGCCGATACTGAGCTTGCCTACACTTATCTTGATTGCTATCTCCCAAAGGCACGCAATGCTCAAGAGCCGCTCGTTATCCTGTGACTCGATCAGCTCACGAGCATGAGAGCCGAGCCGTGAGTCGCCGCTGATGAACCACAGAAACGCATGCGTATCCAAGAGAACCCTCATGGCTCATAGGCCTTGAAATCATCCAGCGGGTCGTCAGCGGACGCAGGAGATGGGCCTGCGCATGGCTCTGGGCGCGCGTCCCGCCGAGGTGCTGCGGCTGGTGCTGCGGCTAGACCAGGCCCTGGTCGAGCATCGCGTCGGCGACCTTGATGAAACCGGCGACGTTGGCGCCGACGACGTAGTTGATGAAATCGCCGTCGCGGCCGTACTTGACGCAGGTGCGGTGGATCTCCGTCATGATGAGGTGGAGGCGCTTGTCGACCTCGCCGCGCGTCCAGGCCATGCGCTGGGCGTTCTGCGTCATCTCGAGGCCGGAGACCGCCACGCCGCCGGCGTTGGCGGCCTTGCCCGGGCCGTAGAGGATGCCGGCGGCGTGGAAATGCTCCACGGCCTCGGGCGTGCAGGGCATGTTGGCGCCCTCGGCCACGCACCAGCAGCCGTTCTTGAGCAGGACCTTGGCGTCGTCGGCGTTGATCTCGTTCTCGGTGGCGCACGGCAGGGCGAGGTCGCACTCGACCGTCCACGGCCGCTGGCCTTCGAGGTAGGTCGCGCCGGGGTACCTCTCGACGTATTCCGCGATGCGCCCGCGGCGGTTGTTCTTGAGGTCCATGACGTACTTGAGCTTCTTGCGGTCGAGCCCCTCCTCGTCGACGACGGTGCCGTTCGAGTCGGACATGGTGAGCACCTTGGCCTTGAGCTCGAGCGCCTTCTCGGCGGCGTATTGGGCCACGTTGCCGGCGCCGGAGATGAGGACCCGCTTGCCCTCGAGGCTCTTGTCGCGGGTGGCGAGCATCTCGGTGGCGAAGTACACGGCGCCGTAGCCGGTGGCCTCCGGCCGGATGAGCGAGCCGCCCCAGTTGCGGCCCTTGCCGGTCAGGACGCCGGTGAACTCGTTGGCCAGCTTCTTGTACATGCCGAAAAGGTAGCCGATCTCGCGCCCGCCCACGCCGATGTCGCCGGCGGGCACGTCGGTGTTGGAGCCGATGTGGCGGAAGAGCTCGGCCATGAAGGCCTGGCAGAAGCGCATCACCTCGGCGTCGCTCTTGCCCTTGGGGTCGAAGTCGGAGCCGCCCTTGCCGCCGCCCATGGGCAGCGTGGTGAGGCTGTTCTTGAACACCTGCTCGAAGGCGAGGAACTTGAGGATGCCGAGGGTCACGCTGGGATGGAAGCGCAGGCCGCCCTTGTAAGGCCCCAGGGAGCTGTTCATCTCCACCCGGAAGCCGCGGTTGACGTGGATCTCGCCCCGGTCGTCCATCCACGGCACCCGGAAGAGGATCACCCGCTCGGGCTCGACGATGCGGTCGAGGATCTTGCCGCTCTTGTAGCGCGGTGTGCGCTCGATGACCCGCCAGATCGATTCTACGACCTCGTGGACCGCCTGGTGGAACTCCTTCTCGGAAGGATTCTTGGTCTGCACGCGTTGCATGAATCCGTCGATCGTCTCGGACACGTGGTGGCTCCTTGAAGAGTGGATGGAGGGTATCACTCGCCGGCATAGGAGACCAGGATGCGCCGCAGCGTCTCGACGCCGCGCAGGAAGGCCGCCACCGGCAGGTGCTCGTCGTCGGCATGGATGCCCCGGAGCTCTTCAGGGTTGAGGGCGAAGGGCTGGACGCCGTAGGCCGGGATGCCGCGCTCGCGGAAGTAACGCGAATCGGTGGTGCCGGCGATGAAGAGCGGCACCACCGGCGCGCGCACCGCGAGCACGCGCTCGACCGCCCGGTAGATCGGGTGGTCGGTGGGCGAGGCGGGCGCCGGCGGCGCCGCGAGCAGGACCTCGACCTCGAGCTCGCGGCCCAGCACCTCGCGCACCTCGCCCAGGAAGGCCTCGGCGTCGGTGTCCGGCAGCAGCCTGACGTCCACGTAGGCGCTCGCCTGAGCGGCGACGACGTTGGGCCCCTGGGCGCCGTTGTCGAGCTGGGTGACCTGCACGGTGTCGAGGAAATAGACGGGCAATCCGGGCGGCAGCGGCCGGGCGGGGCCCTCCTCGCGGATCACCTCGTCGAGGCGCTCGGCGAAGCGCACGGTGTTGCCGCCCTCGGCGGCGCCGAGGGCCGTGAAGAAGTGGCGCGCGGCGTCGGTCACGCGCAAGCGCGGCGGCCGCTCGAGGAGGCGGGCCAGGCCGCGTACGAGCTGGTGGGTGGGGCTCGCCGGGTGGAAGCCCGAGCCGTGGCCGCCGCGGCCGCTGGCGGCGATGCGCAGCCACAGCGGGCGCTTCTGGGTCACCTCGATGCCCCACCAGACGACCCGGTCGCCTATCGTACGGTTCGAGCCGCCTTCGCCGAGCACGGCTTCGAGGCCGGCGAAGAGCTCGGGATGGCGCTCGAGCAGCCAGCCCGTGCCCTGGCCGCCGCCGCGCTCCTCGTCGGCCACGGCGAGGTAGATCACGTCGCGGGTCAGCGCCGTCCCCTCGCGCCGGCACGCCACCAGCGCGGCGAGGTGGGCGATGCCGAGGCTCTTGTCGTCGACGGCGCCGCGGCCCCAGAGGCTGTCGCGGTAGGGACGCCCGGAGAACGGCGCCACGCGCCACTCCTCGCCCGCCGGCACCACGTCGATGTGGTGGACCAGCGCCAGGGCGCGCCCGCCGCTGGCCGGCGACGCCAGCCGCGCGTAGAGGCTGGTGCGCCCTTCCGGGCTCTCCAGCAGCCGCGCCGGGATGCCCTCGCGCGCGAGGATCGCCGCCAGGAGCTCGGCTCCCAGGTGCTCGTTGCCGGGGGGGTTGGTGGTGTCGATCTGGAGGTACTCGCGCAGCCACCGCACGGGCTCGGGCGGCGGCGCCTCGGCGCGGGCGGAGAGGGCGACGAGGACGACGGCGGCGAGGATCAGGCCGGCGAGACGCGGCGGCGACATCGCCGGCAGTCTAGCACCCTCACCTCCGGCCCCTCTCCCAGGGGGAGAGGGGAGCAGGCATCCGTAAACCGCAAGCCCCCTCTCCTCCTGGGAGAGGGGGTTGGGGGTGAGGGTTCCGGCGTCTTGACCCGGCGGCGCGGTCGTGGTAGGTTGCGCTTCCTGCCGTCCGGCTCCCCGGGCGGACGTCTTCGTCCGCCCACCGAACGCCGGCGCGCTTCTCCGCGGAGCTCAAGAGATGTATGCAGTGATCGAGACAGGTGGCAAGCAGTACCGCGTCGAGCCCGGCGACGTGATCGACGTGGAGCGGATCCCGGGCGTCTCGGAGGAGTCGTCGGACGTCGTCTTCGACCGCGTCCTGCTCCTCGGCGGCGGCGACGAGGTCCGCCTCGGCCGTCCCACGGTCGACGGCGCGCAGGTCAAGGCCGTCCGGCTGGCGGACGTGCGCGGTCCCAAGGTCGTGGTCTTCAAGAGGAAGAAGCGCAAGGGCTACCGGCGCAAGAACGGTCACCGGCAGGATCTGCTGCGCCTGCGCATCCAGGACGTCACGACCGCTTGAGAACGGAGGTCTTCTCCCATGGCACATAAGAAAGGACAGGGCTCGAGCCGCAACGGCCGGGACTCCAATCCGAGCAACCTCGGCGTCAAGCGCTTCGGCGGCCAGGCCGTCACCGGCGGCTCGATCCTGGTGCGCCAGCGCGGCACCCGGATCAAGCCGGGGCTCAACGTCGGCCGCGGCCGCGACGACACCCTCTTCGCCAAGTCCGACGGCACGGTGCGGTTCCAGGACCGCGGACGCCACGGCAAGTTCGTCCACGTGCTGCCGCCAGAGTAACGCCGTAAGCGTGAGGCCGCCCCGTGCCGTCGCCGGCGACGGCGCCCCGTGAGCCATGGTCTTCCTCGACGAAGCCGTCATCGAGGTGGCGGGAGGCCGCGGCGGCAACGGCTGCGTGGCCTTCCGGCGCGAGAAATACGTGCCGCGCGGCGGCCCCTCCGGGGGCGACGGCGGCCACGGCGGATCGGTCTTCCTGGTCGGCGACGGCGGCCTCAACACCTTGCAGCACCTGCGCTACAAGTCGCGGTTCGCCGCCGAGCGCGGACGCCACGGCGAGGGCTCCAACCGGACGGGCCGCAGCGGAAACGACCTCGAGGTGCCGGTGCCGCTGGGCACCCTGGTCTTCGACGCCGCGACCGGCGACGCCCTCGGCGAGGTGCTCGCCGAGGGCGCGCGGCTGGATGCCGCCCGCGGCGGCCGCGGCGGCCGCGGCAACGCCCGCTTCGCCTCGCCCACCCAGCGCACGCCGCGCCATTCGACGCCGGGGGAGGAGGGCGAGGAGCGCACGCTGCGCCTGGAGCTCAAGCTGCTCGCCGACGTCGGTCTGGTGGGTCTGCCCAACGCCGGCAAGTCGACGCTGATCTCGACGATCTCGGCGGCGCGGCCGAAGATCGCCGACTATCCCTTCACCACCCTGGTGCCGCAGCTCGGGGTGGTGGCCGAGGGGCCGCTCGCCGAGCCTTTCGTGGTCGCCGACCTGCCGGGCCTGATCGCCGGCGCCGCCCAGGGGGCGGGCCTCGGCTTCCAGTTCCTGCGCCACGTCGAGCGCTGCCGGGTGCTCGTTCACCTCGTGGACCTTTCGAGCCCCGACGGCGGGCCCGGCGACGTGACGGCCGACCTGGCGACGATCGAGCGCGAGCTCGCCGCCTTCGACCCCGAGCTCCTCGAGCGGTCGCGGCTCGTCGTAGGATCCAAGCGCGACGCGGCGGTGGCGGCGCGCCGCGACCGCCTGCGGCAGGCGGCGGCGGCCCGCGGCCTGCCCTATCTCGAGATCAGCTCGGCGACCCACGAGGGGCTCGACGACCTCTTGGCGGCGCTGCGCGGGCAGCTCCGCGAGGCCCGCGCACGCGAGGCGCTCGTCGGCGAGGGCGCGACGTGAAGATCGGACTCTTCGGCGGCAGCTTCGACCCCATCCACCGCGGCCACCTGGAGCCGGTGCGCCAGGCGCGCGCCGCCCTCGGCCTCGAGCGGGTGATCTACCTGCCCACCGCGAGGCCGCCCCACAAGGGCGAACGCCACGCCCCGGCCCTGGCCCGCTTCGCCATGGTCGAGCTGGCGCTGCTCGGCGAGGAAGGGCTCTACGCCTCTCCTTTCGAGATGCGCGACGCCGTCTGCTACACCGTCGACTCGGTGGAGCACTTCCGCCGCGAGCTGCCGGGGGCCGAGCTGGTGCTGCTGATCGGCGCCGACTCGTGGGCCTCGTTCACCACTTTTCGGTCCTGGGCGAGAATACTCGACCTGGCCGAGCTGGCGGTCATGGTGCGTCCGGGCTGGGAGAGCGGGGAGATGGCGCCGCGGCTGGCCGAGGAGCGTGCCCGCGGCGGTCTCCGCTTCGTGGCCAACGAGCCGTGCCCGGTGTCCTCGCGCGAGCTGCGAGAGCGCCTGCGGCGCGGCGAGGACGTGTCGCCCGACCAGGTGCCGCCACTGGTGATAGACTACCTGCGAAAATACGGCCTCTATCGATCCTCATGAATCGTCCTCTCCGCACCACCCGACCGACCCCTACCCCTCCCAGATGAAGACGCTACCTGCCGAGCTCCCGGAGCCGCCGGAGCAGATCCGCCTGGCCGTCGACGCGGCCCTCGACCGCAAGGCCGAAGACGTCAAGGTGCTCCATCTCGCCCCGGTGAGCGACTTCACCGACCACTTCCTGATCATCAGCGGCACCAACGAGCGCCAGGTGCAGGCGATCGTCGACTCGATCCTCGAACGGCTGCGCGCCGCCGGCGTGCGGCCGCTGCACGTGGAGGGCTACGACCACGCCCACTGGGTCCTGCTCGACTTCGGCGGCGACATGGTGATCCACGTCTTCCTCGACGAGAGCCGCCGCTTCTACGGCCTGGAGGGCCTGTGGGCCGACGCGGCCGAGATCACGGCCGAGTTCGTGTGAGCTCCGACGCGCGGGCGACCGGCGAAGAGCCGGCCGAGCAGGAGGCGATCGCCGCGCTCGTCGCCGCGTCGCCCTCCCTGGCCTCCTGCCTCCACGGCATCGAGCGTGCCGCCGCCAGCGACTCGCCGGTGCTGCTGCTCGGCGAGGGGGGCACCGGCCGCAGCGCCCTGGCGCGGGCGCTCCACCGCGCCAGCCCGCGGCGCGCCGGGCCGCTGGTGGAGGTGGACCCGGGCGTGGTGCCGCCGACGCTCTTCGAGGGCGAGCTCTTCGGCTTCGCGGCCGGCGCCTTCACCGGCGCCGAGCGCCCCTCCGAGGGCCGGGTGGGCCGCGCCCGCGGCGGCACCCTGGTGCTCGACCACGTCGAGGAGCTGCCCCTCGAGGCCCAGCCCAAGCTGCTGCGCCTGGTGGCCGAGCGGCGCTACGCCCCCCTGGGCGGGCGCGAGCGCGCCGCCGACGTGCGCTTCGTGGCGCTCGGCGCCGCCGACCTGGCGCAGCGCGTCGCCCACGGCGCCTTCCGCGACGACCTCTACTACCGCCTCGACGTCCTCGCTTTCCGCCTGCCGCCGCTGCGCGAGCGCCGCGGCGACCTGGAGCCGATCTGCGCCTTCCTGCTCGCCGACCTGGCGCGCCGCTTCGGGCGTCCGCTGCCGCGGCTCGGCGAGCGGGCGCGGCGGTGGATGACCGACTACGCCTGGCCCGGCAACCTGCGCCAGGTGCGCAACGTGCTCGAGCGGGCGCTGATCCTGGCCGCGGGCGAGGAGCTCGATCCCGAGCCGCCGGAGGGCGCCGGGGAGCCGCGTCCGCGTCCGCTGCGCGAGGTCGAGCGCGAGCACGTCGTGCGCGCCCTCGCCTACGCCCGCGGCCACCAGGCACGCGCGGCGGCGATCCTCGGCATCAGCCGGAAGGCGCTGTGGGAGAAGCGCCGCCGTCTGGGGATTCCTTAGCGGGAGGTTCCGCGGCGCCTCGCTCGAGCTCCTCGTATTCGAGCGGGTGCTCGTGGCGCAGCCGCTCGGCGGTGATCTTGCCGGTGAAGATGCTGGCGTCGAAGGGGAAGGTCGTGGGATTCAGGTGGGCGTTGTACATGTGCCACACGATCACGATGAGGAACGCCAGCAGCGCCTCGTAGCTGTGCATCACCTTCGACGCCGGAATCAGCTCCGCCGGCAGCCAGCGGGCGAAGAAGATCGGGAAGTAAAGGATGAAGCCGGTCGCCACCATCACCGCGCTGCCGAAGATCATTCCCCAGTACTCGAACTTCTGGCGGTAGTCGAAGCGCCCGAAGCGCGGCTCCGACTCGGCGTAGCCGAGGTAATAGCGGATGTTGTCGACGGCGTCGCGGAAGTCCTTGCGGGTGATGAACATCGAGGGCTGGAAGCGCCGGGTCAGCACCCCCCAGAGCACCCGCGCGAGGTGGACGACGACGAGGGCGCTGAAGACGAGGCCGGCCATGCGGTGGATGAAACGCGTGGCGAAGATGCCGCCGAGCTGCTCGATCGTCCAGCGGCTGGCGTCGGCGTAGGGCCACTTCTGCGGCAGCCCGGTCACCAGCAGCGCCGCGAAGAGGACGATCACCAGCACGTGCTCGAAGCGTGCCCAGCGCGAGAAACGGACCACCGCCTCGGGAAGAGCCTCCGCCTCGGAGCGCGCCTCCGCCTCGGAGCGCGCCTCCGTCTCTGGAAGCGCCTCAGTCTCGGAGCGGACCACTGTCTCGAAGGTCGTATCGTTCATCGTGCTCCTCCTAGCGCCGGCTGCCGACCCGGTAGAGGTGCATCCCGACCTGGAGCAGCAGGCCCGCGACCATGAACGGGATGAACACGCGGTAGAAGAGCCGCACCAGGAAGACCAGGGGCGCGCGGTCGAGGTCGGGCGGGTAGTGCGAGAGCCAGGCGGCGGAGAAGTCGGGCGTGGCGTCCTCGTGGCAGCTCGCGCAGGCCGCCTCGACCCGCCGCGCCATCTCCTCCTTGCCCACCAGGCTCGGCGAGGCGATGTCGTGGTAGCCGTGGCAGTCGATGCAGACGACCACCAGTTGCTCGGGCTCGGCCGCGGACGCGGCCGCCAGCGACGCCGTCACGCCGTGAAAGTCGGCGAGGTAGGTCGTGGCCACGGTCGAGAGCATGCCGTACTTGGCGGTCAGCTCGCCGTCGCCGTGGCAGCGCATGCAGGTCTCCGGCGACACCAGGCGGAAGCGCACGCTGTCGGGATGGGCGATGACGTGGGCCGTGTGGCAGTCGGCGCAGCCCGGGATGTCCTGGTTGGTCTCGGACAGCGCCGCGCCGTGGACGCTGCGCTTGTAGACCTTGTAGACGTCCTCGTGGCAGGTGCCGCAACTGCGCGAGATCATGACCGACTTCTCGTGCGGGTCCTGGACGTCGTGGGCGCCGTGGCAGTCGGCGCACACCGGCACCACGTCGAGGCCTTCGCTGAGGTACTCGTAGTGCACGCTCTCGAGCGTGCGGGTGTAGGTGTCGAAGTGGCACTGCTTGCACAGGTCGTACGAGGCGATCACGTAGTCGCGGCGGCTCGCGATCTCGCGGCCGCCGGGATGGTCGTCCTCGTAGCCGTGGTGGCAGTCGGTGCACACGAGGGCCTCGCCGTGAACCGAGGCGAGGTAGGTCTCCTCGTCGACGAAGAGGCTCATCTCGTCCCCGTCGTCGAAGGTCATCGTCAGGGTCTCGTCGACGTGGCAGGCGAGACAGTCCTCGATGGGGACCTCGGCGGCGAGCCCGGCAGCCAGGAGCGCGGCGCCGAAGAACGCGCCGAGGGCGAGTGCGAGCTGGTGGTATCGGGAGCGCATCCATCGTCTCCTCGGCACCAGTCTCGCCGCCGCCCGCCGGCGGGCCAACGCCTGGAAGGTGAGTCTCGGGGGGTTTTCCGGGTAGGGTCCGCGGCTACCCTTTCGGGTAGCCGCGCGTGGGATTTCAGGCGGCGCTGCGGGAAGGAGCCGGGCCGCCGAGACCGGGAACGCTCTCGACGCGGATGCCGGCGTCTTCGAAGGAGACCGTCAGCGTGCGGACGACCTCGGTCTCGGAGCGCCGGGCCGCGGCCTCGCCGCGGCGCCGGCCCTTGCCGGAGAGCTTCTCCGCAACCGCTCCGAAGAGCATCACGAAGCCGATCACCGGCAGGAAGATCACGTAGGCGATGCTCAGGGGCAGGCCGATCAGCAGCAGGAAGAGGGCCGGCACCCGGAAGTAGGTGTCACCATCGCGGCCGGGAAGAACTCCGGGCTCTTCGAGCGACCGGAAGGCGAGGTGGCGAGGGTTGAAGTAGATGCCCTCTTGGGCGGTCTCGTTGGCGGTGTATCGCTTGGTCGTGTATCGCTTCATGGGGCACCTCCGTTGTTCGTCTACAAGGTTAGGGCCTGGAGACGTCGGCGTCTCTCGGGCAGGTGCCCGAGATCGGCGGAGATTGCGCCCGATCTTCAGCGGGGAGAGTGCCTGAGGACTCGGGGGCGCCGCCTCAGCCCAACCGGTTCAGCCGTTCGAGGTGCCCGTCCTCGCCCGCCGAGCTGGATCAGGAGCAGCAGGAAGGCCTGTCCCGCGGGCGTGAAGTACGTGGCCGTGTCCACGACGATGAGCCCGGTGACGCACACGGCGCTGGTGGCCGTGAACAGGGAATCGAGCCAGCCAGCACGTCTTCGGTGCTTCTTCGCGTCAGCTTCATGTTCGCTCCCGGAGCCGAGCTCTGAGGATCGCTCCTGCAGGAGCCGGGCCAGACCGCGGGGCTGCTCGCGACGACTCTGCGGCCGACGCGGTGTTGCACCTTGCAATCCGTCCTCGCCGCGGAACGTGTCCTCGATGTCTCGAGTCGAGCACCCCCGCGCATACATCTCCACCGCCAACTGCTCCAGGGCCTCGCTGCGGCCCTGGACCTGACGGCGAAAGGCCTTCAGCTCACCCCCATCGACTCCGCGCACCTGCGGCACACCGTAGCGCACCTCGCCTTCACTGGTCTTCAGACGACCCTGCCGGTAGCCGTTACGGTACCCGGCCTCCTCCGACGACGAACGCCGCCCATAGTAGCCGCGGCCAGACGAACCAGCTCGCTCAGCGGGTCCTCAGCTCCAGCCAGCCCTGATTCCAGCATCTCCGTGATCGCTTCCCGTGGCCACGGCGTCCTACCAAGCCCACTCACCCAAGATGGCGGAGCTCGTTCGCGACGAGCTGGTCGCGAAGTATGAAGCGGAGTATCCCAGCGCGGTGGAGTGCTTCCTCGACGACTTCGACGCTTGCATCGCCTACCTGAAGTGTCCTCCTCACCACCGTCGCGTGATCCGCACCACCAACCTGCTGGAACGTCTGTTCCGCGAGGAGCGACGACGCACACGCGCCGTCTCCACCTTCTTCGGCGAAAAGCCCGTTCTCAAGCTCATGTTCGCGGCTCTGATCCGGGCCGCCGAGCGCTGGAACGGCATCCAGATCAACGACATCGAGCGGGAACAACTCAAGCGCCTTCAGCGGCGGCTGGTCGAGCAGCACCGGCAGGACTGCGCTCCTGTCGTCGAGCTCGCGTCCAAGTCGCTGACAGCGGAAGAGGCGTGAAAAGGCGTAAGTAAGACGAAATCGGCGCGATGAGGCTCACTCGCGTTTACAGCAAATCTGGGACTTGACCCACCCCGTCAGCAAAGCGACGAAGCGGCGGCGAGGCGGTCGAAGCGGGCCATCTCTGCGGTGCGGTCGACGAACTTCATGATTATGCAGACCAGCATAATGCAGGTCTGCATAAAGACCCGAGGACGTCTACCCCTGATCCCGCTCCAGGCGTTCGCGGATCAGCGCGAAGACCCACTCCCGGATCGCCGCCGACTCGTTGGCGAGGTGGTGGCGGGCGCCGTCAAGGACCTCGATCCGCGCCCGCGGGAGAAGACGGCGGATGACGTCGAGGTTGTGCTCCCAGTCGATGGTCGTGTCGTCCGTCCCCTGGATCACCAAGAGCTCCTCGTCGGAAGGCGGCAGCGACTCGATCCGTTCGTTCCAGCGCTCCAGCGCCGCCGCCCAGCTCAGGGGGACGCCGCGGTATTGCAGCGGATCGGCCGCCACGAAGTCCAGGAACTCCTCGTCGCCGGAGTTCTTGCGGAAGACCCGCGGCACCTCGTCGGTGAACGGCCGCGCGATGGCCCCGCCCACCCGCGACAGCTTCCAGCCGTAGGAGCGCACCAGGGGCGCCAGCAGCACGACCTCGTCGAACGCGCCCTCGCCGGCGCTCAGGACGTGATCGAGGGCGACGGCCGCTCCCGTGCTGTGGCCCACGAAGTGGTAGGGACCCGGCAGGTGCCGGCGGCACGCCGCCGCGAAGACCGCGAGGGCGTCGACGTACTGCGCGAAATCGCCGATCGTGGCCCGCTCGCCCGTCGACAGACCGTGACCCGGCAGGTCGAAGGCGGCCACCGCGAAGCCCGTCCCGACGAGGAAGCCGATCAGCCGGGAGAGGATGCCGGCGTGGTCGTAGTAGCCGTGCAGCACGACGACGGTGCCGCGCGGCCGCGCGGGAACGAAGACGTGAGCGGCGAGGCGGTGCTCCCCCGCCTCGACGACGCCGAAATGGTGCGTCGCTGCGGGGAAGCTCAGGCCGTAGTGGCGGAAATAAGCCACAGCCGCCGGGCTCGGCTCCTCCCGCGCGAGCGGGAAGAGTGGACGCAGGGGCGCTTCCGCCGCCGCGGTCAGACCGCGGATCGCCGCTTCGAGCTCGTCCTCTCCTCCGGCCAGGGCGGGGCTCGCCGGCAGGAACGCCAGGGCGAGGGCGAGGAGCGGACGGGACGGGACGTGCGGCATCGTCTGCGGCGAAGCATACCGCGCGGACGTAACATTCCGTGCCCTCGCGCGTTCTCCTGACGACGGACCGCAAGGTCCGCCCCGCTGTGTCCCTCCAGCGGTCTTTCCGCCGTCAAGGAGACGCGATGATCAAGAGAACCCTACACCTCGTCCTGCTCCTGAGCCTGTCGACGCCGGCGGCGTGGGCTCTGGACCTCGAGTCCCACCCCGGCTACGTCGACCTCTCGGCGCTCGAGAGCGCCATGGGCCGCCAGCCTTCGCTCCGTCTCGACTTCGACCGCGACGCCCTGTCCGGCTTCCTCAATGCCCTCGGCAACGCCGATCCGGAGATCGCCGCCCTGGTCGACAGCGTCGCCCAGGTCCGGGTCCGGACCTTCGACCTCGACGACGGCGAGGCCGAGGAGGTGCAGGCGCGGCTCGCCGAGACCGCCGACGAGCTGCGTGCCGCGGGCTGGGGGACGCTGGCCAGCGTCGAGGACGACGAGCACCGGGCGTACGTCCTCATGAAGTCCGAGGGCCCGCACGTCGTCGGGCTAGTGGGGATGTTCGGCGGCGACGGCGACGCGGGCTGCGTCCACGTGATGGGCGAGATCGACGCGGCGAAGGTGATGGCCGCGTTCATGCAGCACGCACAGTCGCTGCGCCGGCTCTTCTCCGCGGCCAAGGAAGAGGCCGAAGCGCCATAGGCCGACTTCGTCGGCCCAATCCCCCGCGGCGCCGAGCCGATGCGCCAGCGAGGAGTCAGCTTCCCCCCTTTGAAAAAGGGGGGATCGAGGGGGGATTTCCGCGGCGAAGCCGCGGTACAATCGTCGTTGATCGCGACGGCGGCGAGGGTGCCGCCGTCCCCGTTCACGACGCGAGGACCGATATGGCCAAGAAGGCCGTTGCCTACGACGAAAAAGCCATCCTGACCCTGGATCCGCTGGCCCATATCCGCCTGCGCACCGGCATGTACATCGGGCGCATCGGCGATGGCTCCAACCCCAACGACGGCATCTACGTCCTCATGAAGGAGGTCGTCGACAACGCCATCGACGAGTTCATCATGGGCGAGGGCCGGCGGATCGACATCACCCGCGAGGGCAACACCGTGACCGTGCGCGACTACGGCCGCGGCATCCCCCTCGGCAAGGTCGTCGACTGCGTGTCGCGGATGCACACCGGCGGCAAGTACAACGACGACGTCTTCCAGTTCTCGGTGGGCCTCAACGGCGTCGGCACCAAGGCCGTCAACGCGCTCTCGGCGAGCTTCGAGGTGTGCAGTTGGCGCGAGGGCAAGTCGAAGCGGGCGTGGTTCAGCCGCGGCAAGCTGCTCGAAGAGCAGAACGGTAAGCAGGCCGCCGAGCCCAGCGGCACCTTCGTGGCCTTCGCCCCCGACTCGCAGATCTTCGGCGACTACCGCTGGAACGAGGAGTTCATCGAGCACCGCCTGCGCTACTACGCCTTCCTCAACACGGGCCTGACGCTCTACTACAACGGCAAGAGCTTCCGCAGCAAGAACGGCCTCGCGGACCTGCTCGCCGAGGAGCTCGGCGAGGCCCAGAGCCTCTACCCGATCATCTACCACCGCGAGGAGCGCCTCGAGCTCGCCTTCACCCACACCCACGCCTACGGCGAGACCTACTTCAGCTTCGTCAACGGCCAGCACACGTCCGACGGCGGCACCCACCAGAGCGCCTTCCGCGAGGGGCTGCTCAAGGGCATCAACGAGTTCGCCGGCAAGAGCTTCTCCGGCTCCGACGTGCGCGACGGCCTGGTGGGCGCGGTGGCCGTCAAGCTCCAGGATCCGGTCTTCGAGAGCCAGACCAAGAACAAGCTCGGCTCGACCGACGTGCGCTCGTGGATCGTCCCCGCGGTCAAGGACGCGGTGGTCCTGTGGCTGCACCAGAACGCCGCCGCGGCGCGGACCCTGATCGAGAAGATCGAGGCCAACGAAAAGCTGCGCAAGGAGCTGGCGGCGGTCAAGAAGCAGGCGCGCGAGCGCGCCAAGAAGGCCGCCATCCGCATCCCCAAGCTGATCGACTGCAAGATCCATTACGGCGAAAAGCACAAGCGCGCCGACGAGACCTCGGTTTTCATCACCGAGGGCGACTCGGCGGGCGGCTCGCTGGTGCAGGCGCGCGACGTCGACACCCAGGCGATCTTCACCATCAAGGGCAAGCCGCTCAACTGCTACGGTTTGAAGCGCGACGCGATCTACAAGAACGAAGAGCTTTACAACCTCATGCGCGCCCTCGGCATCGAAGAGAGCGTCGACGACCTGCGTTACAACCGGGTGGTGATCGCCACCGACGCCGACGTCGACGGCATGCACATCCGCAACCTGCTGCTCACGTACTTCCTGCGTTATTTCGAGGAGCTGGTGGCGCGCGGCCACGTCTTCATCCTGGAGACTCCCTTGTTCCGGGTGCGCAACAAGAAAGAGACCCGCTACTGCTACAGCGAGACCGAGCGCGACCGCGCCCTGAAAGAGCTGTCGAAGCCGGAGATGACGCGTTTCAAGGGTCTCGGCGAGATCTCGCCCAAGGAGTTCAAGCAGTTCATCTCCGACGGCATCCGCCTGGTGCCGGTGCAGATCCGCGCCATGGGCGAGGTGGAGAGCGCGCTCGACTTCTTCATGGGCAAGAACACGCCGCAGCGCCGCGACTTCATCGTCGAGAACCTGGTGGTGGACGTGGTGTAATTATGGCTATTAAATCGCTGAAGTTCGATAACAAGGATACGGGATGGTCGCTCGAGCAGACGACATTCGGGGACATGAACCTCCTGGTCGGCCAGTCGGGTGCAGGGAAGACCCAAATCTTGGAGGCCCTGAGAAGCGTCCGTCATGCTGGCCTTTACGGTACACGTCATATCGGTAGACGCTATGTCAGTAGCAGCGCCTGGGAGTTGGAGCTCCAGATCGACGGAGAGTGTTACATATGGTCCGCGGAGATTCAAGTAGCGCGAGTCAGGATGTGGTCGTCGACTGAAGATTCGTCGGATGGGCTCTTCCTGCGCGAGAAGATTGCGACGAGAAGCAGGACGATCATCGATCGTTCCAATGGGGAATTCTTCTTCGAAGGCGAAAGGCTGCCCCGACTCCAGGAATCGGAAAGTGCTATCAAGCTCTTGGAGGCCGAAAGATCGATCAAGCCCATATACGAGGCTCTACGGAACTGGGCCTTTGCAGAAACCGCCTTCTCGATTCCGAACCTGAGATTGGCAAAGGAGTCGGTAGAGAATTACTCGACGTTGAGTCAACTTCAGCGAGCCACGGAGCTGGATCCCCTGACCAAAGGATACGTGCTGCAGGCCAGATTCCCTGAACTATTTGATGAGCTCCGTATTACCTACGGTGAGATCTTTCCCCAGGTTGAGGACATAAAGATCACATCTTACAGCGATTTTGGCGCCAAGCCTGAAGTCGATATCGAGCGAGACGATCTGGCCGTGGGTATTCGCGAACGAGGCGTCGCCGGTTGGGTTACCCAGAGGGATCTCTCAGCAGGCATGACGAAGGTCTTTGTCTATCTCGTTGATCTGATTCTGGCGTCAAGAGGGAGCGTATTTCTGGTTGATGAGCTCGAGAACAGCCTCGGCATTGACTGTCTTCCTGAAGTTGCCGAACAGTTCTTGGAGAAGGCTGGCGAGATACAGTTCGTCATCACCAGCCACCATCCTCAGGTGATCAACGCCATCTCTACAAGAGACTGGAAACTGGTAACGCGTAGAGGGTCCGTCGTCACCGTGCTGGAGGCGGAGTCGATCCCTGCACTGCAAACAGCCAGTCCACTGCAGAAATTCACTCAACTGATCAATTTGCCAGAATATGCAGAGGGCGTTGTGTGAACCTGTATTTTATTGTAGAAGGTCGGCGTACGGAGATGAAAATCTACGCCGCATGGCTGTCCCACGTCTTTCCGATGTTACGACTCGTCAAGAAACCGGAGGACGTCACGGAGGGATGCTTCCGGGTCATCGCTGGTGGCGGCTATCCTCGATATCTCGAGCGAATCGCCGAAGTGCTCGGAGAGATCGAAACCGTTGTTCGGAACCGAGTCGACCGTCTTTTCGTCTGCGCAGACGCCGAGGAAGTGAATTTCGAGGACCGCCATCAAGAGATCACCGAGTGGATCGAGAAACTAAGCCCGTCGATTCGTTACTCTGTGATTGTGCAGAACTGCTGTATCGAAACTTGGTTTCTCGGCAACAAGCAATTCCTTAAGCGCAATCCGCAAGGTGCGAAGCTCCGCGAGTTCAAGGCGTATTACGACGTTGTCAAGCTCGATCCTGAAAACATGAAGCCCAAGCGACCGCACAAGCTGAAGGTACTTTTTCATAAGAACTACCTCAAGGCCGTTTACCGGGAGCGAGGTCTGTCATACACCAAGAAGAATCCATATCCCGCGACCGAGGAGCACTACGTTAAGGCTCTGGTCGAACGGTTCGACCAGACGAGCCACATTCGGAGCTTCGGTCGTCTGATCGACGACTGGCGCGCGCTGGGCGCCGAGATCTAGCACCAGCAGGGACATGCCTGTGAGCGAGTTCAGCCTCAAACACTGCCTTTTTGTGAAGACCTATCGCTGGCGCGAGATCGACCCCGTCCCTACCGTCTGATCCCCGCCGCCGCCGACGTCGCGAGCCTCGAGGAGCACCACCGGAGTGACGCCTTCGACCACGGCGGCGTCGAGGCCGACGCGGTCTGGTGCAGGCGGAGCTCGAGCGCGGCGGTATCGCCACCGCGTCGATCACGCTGCTGCCGGAGATCACCCGCAAGATCCGTCCGCCGCTCACTTGCTCTTCCAGGGGCGATCGGATCGAGCTTGCCCAGGTGACGTGGACGCCTTGGCACGGTGCGGTGGCGGCTGACCAGCTCGGGCGCCCGCTAGAGGTTCCACAGATCCGCCAGGTACTGGCCTATGGCCAGATCTGCCTGCCCCCTCGTCCTCCTTGGGGGGATTTGCCACTTCGACGGGGGAGCCGAGGAGCTCGACAGGCGTCGGAGGACGTCGAGACAGCCGGCGGTGTTCGTCATCACACGATCGTAAGCGTCATTCAGGAGTCTCAGAATCATGGTATACCTCCCAACAACAGCCGAGGGTTTGGCGAGCGGAGCCCTCGCTTTCTGTACGAGACGAACGAAGCGAGGGTTTTCCCTCACTGCCAGCCAGCGCCGGAGGAGGGTCCCTGCTCGATGCTGGCAGCCAGCACCCGCAACGACTCGAGCGCCTCCTCGGGGCTCGTCAACTCGAGCCCCATGCCGGCCAGCAGGTTGCCCTCGCCCGGCTCGAAGCGGTGGACGACCCGTCCTTCGAGCCGTATGGGAGCGGCCTCGGGGACGGAGATCTCCACGGTGACGTCCGCGTGGAGCGGCGCCGGCTCCTCCGTGGGCACGAAGAGAGCGCCGGTGGACAGGTCGCGGCGGTAGGCCGCCAGGAAGTGCGCGTGGTCGGCGAAGGCCAGGCGGTAGACGCCCTCGGGCGAACGCGACGGCGTCTGCGGCGGCGTCGCGGCGATCTCCGGGACGAGCTCGGAGACGAGCTCGCGCGGCGTCAGGAAGCGCACGCCCATGGTGTTCAGGGCCTGCTGGACGAGCGGACGGTCCGAGCGCGCCACCACCGCCTCGACCATGAGGCCGGAGCCGTCGCCCGAGCTCAGCTCGACGCGCAGCCGCGTCCCCCTGGGGAGCACGCGGTTGGTGGTGATGTACATGCCGGAGCTCGACACGTTCATGGTGTAGCCGAGCGACGGCTTCCGGATGCCGCCGGTCCAGAACCGGACCTGGATGCGGCGCGGGTAGCGGGAGTCCTCTCGGCGGTCCATCGCGCTCTCCTCGAGGAGACGCGCCGCATCATACCGAAAGCCGGAGGACGGCGGACGGTCCGCGGCTCCGGACGCCGCGTCCCACGCCAGCCCCACCCCGCTATGAGCACGGCACCTCGGCCAGCCGACCGTCCCCGCGCCCGGCGATCGCCCGGTAGACGTTGAAGTAGCCCGCCGGGTAGTTGCTGCACGAGACCACGGCCAGGCCCAGGCGCTCGACCGGTCCCACGGGCAAGGTGCGCGTGCGGCCCACCGGCGAGACCGCGGCGCCGACGCGGAAGCGGTAGAAGTAAGTGCGTCCCGGCGCCAGGCCGCCGGCGTCGACCTTCACGGTGTAGTCGGCGGCGCCGTCGGTGACGGCCTCGCCCTCGCGCACGACGGCGGCGAAGGCGTCGTCCTCGGCGACCTCCCAGACCACCGGCACCGGACGCGGGTCGCCGGCGTCCACGGGCGTGACGCGAGTCCACAGGATGACGGCGTCGGCGAGGGGATCGCCGCTGGCCACGCCGTGGTCGAAGCGCACGTCAGAGACGCCCGCGCCGCAGGCGGCCAACAGCGAGGCGAGCGAGAACGTCAGCAGCGTCTTCTTCACGGTTCTCAGCACTCGATGACGTTGATCGCCAGGCCGCCGCGCGAGGTTTCCTTGTATTTCGTCTTCATGTCCATGCCGGTCTGACGCATGGTCTTGATGACCTTGTCGAGCGAGACCTTGTGGCTGCCGTCGCCGCGTCGCGCCAGGCGCGACGCCTCGATCGCCTTGACGGCGCCCATGGCGTTGCGCTCGATGCAGGGGATCTGCACCAGGCCGCCCACCGGGTCGCAGGTGAGCCCCAGGTTGTGCTCCATGCCGATCTCGGCGGCGTTCTCCACCTGCCCCGGCGGCCCGCCGACGACCGCCGTCAACCCCCCCGCCGCCATCGAGCAGGCGACGCCCACCTCGCCCTGGCAGCCGACCTCGGCGCCCGAGATCGAGGCGTTCTCCTTGAAGAGGAGGCCGATGGCGCCGGCGGTGAGCAGGAACTTCACCACGCCGTCGTCGCTCGCGCCCGGCACGAAGCGGCGGTAGTACTCGAGCACCGCCGGCACGATGCCGGCGGCGCCGTTGGTGGGGGCCGTCACCACCCGTCCCCCGGCGGCGTTCTCCTCGTTGACCGCCATGGCGAAGAGGCCGATCCAGTCGAGGGTGGTCAGCGGGTCCTTGAGCGAGTCCTCGGGCCGCTCCATGAGCTCGCGGTAAAGGCGCGGCGCGCGGCGTTTGACCTTGAGGCCGCCGGGCAGGATCCCGTCGTTGCGGCAGCCCGCCTGGATCGACGCCAGCATCGCGGCGGCGATGGCGAGCAGCCGGCGCCGGATCTCGGCCTCGTCGCGCCACGCCTCCTCGTTCCTCATCATCACCTGCCAGATCTCGAGGCCGTGCTCGGCGCAGATCTCGAGCAACTGGTTGCCGGACCTGAACGGGTGCGGGAGCCGCGTGGCGTCGGCCACCAGGAGGTCTGCCGAGGCGACGCCGTCGTTGACCACGAAACCGCCGCCCACCGAGTAGTAGACCCGCTGCTCGAGCAGCTCGCCGGCGGCGTCGAAGGCCGAGAAGCGCATGCCGTTGGGGTGGTAGGGCAGCGACTCGCGCCGCCGGAACAGCAGGTCCTTCTCGGGGTCGAAGGCGAGCCGCGTCTTGCCGAGGAGGCTGATCTGCCGGCGCTCGCGGATCGCCGCCACCCGCCCCTCGACCGACGGCGGGTCGATCGTCTCGGGCTCCTCGCCCTCGAGTCCCATGAGCACGGCACGGTCGGTGCCGTGGCCCTTGCCCGTCATCGCCAGGGAGCCGAAGAGCTCGCACTCGAGGCGCCGGACGTCGGCCAGCTTGCCGGCCGCGTCGACGCGGGTGACGAAACGGCGGGCCGCGCGCATCGGCCCCACCGTGTGCGAGCTCGACGGGCCGATGCCGATCGTGAAGAGGTCGAAGACGCTGATCGCCATGCCGTTACGTTTGCTTGCCCTTGACGACGCGGTAGATGAGAAGCAGGATCAGAGATCCCACGACGGCGATCACCAGGCTCCGGAGATCGAAGCCCTCGACCGTGCCGTAGCCCAACTGCGTGGCCAGGAACCCGCCGAGCACGGCGCCGACGATGCCGATGATCATGGTGACGATACAGCCGCCCGGGTCCTTGCCCGGCATGATCAGCTTGGCCAGTGCTCCGGCGATCAGACCCAAGACGATCCAAGACAAGATTCCCATAGTCCTGCTCCTTGTGGGTGGTGCGATGTGCTGAGGCTGGGCGGAGCATAGCAGACCGGAGCGTGAAGGAGGTCCCGGCCGGCTACCGCGGCACTCCCCGCCCCGGCGTCCACGGCGCTCCGGCTTCCTCCGCCGCCGCCTCGAGACGCGGCAGGTCCGTGCCGATCAGCTCGCGCAACGCCTCGCTCGTCCGCTCGAATTGCTCCTCGGCCACCGCCAGGCTGTCGCGGTGGGTCCGCGTCGGCCCGTGGGTGGTCGACCAGTGCCCCCAGGCGACGCCCGAGAGACGGCCCAGGATCGACGGCGCGGCCGGCTCGGCGAAACGGCCGCGCGTCGGGTCGCCGGTGAGCCTCTCGCGCAGGTCGCGCAGGCGCAAGTCGAGGGCGCGGGCCTGCGCCAGGAGCTCGACGCTCGGTGCCGGCGACGCGAGCAGCGCCTTGTCGAGGTGTTCCAGGCGTTCCGCCGCTTCTTCGGCTGCCTCTGCCACGCCGGTGGCGCGGCGCAGCAGGTCCGCGGTGCGGCGCTGGAAGGCGCTGATCGCCTGCCACTCGGCGGCGTCGCCGGTGCCCGCGAGCGGAACCACCGCGAACGTCTGAGCCTCGGCGAGGGCCGTGAGCTCGCCGTCCGCGAGGCGCGCCAGCTCCACCGTGTAGCGCCCCGGCGGCGCCAGCGGACCGATCGGCGGCTCGTCCCACGGCGCGCCGGCCGTCCACGGCTCAAGCCGGGTGGGATAAGGCGGCGGATAGCGCAGGTCCCACGCCACCCGGTGGATGCCCTTCGTCGCCGGCCCGGTGACGCGACGCACCACGTGGCCGTGCTTTCCCCCCCGATCCCCCCCGAGGGGGCCGTCCTGCGCCGTCACCGTGAGGACGATCGCGGGCTCGTCCTCCCGCTCCTCGGCCTTGAGGCGCTCCCAGCCCGGGAACGGCACGTCGCCGCCCTTCTCGCGGATCGCTTTCTCCTCGTCCCGCCGCTTCGCCTTGCTCGTCTTGAGCTCGTCGCGCAGGTAGTAGGTGAAGACGGCGCCGAAGGGCGGGTTGGCGCCGAGGTAGAAGGCGTCGCCCTGGAAGGCCTTGCCCGGCAGGTCGAGCGGCATCGACGGCACGTAGAGCTTCGCCGTCCGCACCGGGAAGAGCGCCGCCTCGCCCGCCAGCAGCTCGGCGCTCACGTGGCGCAGGGGCGAGACGTCGTCGAGGATGAAGAAGCCGCGGCCGAACGACGCGCCCACCAGGTCGCCCTCGCGCTCCTGGATCTCGAGGTCGCGGAAGGCGATCGTCGGCACGCCGCCCTCGAGCCGGATCCAGCGCCGGCCTCCGTCGAGCGTGAAGAAGATGCCGTACTCGGTGCCGGCGAAGAGCAGGTCCTTCGCCACCGGGTCCTCCACCAGCGACCACACGAGGTGCCGCGCGGGAATGCCCGTGCCGGCCGGATCGCCGGCGATCGACGTCCACGTGTGGCCGCGGTCGGTCGACCTCAGGACATAGGGGCTGTAGTCGCCGGCTTGGTGCGCGTCGAGGACGGCGTAGACCGTGTCGGCGTCGTGGGCCGAGGCGCGGACGTCGTTGACGAAGGACATCTCGGGGACGCCGGGAAAGCGGTCCTGCCGGCGCCAGGACGCGCCGCCGTCCTCGGTCACCTGGACGAGGCCGTCGTCGGTGCCGACGTAGATCAGCCCCTCGACGAGCGGCGACTCGCTGACCGCCGTGGTCGTCGCGTAGACCGACATCGCGTAGTTGTCGTAGAGCGCGTCGACGCTCCACACCCGGCCGAAGATCTCGAGCTCGTAGCGGCTCAGCCCGCGGGTCAGGTCGCCGGAGACGGCGCGCCACGAGTCGCCGCGGTCGTCGCTGCTCCACAGGCGCTGGGAGCCGTGGTAGAGACGGGTGTGGGAGTGCGGGCTGACGAGGACCGGCGCGTCCCAGTTCCAGCGTTCCGGCGGCTCGTCCGGCCCGGGCTGGGCCTTGACGTCGAGCCGTTGGCCGGTCGCCTTGTCGTAGCGCGTCAGGCCGCCGCCCTGCCACTCGCCGTAGACGGTGTTCGGATCCTCGGGGTCGATGGCGCAGGCGTAGCCGTCGGCGCTCACGGCCACCACCCAGTCGGAATTCATCACGCCGTGGCCGTTGGCGGTGCGCGACGGCCCGAGCTGGGTGCCGTTGTCCTGGGTGCCGCCGACGACGTTGTAGAAGGGCACGTCATTGTCGAGCGCCAGCTTGTAGAACTGCGTCAGCGGCAGGTTGGCGAAAAAGCGCCAGCTCGCGCCGTGATCGAAGGTCTCGTACAGCCCGCCGTCGCAGCCGACGAGCAGGTGCTCGGGGTCGTCGGGGTCGAAGGCCATGGCGTGGCTGTCGGAGTGCTTGGTGTTCTCGGGCAGTTGGGAGAAGGTCTTGCCGCCGTCCTCGGTCACGTGGATCCAGACGTCCATCTGGTAGACGCGGTCGGCCTGGTGAGGCGAGGCGTAGATCTCCTGGTAGTAATGGCCGCCGGTGCCGCCGCTCGTGTAGCTCGAGCGCTTCTCCCAGCTCCCGCCGCGATCGTCGGAGCGGTAGAAGCCCTTCTCGTCCTCGCCGGCCTCGATCGTCGCGTAGACGAGCCGCCCGTCGACGGGCGAGACGGCGAGGCCGATCTTGCCCACGTCGCCCTTGGGCAGGCCGTTCTCCAGCCGGCGCCAGGAGGCGCCGCCGTCGACGGACTTGTAGACGCCGGAGCGCGGACCGCCGGCGAGGAAGGCCCAGACGTGGCGCCGGCGCTGGTAGGCGGCGGCGTAGAGCACGTCGGGATCGTCCGGGTCCATCTCGAGGTCGGTCACGCCGGCGTCGTCGTCGAGGGTGAGCACGGCCGTCCAGCTCGCGCCGCCGTCCGTGGACTTGTAGACGCCGCGCTCGCCGCCGGAGGACCACAGGGGACCCTCGGCGGCCACGTAGACGACGTCCGAATCGCGCGGATCGACGAGGATCTTGGCGACGTGCTCGGACTTGCCGAGGCCCACGTTCGTCCACGACTTGCCGCCGTCGAGGCTCTTGTAGACGCCGTCGCCGTAGCCCACGTGCCGGCCGCTGACGTTCTCGCCGGTGCCCACCCAGACGACCTCGGGCGCCTTGGGATCGAGGGTGACGCAGCCGATCGAGTAAGACTTCTGATCGTCGAAGACGGGCGTCCAGGTGGCGCCGGCGTTGACGGTCTTCCACACGCCGCCGGAGCCCGCGGCCACGTACCAGGTGCTCGGCTCGCCGGGATGGACGGCGAGGTCGGCGATCCGCCCGGACATCAGCGCCGGGCCGATGTTGCGCAGCTCCAGGCCGCGGAAGGTCTCGGCGGTGAGGCGGTCGTCGGCCGCGGCGGGGACGGCGGCGAGGAGAAGGAGGAAGAGGGGGACGAGCGGACGGAGTCTCGGGGTCGGCAGTCGCATGGTTTCCTCTCGCGTAGGGGTACCGGACGGCCGGGCATGTTAGCGCGCTTCCAGCTCGACGCGATCGAACGCGTGCGCTCGGAGCTGGGCCGTAGAGCAAAAGTCAACAGCGACGCGCACTCGTCCTCTTCGTCCCGCAGGGACGGTGGAGTGATAGCCAGTGATTTTAATCACTGGCGACGGTGGGCGTTTCTCGGTCGCCCGCCAGTGACTGAAGTCACTGGCTACCTCTCCACCGTCCCTGCGGGACGAAGAGTGGCGCTGACAGGACGATGGAATGACCTGGCGCGTCGCTGCTGATCGGGCGTAGGGCGGGCCTCCGTGCCCGCCCTCCCGGTCCAAAGGACCGGATCTGGCTGCGCTCCCAGCAGTCAGGAATGCGAACCGTCCGCGGGTCCCGGCCCTGCCATGGCCTCGAGCAAAATATCGAAATTGCCTTGAACCGTCTGCGTACTCGGATGGTCTTCGCCCAGACTCTTCGTGAGGATCGCCAGCGCGCGGCGCATCAACGGCTCGGCTTCAGATAGACGGTTCGTCGCCTTGAGCAACATCGCCAGGTTGTTGAGGTCGATGGCGACGTCAGGATGGTCCTGTCCGAAGGACTTCTCGTCGATCGCCAGCGCGCGGCGCATCAACGGCTCGGCTTCAGATAGACGGTTCGTCGCCTGGA
>Ga0299906_10000515_pt1 | contig 35850 bp, 28 predicted proteins | sample RVTome_14_FD_200259 | JGI IMG/M metagenome (GOLD analysis project Ga0299906, IMG submission 200259) | Soil microbial communities from uranium-contaminated site in the Upper Colorado River Basin, Wyoming, United States - RVT145D125 (version 2) ... | reverse complement strand
CGGCAGACCGGGCCACATCGAGGCGGGCCGGGATGCCCACTCCGAGCCCGTCCAGGTCGTCAAGAACCGGCTTTTTTGGCTCAGGAACCGGACTTGGGTCGCAATTAGGAAGGGATTTGCTTGACACATTCATCATGGCTCAGCTCCTATCATTAGTATTCACTAATTTACGATCCGGCCCCCGGGTTGTCAAGGGGTCAAAGCAAAAAGTTTGCAAATACTTTCAACGCGGTCCCGCTGGCTGCGGGCCGCGCCGAGAGCGCCACGGGCCAGATGTGGCATCTCGGTCAGGGCGGCATCATGTTCGACGGATCCGCGTGCCGACGGCTTGTCCCGCGTCGACCCCCCTGCCGCGGAGCCCGGCGTCCTGGCCCCGCCCACGCCGGCGCCGGGCCGTCACCGGCGGGTGGGCAACCCCGGCACCCCCCGCTGGTAGGCCCAGAGGCCGCGCCCCTCCTTCGATCAGGACATCGGCTCGACGCGGCCTGGAAGGCCCATCTCATGCCCCGAGACCATGCGATCCTTCGACGTCAGTTCGTCCAGGGGCTGGCGGCCGCAACCGTCGCTCCGAGTTTCATCCCCACCATCGCGGCAGCCGCTCGATCCGGCCGGATCGAAACCTGCGAGCAGGACGATGACGACCACCTCTCGCTCAGCACCATCCCCCGCAACGTCTACAAGATTCCCGATCCGGACCGAATGCCCACCGACAGTTGGTTCTTCTACGTGCTCGTTCATGACCGACAGGATCGGCAGTGGACGCCGTTGTCGGTCGATCTCACGCTGATGGCGGGCGGCGGCGTCGTGTGCACATCGCACCTCGGCGCGGACCATCTGCGGATCCTCGCTCGCAAGCGGTTTCAACGATCGCCCACCGACGCGCCGCTTCGGACCATTGCGCAGGTCACCAGCATCGTCTTGCTGTTCCGCGAGGCTCGTCCGCTCAATGTCGATCGGGTCGAATGCACGCTTGCGCTGGAAGGTCCCGATGGTGTCCGTTGCGAACGCCGGCTGGATGTCGCGGTCCGAACGTATACGCCGGTGACGCAACTCATCTTTCCCTTTCGGGGCGCCGGCATCGTGACCCAGGGGGCGTTCAACAATGGCGGCCATGCCTCCTGGAGCGAAATGTTCGCCGTCGATGCGATGGGCATGGACATGCCGACGTACGCATTCTTTCGCGGCGGTGAAGGCGGCCTTGAGAGTTTCGCCGGCTGGGATCGCGAGATCATCGCGCCCGCGTCGGGCCGCGTGATCTACGCCCGCAACGATGTGCCCGACCAGCCCGAGCCCTACGTCATCGACGAGAGCACGTACGCAGGCCTGCCCGACCCGGGATTCGCCCGGGGCGGCAACCAGGTGATCATCGACCACGGCCATGATGAATTCAGCGCCATCAATCACCTGCGGCAGGGATCGGTCACCGTGGCGATCGGCGATGAGGTGCGGCAGGGCCAGACAATCGGCCGCCTCGGCATGTCGGGCAACACCGACGCGCCCCACCTGCACTATCACCTTCAGGCCGGTCCGGTCGAGTTCGATTGCGACGGCCTGCCGATAACGTTCGTCAATGTCACCCAATCCCTGACGCGCGGCACCATCTTCGAACCCGCCTGAATACCGGCTGTTCCGGCGACCCCGCGTGCGCCGTCGTCCTCGCCGGGCTTCGCGCGAACGGCGATCATGCAATAGTCCGACTTCGCCCAGCGCCGCTCGAACTCCGCGCGGCGGACCTTGTGATGGCGCCCGTCCCGGGCCGCGAGCAACACGAACTCGCCGTCCCTGTGCACGCCGCTCACCACGGCCCAGTGCATGACTTTGGGCATGTCGTAGCGGGTGAAGAGCCAGTGGACCTCGTACGCGGAATCGAACAGGACGATCACGGGCACGCCGGCATCGACATGCTGCGAGAGCGTCAGCAGGTCGCCGCGGGCGATGGTCGCCTCGCAGCCGCGCTGCCGCGCTTCGACCAGAAGTTCCACGGCGAGAGCGCCCTCTTCGTGCCACGGCAGTTCATCCGCCAGCGCCGCCGCGTCGACATCATCGTCCACGTGCGCGACGGCCGCGGCCAGCGCCTGCGCACCGCAGCCCGCCGCCCCGCGCACGCGCGGCACATCAATCTCCGCAATCACATCGAACTCGCCGGAGCCGAGAATGCCCGCGGAATGATGGCTGACCGCGATGGGCGAGTGGCACCCGGCGGCGGTGATCGCGGCAAGCGCCGTCGCCGCCGCGCAAACGCATCGCCGGCCTGGATTCCGCTGGCACACGAGGCCGGTCCTCACTGGACGGCGAAGCCGCTGTCAGCGGCGATCAGCAGCACCACGAGTCCGCCGATGACGAGGCCGGCGATGATGAGACTCGTCATCTGGGCGTTCGCCTCGCCCGCCGCCTGCATCATGGCCGGGTTGGCCGCCAGCACCGCCAGGTCGTCGGCGGTCAGGGCCGCGGCGATCCGCCGCGCTTCCTCCGGCGGTCGCCCGAAGTCGATGAGCTGGTCCATGACCTGAAGGCGCGCCGCGACCACGTTCAGCGGGGCGTCGTCTCGCGCTGCTGGCGCGGGTGGGGCTGCGTCAGTCACGGTCGCCGACGGCGCCGCCGCCGCCGCGCGGGCGACATCAGGCACGACCAGCATCGCGCTGCACGCCATCGCGAGCGCGGCACGGCATGGATGGCGCACGATTCACTCCTTGGCTTCGCGCGATGCGCGGTGGGCGGGGGCGCATCGACACTCGATTGTGCCGCGCCTCGTGCACCCGCGTCAACTCGCCGCACCGCGATTCGGATACATTGGTCGTCCACCATGTTCCCGACCGACCGTGAAGCCGATCCCGGTCCGCCGGCGCTGACCCGCGCCCGCCGCATCGTGCAGTGGACCGGCCTCGTCGGCGGGCCGCTGGCGGCGTTGGCGCTGTTTCTGCTGCTTCCGGACTCGTACCTGAGTGCGGCGGGCGAGCCCGTGGCGTTCAGCGCTGCCGGCCGGGCCACGCTGGGCGTGATGGCCTGGATGGGCATGTGGTGGCTCACGGAGGCCGTGGACATCTCCGTCACTGCCCTCCTGCCCATCGCCGTGTTCCCCGTCGCGGGCATCGCCGGCATCGGGGCCACGACCGCCCCGTACGCCGACCCCGTGATCTTCCTGTTCATGGGCGGCTTCCTGCTGGCGCTGTCCATGCAGCGCTGGGGGCTCGACCAGCGCATCGCCCTGATCACCCTGCGTCTGGTGGGCACGAAGCCGGCCAACATGGTCGCGGGATTCATGCTGGCCACGGCGGCGATCAGCGCGTTCGTCTCCAACACCGCCACCGCGGCGATGATGCTCCCCATCGCCCTGAGCGTGATCGACCTGGTGCTCCGGCAGACGACCGGCCGCGGCCTGACGGGGTCCGGCACACTGCCCGAGGCCGCGGGGCGGAATTTCGCCCTGTGCCTGCTGCTGGGCATCGCCTACGCCGCCTCCATCGGAGGCATCGCGACCATCATCGGCACGCCGCCGAACGTCTTCCTCGTCGGCTTCATCAGGAACACGATCGATCCCCAGTACCGGCGCGAGATCAGCTTCGTGCGGTGGCTGGCGGTCGGCGTGCCGCTGACGGCGGTCTTCCTGCCCGTGGTGTGGCTGCTGCTCACGCGCGTGCTCTATCCCATCCGCATCACCAGCATCGAGGGCGGCCGAGACCTGGTCGAAACGAAGTATCGGGCGCTCGGCCCGGCGAGTCCGGGCGAGTGGATCACGGTCATCGTCTTCACGCTTACCGCGCTGGCATGGATCTTCAGACCGATCATCGACCGGGGCATTGTCGATCACATCGATCCGGCGACCGGCACGACCATCTACGTGGTGCCGCCATTGCTTCCCGGGATCACGGACACGGTCATCGTGATGATTGCGGCAATGCTGCTGTTCGTGATTCCCGTCCGGCCCTCGCGTCTGGAATTCACCCTGAACTGGGCGACGGCGCGCAAGCTGCCCTGGGGCATTCTCATCCTGTTCGGCGGCGGGCTGAGCCTGGCCGGGGCCGTGCAGGCCAACGGCGTCGCGGAGTTCATCGGCTCGCAGACGGCCGCCTTCGGCGATGTGCCGGACCTGGTCGTCGTTCTCGCGGTGGTGACCATCGTCATCTTTCTGACGGAGCTCACGTCGAACACCGCCACCACGGCCACCTTCGTGCCCATCCTCGCCGGCCTCGCCCCGGCGCTGGGACTGCACCCCTACCTGCTCATCGTGCCGGCGGCCATCGCGGCGAGCTGCGCCTTCATGATGCCCGTGGCCACGCCGCCCAACGCCATCGTCTTCGGCTCCGGCTACGTCACCATTCCGCAGATGTGCAAGGCCGGATTCTGGCTCAACATGATCGGAATCGCCCTGGTGACGATGCTGGGCTACTTCATCGTCGGGCCGCTCCTGATCTCATGATCCAAGCGTGCGCTTCAGCGCCCCGCGGGGCCGGGTCCGGGGGCGGGTCCGGTTCCGGGGGCGGGGGCGCCGAGGAAGACGATCTGCGCATCCCTGGCGAGCTGCGAGAAGACCAGCGTGTCCGGCTGCACCTGCTGCATCGCCTGCCGCGCTGCGGCGAACGCCTCGCCGGCCACCTGGCGGTTGCCGAGATTGTGCTGGGCCAGCGCCGCCAGCAGCAGGCAGGTGGCCTCGTCGGCGCCGAGCTTGAAGGCGCGGTCGGCTTCGACCAGGGCCTCGCGGAAAGCCGCGGCATAGAGCATGCCCATGGCCCGGGCCTCGGCGAGACGCGGATCGCTTTCAAAAGCCTTGACGCCCTGCCGCCACACGCGCAAGGCGTCCTTGCGCTGGTCCCGTTTCCAGTGCACCTGGCCGAGATGCAAGTAGCCCAGGGCCAGAAGCGGGTCGGCGGCCATGGCCTGCTTGAGCCGCGCCTCGGCCTTGTCGAACTCGCCGAGATGCTCGTGAACGATGCCCAGATTGAGCGACGCGATCGGGTAGATCGGGCGGGCCTCAATCGCCATTTCGAGGAAACGGACGGCCTCCTCGAATTGGCCGAGGTAGTTGTGCGCCGTGCCGAGCCCGAGGTAGGCCTCGGGCATGGGCGGGCCGAGCTCCAGCGAGCGCCGGTACGCCGCGATGGCCTTCGCCGGCTCGCCGACCCGCTCCAGCGCCAGGCCATATTCGGTATGAGCGCGGCCGTGGTCCGGGTACATGCGCACGATCTTCTCAAGCACCTCGACGGCCTCCGGGTAGCGATCGGCCTTGCCGAGCGCCTCGGCCAGCGAGGCGTACGGAGCGAGGAAGTCCGGCTGCTGCTCGTCGATGAGCTGCCGCAGTCGCTCGATCTGCTCCGGCAGGCCGGCCCCGGCGCCGGCCATCGCCAGGTGCAGTTGCCCGTTGGCGTCCGGCGGCACGTGCTTGTCCCAGAACGGATGGGGCGCTGACGTCGGCTCGTACGGCACAAACTCCTCGCGCGGCGCCAGGCGCTCGGCCTCCGGCCGGGGCCGGGCCACGATGGTGTGATCCGTCATCGTGACGTGAATCACATCCTGCGTGCGCGTCACCGGCATGTGGCATTCCATGCAGTTGGCCAGGGACGCTGCCCCGTGCGCCATCGCATCCGCCGCCGCGACCGATTCGATGCCTGACGCGGTGTCGCATTGCTCGACCTCGTGGCACTTGAGGCAGTTGGCCCGGTGGTAGGCGATGCGCTCCTCGGGCGCCGGCTTGGAATGCGGATCGTGGCAGGTCAGGCAGCCGAGCTGCCCGTTGCTCTGCTTGTGGCACTCGCTCTGGAAGAGCCGGTACGCGTGATGATTGATCTCGAAGCGATCGTAGTTGTCGCGCGGCGGCTGATAGTCGATATGGAACGAGTATTCATCCAGCCGCTCGCCCGGCCGCTGGGAATACTCCGGCCGCCCGTCGCGCAGAATGCGGCTGGGGAAGCTCGCCGAGGGCAGGAGGTGGCAGGTCAGGCAGATGTCCTCGCGCTCCGCCGGATCGAAACGCCCCGGGTTCACGATCGATGAGATCAGCGACGCCGGATCGGAGGTCGGATCGCGCGCCACCTGCACGTGATGCTCGCCCGGCCCGTGGCAGCGCTGGCAGCCGTGGCCGTCGCCCAGCTCCCTGGGGAACAGCGGCGGCTGCCAGTACTCATCGCTGCCCAGAGGCGCGGCGGGATAGGAGTTGTGGCAGAACATGCAGCTTCGGCCGATGCGACGCGTGAAGCCGCTGTGGACGGGCTTGTCGTACCCGGGGTTCATCAGCCATGTGTGCTGGTGCTCGTACCAGGCCAGCGGCAGCTCGTACAGCTCGTAATCGCCGTTGCGGAAGACATACGTCCGCACGTGGCCGCCGGAGCCGATGAACCCCTCGACCTCGACCTCCAGGTCATTGATGACGTTGCCCTCGACGTCGATCTGGTAACGGCGCTGATAGTACTTGCCGTCGCGCAGGGTCATCTCGTAGTGCCGGTCGGACGGCTCGTGGTAATAGTGGTAATTCTCGAAGTCCTCCACGATTGGCGCCACGCCGGCGTGCGAGAACGTCTTGGACATGCCCACGCTCTTGTAGCTCTCGTACAGGGCCTGATGGCACTCGGCGCACCGGATATCGTCCACGTACCCGTCGTTGAGACTGCGGAAGCCCGCGCTGCCGTCATCGCCGAAGACGAAGGAGTCGGGAGGAACCACCCTCGCCACGGGCACGCCCGTCACCGGCGGCGCGATCGGCGCGGCGCCGCGGTCGCAGCCCGTGGTGATGACGAGCGCGGCAACGAGACTCGCGGCGGCCACGCGCATGACCCCGCCGGAGCCGCCGTGGCATCGCATTTTCCGCGACCGGCCCATCATGGTCTGCACCCACGATTCGCGCGGCTGCCGCGCTGGAGACACGAACGCATGGAATCAACTATATCGAGCGTGGCGAGGCGGGCAATACCGAATGGTGCGCCCGAGCCGCGGCGCCGGACCGCACTCCCACGGCCCGCCGGCCTGCGGCACGCCATCGGCGCTCGAATTCCGACCGCTCGAGCCGAAGAACGCGACCGCGGTCCCGGGCCAGCAGCACGGTCCGGTCGGCGTCGCACCAGCCGCCGACGATCACCCATCCGCGAAGCGTCGGCGTCTCCTTGCTTGGCCCCCGCCGGTCCGGCAGGTCGCGTTCATCCAGCAGAGCCAGCACCGGTCGTCCCGATCGAATCTCATCGAGCAGCCCGTCGAGCGAAGGCGGCATGGCCCGGGCATCACACCCCGCCTCCCGGGCCGCAGCGATCAGTTCATCCGCGGTCGCCTCGATGGCATGCCACGGGAGGGCCTCGGCGACCGCGGATGCGGCCAGCTCCCGATCGTGAAACGCCAGCACTGCCGCCATCGCCTGGGCTCCGAACCCGGGCGCCCCGCGAACCACCGGAACGTCCGGCTCAAGCCAGATGACATCACGAGCTGCTGCGATGGCGCGGCTGCTCGTGACCGCGATCGGCGAAGGGGCGCACCCAGCCAGCAGAAGCGCCGGCAGTTCGACCGAAGCCAGTCCCAGCCGCAGGAGGACGATTGATCGCGCCGACATCACCGCCGGCCAATGATATCGTCGCGTGCGCGATGCCCGCATCGTGGCCCATATCCTCCCTCGCCCCACGGCGGCACATCCGATGCGGACCCGCCGGCCGCCGCTGGCATCGACCATCGCCGATACGACCTGCAACCGGTCGCAGACTGCCTGATACGTTCTCCTGACGCATCCGAGTGTTCGAGAGTCGCCGCACCATGGTCTCCGCGCTCCTTCAGGAAGCCCCGCTCTGGCTCGGCTGGCTGGTCACGCTGGCCCTTGTCTCGCTCACCACGTTCATCGCGTGGCGGGCGTGGTTCGCCGATCGCGCCGATGGCCGCCGGCGGTGCCCGCGCTGCTGGTATGACATGGCCTATTCCGAGGGCATGACGTGCAGCGAGTGCGGCTACACCGCGCCGAACGAAAGCGCCCTGGCCCGCACCCGCCGCCACTGGGGCCGCGGCTTCATCGCCATCCTCGCCGCCGCCGCCATCATCGTGTTCGTCTACGAGCGGTCCGTCCAGGTCGGCTGGACGGGTCTGTTGCCATCCCGCGCGCTCATCTGGACGCTTCCCTTGTTCTCAAGCGGCAACAACGACGCCGTCGTCCAGCTTGCAACGCGCCTCAATCAGGGCAAGCTCTCCGACAGGAACCTCCAGCGGATTATCGAAAGCTGCACGGACGGCGACCGCGGCGCCCGACCCGGCTCGACGGCCTGGGCGAGCAAGTACGGCACGATCCTGGACCGGTTCCGGCCCGTCCTGGCCTCGCGGCGGAGCGGATCGGAACTGTACGACATGGAGCGGCCGCTGCTCAACCTGCCGCCCGTCATCACCATCACCGCCCGCGAGCAATGGCCCGCCGGGGCCTCGGCCCGCATCGCCGTGCAGGCGCTCAACTGGTGGCCGTTCGGCTCGGACACGCAACTTCGCATCGCGCCGCTCATGGATGGGGCCGAGCCGGTCACGGCGTACTTCCGCGGTCTCAATCCTCCCGCGACGCCATTCTCGGTGCTGACGCCGCCGCTCGAAGCCGACCGCACATCGCTGGAGGTCGAAGTCGCAACGTATCGCCGCACGTCCCAGACCGGCGACGAGTGGCAGCCCGTGTCGGTCAGCCGCCTGAGCGTTCCGATCAGCATCGGCGGCGAGCTGACCTCGATGATCACGCCGGTGAGCGGGCGCGACCTCGACGACGCCATCCGCGCCTCGATCATCGGCCTGCGCAAGTGGAACGGCGGGGCGATCCCCCTGCGGTTCTACGTCAACCCGCGCCAGACCGCCATTAGTGCTTTCGACGGCGTGGCCATCGGCTACATCTCCGAGATCCTGCACGATGGCCAGGTCGTCCTCACCGATCAATGCTGGTGGATGGGCGGCACGGGCATCAGCGACATCCAGTTCGGCTCGTGGTCCGATGAAGGCGGGCTGAAGAAACTCGCCGAGATGGACCTGCGCGCGGGCCGCTGGGAGGTCCGCATCCGCAGCGATCCCACGCTCGCCATCCGGGCGGGGGAAGCCCCCCGATGCTGGGAAGGCCAGTTCACCATTCCACTTTCATTCGTCCAGGTTCCCGGCGTCGCGCCCGAGCCGCACTGGTGGATGGACGAGGAGGAATCCCCCGAAACGCCGCGGCCCGACGACGATGCCGGTGCGGATTCGCCGGATGGCCCTTCCGGGGGCTGAGCGCGGCGGAATCGCTGCCGCGCGGACTGCCACGTTCCGGCCCGGATCGCGTACCATGTTCAGCGAGCCATGAGCAGCGATCTCATCCTCTACTGGCTGCCGTTCGTCGCGTGCATCGCGATCGTCGTCGGCTCGACGTACTACGCGTGGAAGGCCATCTACTCGGATCGGTCGCGCGGCCGGCGCCGCTGCCCGAAGTGCTGGTACGACCTGGCCTACTCCAAGGGCATGACGTGCAGCGAGTGCGGCTACACGGCCCGGCGCGAATCCGAGTTCACCCGCACCAAGCGTTTCTACGGCCGCGCCGCCGCCGGCATACTCATCTGCGTCATCACCATCCTCGGGGCGTACATCAACGTCGCGGAGCGCGGCATCGTGGCCTCGATGCCCACAAGCATCCTCATCGCCTGCATGCCGCTCGTCGGCGATGGCGGTTCCGAGGTCATGACCACGCTCGGCCGCCGGCTCATGATGGACCAGGTCACCGACCAGCAGCGCCTCGCCATCATCCGCCGCTGCGTCAAGGGCGACTGGATGGTCGCCCCGCCCTCCGACGCCTGGATGAACAAGTACGGACCCATGCTCGATGAGCTGCGCAGTCGCCTGGCCCGCGCCCGCGGCGGCGCCGATCTCCACCCGATGGAGAAGCCGCTGCTGGATGTTCCGGCCCGCATCGACCTGGAGACCAGCGACGTCTGGCCGCGCGGCACGAGGGCGCGGATCGGCGTGCGGGCCCGCGAGTGGTGGCCGCAGGGCTACGACATGAAGCTGCGCATCACCTCGCTGGATGACCCGACGGACACGCGGAGCATCGTCCAGCGCCCGCGCCGCTTCGGCCCGGACACGTATGTCCTGCACACCGCGCCGGTCGTTGATGCGATGAAGGCCGTCTCGTACGACATCGAGGTCTTCCGTCGCCGCGAGGGCGATGACAGCGCCCCGTGGGAGAGTCTGGGCGTCGAGTCGCACACGATCCCCATCGCCGCGAGCGACTCGTGGGATGAGACGATTCAAGGCATCGAGTCCGAGGAGCTCACGGCGGCGATGATGCAGGTCTTCGGCGGCGTGGCCCGCTGGACGGGCGGGCCGCAGCCGGTGCGATTCAACATCAGCTACCAGCCCACGTTGACGGAGGTGTTCGACGGGCTGGCCGTGGGCGTGACGGTGGAGCTGCTGCGCGATGGCCAGGTCGCCCGCCAGCTCGACCTGTGGTGGCTGGGCGGCACGGATGTGGACGATCGCGGCTACGACCACGAGGTGCCGTTCGAGGATGTGCCCACGCTCCTGTCGATCCGGCCCGAGGACCTCGAAGCGCACTGGCGCATGCGCGTGCGGAGCGACCCGGAGCTGGCCCTGCGCGCGGGCCGGGCAATGAAGCACTGGAAGGGGTCGTTCGAGATCGAGATCCGCGGTGTGCAGATGAACGAACAGGATGTCCGCCCCAAGCCGCGCAACTGGTGGATCGAGGAGGGCTCGGAGGCGGAGAAGCAGTTGCCGGACAATGAGGCGCAGTGAGCCGGGCGAAGGGGAGCTTCACCACGGAGGGGCACGGAGAGAAAACAGAAAGCAGAAAACAGAAATGAGAACACGCAGCAGCATGCAGTTGCGCTCCGGAAGAAGGATGCAAGTGATGACGACTGTTCTTGCAGACTGACCAAAGCACTCGTATCTGCTTTCTGCTTTCTGTTTTCTGTTTTCTCTTCTCCGTGTTCTCCGTGGTGAATTCCTAAAGGGGCCGATCGCGATGTCGGGGACGACCGGAACAGACTGGATCTGGATGGCCGCGGGGGCGGGGCTGGGGGTGATTGCACTGGTCATGCTCGCGTGGTCGCTGTTCTGGGACCGCCCGCGCGGCAGGAAGCGCTGCCCGAAGTGCTGGTATGACATGCAGGGGGCGGAGGCGGATGAAGCCGGGGCGCTCCGCTGTCCCGAGTGCGGCACGGTCATCGCTCGCGAGAGGAGACTGCGAAAGACGCGGCGCCGGTGGCGCTGGGCGGTTTTATCCATCGTGCTCCTTGTCACCGGCGCGGGCGGAATGTGGCCGCAACTGCGCAACGGCGGCTGGACGAGACTGATCCCCAATGCCGCGCTCGTGCGGATTGTGCCGACGGATGATGTGCCGTGGCAAACCCTGGTTGATTCACGAGTATCCCGGGGCGCACAGCCGGCGGAGCTTCGGGTCAGACTTGTTGACGAGCGCAGTCAGCGTGATCAATTCTCCGCCGCCCACTGGGCGACCTTCTGGCGCAGGATGCACGGCCGACCGTACAACGCCGGCGAGGATGCGCGCATTAGGGCGCCGAGGATTCTCCTGGCACGAGACCGCTGGCCGCGCGGCATGCCGATGTTTGTCGTTCTCGACATGGACAACCTAGTTCGTCTCCGAGGCACGCTGGTCCGGGGCCCGGTTGCCACAACAGCGGCAGGTAGAACCATGATCCTTCCGTCACCTGTGACATGGCTGAACCACGGATTCCGGGCGCGGCTGTCAGGGGTCGAAGACGGCTGGATGCTGAATGTGGATGCCGGTGGCAAGATTGCGGCTGAGCTCGAGGTTGACCGCGTCGCCGACGCCGATGGTCGGCTGCACTTCATCGTCGAGTCACTGTTGGATGGCACACCGGAGTACTCCTTCCGCACCCATGACATCACCCTGGTGAACTCCGCCGCCGACTGCATGACGGCGGTGCGCGATGCGTCGCTGACTGAAACGCTGGCCAGGAACTTCGAGCTGAACATCGGCCCCGCCACGAAGGTCCCCTATCACCTGTGGGTGGCGCGTGGCCTGACGGCAGCCCCCGCCGCGCTCACCCTCGGCCTGACCATCGAAGTGCGATATCACGGAACCATCGTCGCCGCCGGCCACAAGTTGTATCCCGCCTCCGAGGCCGGCCGCCTGCACCCCTACGCCCAGGGCTCGATCATCGAACTGCACTGGGACCTCGATGCCCTTCGCCCCGCGTGCGATGACCCGGCGCCGATATGGACCATGCACGTCCGCGGCGACGCCAATGTGGCCATCGACGACCTCGGCAGCAACACCTACTGGGCGGGCGAGTTCGAGGCGCCGTTCGATGCGCGGTTCATCGAGGTGTGGTGCGAGGAGGAGGCGAAGCGCAGGCAGGCGGAAGCCGCGCCGGACTCGTAACGGTCCGGGCGGCAGCGCTGTACGGATGAACAGGTTGACGGCACGAGTGGCCTCATGATGACGACTGCGGGAACAGACTGGCTGTGGCTGGCCGCGGGCGCGGGGCTGGCGGTTGCCGCGCTTGTGCTGCTGGTGTGGGCGCTGTTCTGGGACCGGGCGCGGGGGCGGAAACGCTGCCCGAAGTGCTGGTATGACATGCAGGGGGCGGAGGCGGATAATGGTGGCGCGTTCACGTGCCCCGAGTGCGGGCGGATCATCAAGCGCGAGAGGAAACTCCGCAGGGCACGGCGGCGGTGGCGGTGGGCGATCATCGGCCTTCTCCTGCTTCTCGGTGCGCCAGCCCTCCCCTATTGGCACAACATCAAAGTGCGGGGATGGCCGGAAGCGGCTCCAACCGCATATCTAATCTGGCTGCTACATGATGACCTCGACGGCAACAGCCCCTTTTGGAAGGAGATCGACCGACGCGCGAAGGCTGATCGACTGTGGACCTGGCAGTGGCACTGGATTTGCCGCCAATCGCTTCGATCGCACGACGCTCGGCCGCCCCAGTCACATCAGTGGATCGACTCCTACGGGGCTTTGTTGCGCGTCGGTTACGACCACGGGCATTTCGCCTCCGCGACTTACCAGCGGAAACTGCACGACATCGCCATTGTGCATGATGTGCGCAGCCGTCCTGTGTGGCCCGCCAATACGCCGGTCTACGTGGAATTTCGAGCCCACAACTGGCTCATTGACCGCGGAAGCCATGCGTTGGTGTTCGCCAGTAATCCGGATGCACCAGTATTCACCGAGTACATCGGATCTTCATCGTCTCACGAACTGTTCCACAGTGTCTATTGGAGTGGGGGCATGTTCTCAATCGGCATCGCTGATTCGGCGACCATGCCTGTCGATTTCGATATTGAGTTTCGATACGCAGACGAGGCACTCTGGCAGCAGGTGCCGCAGCGCGTTCCTTCGAATCTCATCTACTGGACGAGTCGGCAACTCCCCCTGCGGATAGCACCATCCATTGACGATGTGATCACGCCTTGGCGATCGGCGGCATTTGACTCGTTGATTGCGAATCACATGCGCGCCCGCCTCGATCACTTTGTGCAACTTGAGCTCTGGCTGCATGAGCCGCTTTCGCCGCTCATAGCGGATCTGCCGGAGGAGATCACAGTTGCCTTCACTGCGGAGTTGTTGCGGAACGGTGAAGTCGTCGCAACCTACAGGGCTTGGACAACATATGCGAACACACCCGTTGATGACATCTTTGCGACTGACGATGCAATCTGGCTCGAAGAAATTGACCCGGAGGGTGGAATCGATGAGAAGGAACCGTCTTTCTGGCAGACAGACGACTGGTCATTGAGAATACAGAGTGATTCTGTACTGGCGTTGCAGAATTTCGACTGTGACACCTATTGGGATGGCTCGGTCGAAGTGCCGATTCACCGCCGGCCCTATCCGCAGGGCGCTTCAGGAAATCGTGTGGGTTGCCGGTCCGGTCCCCCATTGGGAGAGGCATGCCGCCGAATCACCAGCCGCTGAGGGCGACGCGGCTTTGTGGGCTAAGGCCTGAACTGGCAATGCTTTAGCAGGCGAGCTTCCGGCAGTTCAGGCCGAAGGGGACCCACAAAGCCGCCTGGAGCCCGGCCAGATCCCGTACAGCTTCGGCCTGCAACCCACACAGATTCCTGAAGACCCATCCGCAGCAGTCCATCGTGGACTCAGCCCGACTTGCTGACCTGCTTGGGTCGGGCGTGCTCGTCGAGTGGGCGCCACAGCACGAATACGGACGGCTGATCATTGAGCTTGACGGTTCCGAGGTCGCCGATGCCATGCTGCCAATGCTGATCGACGGGACCGCTCAACTGCTCGCCAATGGTGAACCGATCATCGACTACGAAGAGCGTGTGGAGTTCATCATCACCGATCGGGGCGCAGATTACACCTGGTTCATCGGCTCACCGGTGCTGACGCCAGAATTCGGCGACCTCCGGAAATCTCCAGACGTCAAGTGGGAGTTGCTTCTGGTCAGCGAGCCGGATTTCACGAGCTATCTCGAGGAGTGCGACTGTCGGTCGCTCTGGCAGGGCGAACTGCGGATTCCCGTGACGGTGAGCTTCCTGCCGTAGCGCCTTGTGCGGCGAGCGGCGAACGCTCCCCCATCTCGCGGCGGATACGATGGCCAATCATGCTATCTGCCGCCCCTCCCTTCATCTCCATCCGCAACCTCACCCGCACCTTCCGCATGGGCCAGGTCGAGGTCAGGGTCCTGCGCGGCATCGACCTGGACCTCGCGCCCGCCTCCTTCAACGTCCTTCTCGGCCCCTCCGGCTCCGGCAAGACCACCCTCCTGAACCTCATCGGCGGCATCGACCGGCCCGACACCGGAACTATCACCGTCGGCGGCGCCGAACTCACCGCTATGTCCGACCGCGAACTCACCCGCTACCGCCGCGAGTCCATCGGCTTCATCTTCCAGTTCTACAACCTCGTGCCCTCGCTCACCGCCCTGGAAAACATCCTCGTCGCCACCGAACTCGCCGAGGACCCCCTCGACCCCGACGTGGCCCTGGAGATCGTCGAGCTGCCCGACCGCGCCGACCACTTCCCCGCCCAGCTCTCCGGCGGCGAGCAGCAGCGCATCGCCATCGCCCGGGCCCTCGCGTCCAACCCCGAGCTGCTCCTGTGCGATGAGCCGACGGGCGCGCTCGATCTGGAGACCGGCCGCCGCATCCTCGCCACACTCGACCGCGTCACCGAGCAGCTCGGCAAGGTCGTCATCCTCGTCACCCACAACTCCGCCATCGCCGAGATGGCCGACCGCGTGGTCAAGCTCGGCTCGGGCCGTATCGAGCACATCACCGACCACGAAAAGCCGGTGCCGGCCCTGGAGGTGACGTGGTGAGCGTGCTGGACCGCAAGCTCCGCCGCGACCTCGTGGGCGTGCGCTCCACGCTGGGGGCGATCCTTCTGGTCATCGTGCTGGGCATTCTCACCTTTGTGGGCATGGCGTCGTCGTATGTGAACCTGGAGCAGGCCAGGAGGCAGTACTACGCCGCCTGCCGCATGATGGACTTCTCGATTGAACTGAAGAAGGCCCCGCTTTCGGAGGTCGATCGCGTGGCCGAGCTTCTGGGGGCGGGGGTGGCCGAGGTGCGCCCGCGGATCGTCTTCGACGCCGTCATCGACCTGGAGAACGCCCTGAAGCCCATCAGCGGCAGGGTGATTTCCATGCCGGCGCTGCCGCGCCCCGTCATCAACGACATCGTCATGCGGCGGGGCTCGTACTTCTCGGGCGACCGGCTCGAAGAGACAATCGTCTCCGACGCCTTCGCCGAAGCGCGCGGCATCCATCCCGGCGACACCATCCACATCATCCTCAACAACCGCCGCCAGGCCCTCTATGTGGTCGGCACGGCCGTCTCCAGCGAGTTCGTCTACCTCATCAGCCCCGGCTCGCTCATCCCCGCCCCCGAGGAGTACGGCATCCTCTACATCCGCGAGGACTTCGCCGAGGACGCCCTGAACTTCGACGGCGCGTGCAACCAGATCGTCGGCCTGCTCACGCCGGAAGCACGCGACCATCCCCGGCCGGTCCTCGACCGCATCGAAGGTCTCCTGGATGATTACGGCGTCTACTCCACCACGCCCGTGGCCGACCAGGCCTCGCACCGCATCGTCACGGACGAGCTGAGCCAGTTGCGGGCCACCACAGCGATCCTGCCGGGCATCTTCCTGCTCGTGGCCACGCTCATCATGAACATCCTCATGAGCCGGCTGGTGGAGCAGCAGCGGACGATCGTGGGCACGCTCAAGGCGATCGGCTACACGAACGCCGCCCTGACCTGGCACTACCTGAAGTTCAGCATGCTGGTGCGGCTGATCGGGGGCCTGCTCGGGGCGGTCGCCGGCTACATCATGGCCGAGGGCATGGCGGTGCTGTACCGGCAGTACTTCGAGTTCCCTTCCTTCGAGAACCGCATCGTGCCGGGGGTGTACCTCGCCGCGGTGGCGCTGAGTATCGCCTTCGCCATGCTGGGGACGGTGCGCGGCGTGCACGCGGTGGTGACGCTCTCACCCGCATCGGCCATGCGGGCCAGGCCGCCGGCCGAAAGCGGAGCGATCGCCCTGGAGCGCGCGGCATGGTTCCGCGCGATATGGCATCGCCTGGGCTTCCGATGGCAGGTCGTCGTTCGAAACATCTGGCGCAACCGCCTCCGCACCGCCGCGGCCGTCTTCGCGGCGACCATGGGCTCCATGCTGTTGCTGACCTCGTTCTACTTCATCAACTCGTTCGATCACATGATCGAGTTCCAGTTCGAGAAGGTGCTCACCAGCGACATCGACCTGGCCCTCAGGGATGAGCGCGATGAGGGCGCCCTGCTTGAGGCCAGGCGCCTTCCGGCCGTGGACCGCGCGGAGGGCCTGCTGTCCGTGCCCTGCGAGTTCCGCCACGGCCACCGAACCAGGAAGGCGAGCATCACGGGCGTCCTTCCCGGGGCGATGCTGACCATCCCCCGCACCACGGCCGGCGAGGCGATCGACATTCCGGGGGCGGGCCTGGTCATGAGCCGTTCGCTGGCGCGGATCCTCGAAGTCGACATGGGCGATAAGCTGATCGTCGAGCCGATCAAGGGCCAGCGCGAGCCGGTGACCGTGGCGGTCAGCCGCATCGCCGATTCGTACCTGGGGCTCGAGACGTACGCGGACTATGCGTGGCTCAACCGTCTCATTGGCGAAGAGGCCGCGGTCTCGACGATCCAACTGGCGACGATGAACGCGCTGGCGCCGCGCGTGGAACTCTATCGCGCCATCAAGGACCTGCCGGGGGTGCGGGCGATCAACGACAACGAGCAGACCAGGGCCAACCTGGTGCGGGTGCTCATCGACTCGCTGCGCTACTCGATCGTCATCCTCATCATGCTCGCCGGGGGCATCTATCTGGGAAGCATTCTCACCACCTCGCTCATCGCCCTGTCCGAGCGGCAGCGCGAGGTGGCCACGTTCCTCGTCATCGGCTACGAGAAGCGCGATGTGGGCGGCATCTTTCTCCGCGAGTCGATGTGCCTGAACCTGCTCGGGGCGCTCATCGGCCTGCCGCTGGGCTACTGGCTCAGCGCGTGGATCATCTCGGTGCACGGGACCGATCTCTATCGCCTGCCCGTCGTCGTGGACTGGATCAGCCCCATCATCACGGTCGCATTGGCGGTCGTGTTCACGCTCATCGCTCACGGGCTGGTGCAGATGGCCATCAACCGCCTGCGCTGGCAGGAGGCGCTGAACGCCAAGGAGTGATGTGGGAGCAATGGTGGACCGGGCATCCTGCCCGGTCCGGAGCATTGAAGACTCGCACGGGCAGGATGCCCGTGCCACCAGGAAGGGGACCGACTCATGTGGCGCTGGATCATCGCACTCATCATCATCGCCGCCCTCATCGCCGTCATCGTCCTTGCCGCGCGCCAGCCGATGCCTGTTGAGACGGACGTCATCGCGCGCGGGCCGATCTCGCGGATCGTTGAGGAACGGGCGAAGACCCGCGTGCCGCGCACGTACGCGATCACCATGCCCATCGCGGGACGGGTGCAGCCGATCGACCTCGATGAGGGCGATGCGGTGCGGGCCGGGCAGGTGGTGGCCCAGATCGAGATGGCCGACCTGGAGACTGCCGTGCAGATGGCCCAGGCCCGCGTGGACCGGCTCGGCGCCAGCATCATCGAGAACAACGACTCGCGCCTGGAGATGTCCACGCTGGAGCAGCTCGTGAGCTTCCTGGAGTCCGTGGATCGCTCCGTCGATGCCGCCGAGGCCCAGACCGTCGCCAGCAAAGCGCGGCAGGACTACCGCGAGACCGATCTCGAACGCAAGCAGCGCGTCGCCGAGCAGGCTGCCGCGACGACGCAGGAGGTCGAGCAGGCACAATTGGATGCCATCGAAAGCCAGGTGGACTATCGCAGTGATATCCTGAACTGGCGCGGGCTGGAGGCGATCAAGACCGCCGCCCGCATCTGGCCGCTGCAAGTGCGGCAGGTCATCGACAAGAAGTCCCTGGCCGAGGCCGTCCTCAAGCACGAGCTCGCCGAGGCCCATGCCGCGCTGGAGCAGGCGATCCGAGACCGCGAACGGGCTGCGATCCGCACGCCCGTCGATGGCGTGGTGCTGGCGCGGGCGGTGTCGAGCCAGCGAATGCTCGCGGCCGGCGAACTGCTGCTGGAGATCGGGCGGATGGAGGACTTGGAGATCGAGGTCGAGGTTCTTTCGGAGGAGGCGGTGGACATCGAGGCGGGCGACCGCGTCGAGATCGAGGTGCCGACGGTGAAGCACGATCCGCTGGCGGGGACGGTGAGGACGATCGAGCCGCGCGGCTTCACGAAGATCTCATCGCTGGGCGTGGAGCAGCAGCGGGTGCTGGTGATTGTGGCGTTCGATGCGGAGGACGTGGCGCTCTTCCGCGAGGCGGGGCACGACCTGGGCATCGGCTATCGCCTGCGCGTGGGCATCATCACGGAGACGCACGCGAGTTCACTGGTGATCCCGAGGATTGCCCTGTTCCGGGGGGCGGGCGATCAGTGGCAGGCGTTCGTGATCCGCGATGGCCGCGCGCGGCTGGCGGACCTGACCATCGGCCTGCTCAACGACACACACGCGGAAGTGCTGGGCGGGCTGCAAGAGGGCGACCAGGTGATCCTCGCCCCGGAGACGGGTCTGGCGGACGGTGACCGGGTGAGGGCGCGCTGAAGAGTTCACCACGGAGAACACGGAGGACCACGGAGAGGAGAAAACAGAAAGCGGAAAACAGAAAACAGAAATGGGAGATCGTGGGCGCCTGCGGCTGAGGACACCAGGCCCTGCCACAGCGATGCGCGATCGCCCGCTCAGCGGCATTGAGACGCTTGACATTGTCGCAGGCGCCCACCCGCGGCAGACACACGGCCCGGCTCCCCCTCCCGCATCGCCGCTTTCTGCTTTCTGTTTTCTGTTTTCTGTTTTCCCTTCTCCTCCGTGCCTCTGTGTCTCCGTGGTTTTCACTCCGTAGAATGCCCGCATGACCGGGACCGCGGGACTGGACTGGCTGTGGCACGCGTGCGGCGCCGCGCTGGCGATCGCCGGGCTGGCGCTTCTCGTGTGGGCGCTTCTGTGGGACCGCGCGCGCGGCAGGATGCGCTGCCCGAAGTGCTGGTACGACATGCAGGGGGCGGAGGCGGATGACGCCGGCGCATTCAAGTGCCCGGAGTGCGGCAGGGCGATCAGGCACGAGCGCAAACTCCGCAGGACGCGCCGGCGGTGGCGGTGGGTCCTGCCGACCTGCCTGCTCCTGATTGGCGCGTTCGCCTCCACAGTCACACCAAAGGCGAAACGCGATGGTGTTCTGTCACTGGTTCCCAACGCCGTGCTGCCTCACCTTCTTGTCTTCGTCGACCACGGCGAGACGCCGATCGCTCGGGAAGTCAAGCGCCGCGTAACCGACGGCCAGTACGCCGGTGAGGAATTGACTCGCCTGTACGAGAAGCTCGCGCGCGGCGACTTTCGCGCTCCGACACTGTCCGAGCGATGGCGGAGGACGTACGGGCGCATCATCAGGACCATAAAGCCGATGACCGGCCCCCTGGCCGCCGGGCAGGTCAGTCAGGAGATCCCCGAAGGCGTCCGCGCGGCACTGATGAGCATTCCGCCCATGCTCGAATTCCGCACCCGTCCGGTCTGGCCAGTGGGGGCGCCGCTGTATGTCGAGGTGCGCTCGGATGACTGGTGGCCGCGGCCTTACAGCCACCTGGCATCCATCCATGCGCCCGATGATGACAAGTTCGTGGCCCGCTCATACGGCTACGACGGACTGAATGTCTTCGCGGTGCCCTGGGTGAAGCCGGGTGACCGCGACGTTCGCATCACGTACCGCATCGTGCAAAGTGAGCAACTCAGAACATCACGACAAAGCCGGGACTATGCATCGGGAGTCACCAGCGTTCCGATCGAGTTGCGCGGCACGATCGAGGATCTGCTGACGCCCGTTCGGGACCCTGACTTGACGGCGGCGCTCGCTGCCGCGCTGAAGCTTGACTGCCTGAGGCCCAGCCGGTTTCAGACATACCCGCAACTTCAGAACCGAGACACTCGAACGCCCGCGTTTGTGGACATCGCCATCGCCGGCATCCTCGAGTTCAGCGCGAATGGCCAGGTTTGGGCGGAGGTCCCGGCGTGGTGGATGGTGAAACAGACTCCGTACGGTTTTCTCACCATAGAGGAATGCAACACCCGGCAGCACCTCGATTTTGCGAACGCGCGGCCGGTACGGCCGACACCGGAGGCATGGACGGTCCGTTTCCGCAGCGACCCGGAAATCGCATTGCGGGTCATTGATGCGACGAAATACTGGGAGGGCGAGATCGATGTACCGGTGGTGATTCGCACGCGATGATGGCAGCGGCATCGACAGACTGGCTGTGGTATGGCGGCGGGATCGCGCTGGCGATCGCCGGGCTGGCGCTGCTGGTCTGGGCGCTGTGGTGGGATCGCGCCAAAGGCAGAAAGCGCTGCCCGAAGTGCTGGTACGACATGCAGGGGGCCGAGGCGGATGAATCCGGCGCTTTCTGCTGTCCCGAGTGCGGCAGGGCGATCAGGAACGAGCGCCGGCTCCGCAGGACGCGCCGGCGGTGGCGGTGGACGACGGTTGCGCTGGTCCCCTTCATCGGCGCGGCATATCTCGCCGTCCAGCCGCGCGTGCACCGGCTCGGCTGGTGGTCGCTGGTGTCCAACCGCATGCTCATCGCGGGGCTGCCCTTTGCCCGCGACATCGACGACTTCTGGTGCCGCGAACTGGCGCGGCGGGTGCAGCAAGGGACGGGGGTTCGAAGTCTGCGTCTCGGCAGATCGAAAGCCGCCGAGTCGATGCACCTGACGCGAGACGACTGGCGGGCGCTCTTCGAGCGGTGCGTGAAGGGCGACCCGCTGGCCCGGCCGATCTCCGAGGACTGGCGACGCAAGTACGGCCCGCTGATCGATTTCTGGAATCTCCGAAACTACGGTCGCGAGAGCAAGGATGGCCTGGCCGAGCAGAACATCCTGTACGAGCTGCCGGCGCGGGTCGACGTGAACGCGCGTGGCCGATGGCCGGCGGGCGTGCCGCTGTATCTGGAAACCCGCATCGCATCGTGGTGGCCAAACGACACGCCGATGCGCGCCACGCTGACGCCGCTTATTGAAGGCCAGGAAGTGCGGCAGGTTCGCTCCCGCCCCACCATGTTCCTGCTCTCTGCGCAGGAAGCGGGGGCCGCCCGGTTCAGCTTCGACGCCACCCTGGAGTACGCCAGGTGGACGCCCCAATCCGATGCGCCGCGCCCGGAAGCGCTTGTGCCCCTCGATCTCGAGGCGTTCGAAATCGAGGTCGAGATCGTTCCGTCCATCAGCGAGTGCATGGGCCCTGTGAACTCGCAGGAATTGACGGACATCCTCGCGAACGGACTGGTCTTTCGGCCGGACTCCAGCATGCAAGGAAAGGTCCACAAGCCGGACACGAATCTGCTGGACGTCTTCGCGACGATCGCCGAGCCGTTCCGGGGCATCGCGATCGGCGGGCACTTCGAGGTCCTGAGAAACGGCGAGGTCGTACTGACGCATCCCCTCTGGTGGGCCGCCGGACCGAATCAGTATTATTCAGGCGTGAACGTCATTACGTTGAACCAGGATTATCGGTTGATCGACCCTGAGATGAAGGCCCGCTTCTCCGAGCTTCCCGACCTCATTCGCAACTCGGCACCGGATGATGAGTGGACCGTTCGCCTGCGCAGCGACCCGGAAATCGCTCTCCGAGTGCTCGATTGCGATCGCTACTGGGAAGGCGAGGTGGAGATTCCGATCGAGATTTACGAACCATGACGGCCGCCGCCTCGACTGACTGGCTGTGGTACGCGGCCGGCGTCGTGCTGGGGACCGCCGGTCTGGCGCTGCTGGCCTGGGCGCTGTTCTGGGACCGCGCCCGCGGCAGGAAGCGCTGCCCGAAGTGCTGGTATGACATGCAGGGGGCGGAGGCGGATGAGCGCGGCGCGTTCACCTGCCCCGAGTGCGGCAGGACTATCAAGCGAGAACGCAAACTCAGAAGGACTCGGCGGCGGTGGCGGTGGGCGATGCTGGCCGCGCCCGTGCTCCTGACGGGCCTCATGACCGGCTTGTGGCCTCAGTTTCAGAACGGTCAATGGGCCAGACTTGCCCCGGATTGGATTCTCGTTCGTTACGCGCCGTTTGAGCCAAAGTCCACGAGCGGCAAGGCGCTGCTCGAACAGTTGCAGCGTGATGTCAGGGCCCCGAGTTCGTTCTCCGACCATCAGTTCCACATTCTGATCGAACGCGCTCATCGCGAGAAGGCAGCGCTGCTCACTCCGGAAATGCACTTTCGAGACACTTGGCCGCGAACTCTGCCGATCCTGATCGATTGGCGCAATCTCAGGGCCGCCGACTTCGACGTGCGCGCACGATTTCGTCAGGTCGGATATGCATGGCACTACGCCCCCAGGTCGCTTCTCCACACGCTTCGATGGGATGCGCCATTTCACGGTGATCTGTATGAGCTCGAATGGGACGTCCTGCGAATGGGCAAAGTCGTCTGGACCAGTGGTCGACGAACCATTCGGATGGTCGATTCGGCCGAGGAGATCATGCAACCTCTTGACGGTGCTGAGATTGAAGAAGCAATTGGCATTGGCGTGGTCGTTCTGCAATACGATCGCCTGGATGATCCGGTCAGGGTGCTTGTGGGATCGCCAATGAGTTTCCGGCTCGCGAACACACAACAACTTGCGAGGCTGGAATCCCTGGGCCTCATCGCCGAACTGCGGCACAAAGAACTCGTCGTCGCACGCATGTCAGGGCGTTCGGCATCGTGGCTCGAACCGATGCCGCGCCAAGTGAGATTCGTCGACCTCGAATGGGACTTTGACGCCTTGCGCGAAGCATGCGAGGACATGAAACCGCATTGGCGCATCGTCGTCCGCGGCGACGCGGAACGCGCCCTCTGGCTCTATGACAGTGATTACTACTTCGCTGGCGAGGTCGAAGTCGAGTTCGACTGGCTTCCGATTGAGCGCTGGTGCCTGGACAATGTCTTCCGCTGATGACTCGCTCCGCCAGTCGACCAACACATCCGTATGAGCTCCGCGCCCAGCGCGCCTCCGCGGTGAACCATCCCCCGTTCCCCGGCGGATACCATGCCCCGCCACGCCCGCCCACGGACCCCGCGCCCCCGGCCCGCCCTTCATCGCAATCCGCAACCTCACCAGCACGTTCCGCATGGGCGAAGTCGAGATCCGGCTTGAGTTGCGCGGGCAATGGTGCCGACTTGCCCACGCCGACCGCCACACCGATCATGCCCCCATGAACACCCCCAACCCCCCCGCCCACATCGGCATGATCGGGCTCGGCGTCATGGGGCGCAACCTCGCCCTGAACCTCGCCGACCATGGCTACACCGTCGCCGCGTTCGATGTCGATGCCGCGGCCGCCAAGCGATTCATCGAGGCCAACCCCACCTCGGCGTTCGCACCCGGGGGCGCTGCCGGGGGCGCAGCCGGGGGGGCGCGCGGCGGGCTAGTGGCGTGCGGCACGGTCCGGGCCCTCCTCGACGCGATCCCCCCGCCGCGCATCATCGTGGCGCTCGTCCCCGCGGGCAAAGCCGTCGATGCGGTCTGCCAATCGCTCATCGATGCCGGCATCGGGGCCGACGATATCGTCGTCGATGGCGGCAACAGCCGGTGGACCGACACCATCCGCCGCGAGAAGGAGTACCGCGGCCGGCTCACCTTTTTCGGCTCCGGTGTCTCCGGGGGCGAGGTTGGCGCGCGCTTTGGCCCATCCCTCATGCCCGGCGGCGACCCGGAAGCATGGGAGCGGCTGCGGCCATTCTGGGAGGCCATCGCGGCCAAGGTGGACCCCCGGACGGGCAAGCCCATCGAGGGCGCCGCGCCCGGCCGTCCCGTCACTGGCGGAGAGCCGTGCACGGCCTACATCGGCTCTGATGGCGCGGGCCACTACGTCAAGATGGTCCACAACGGCATCGAGTACGCCGACATGCAGCTCATCGCCGAGGCGTATCACCTGCTGCGAACCATCGGCGGTCACGAGCCGGCGGCGATCGGCGAGATCTTCCGGGGGTGGAACGAGGGCGACCTCGACAGTTACCTCATCGAGATCACGGCCGACATCCTCGGGCAGAATGATCCGCGGACGGGCAGGCCGGTCGTGGACGTCATTCTCGATGCCGCGAAGATGAAGGGCACGGGCACGTGGACGGCCGTGAGCGCCCTGGAACTGGGCGTGCCGGCGGTGACCATCGCCGAGGCGGTGTTCGCCCGGGGCATGAGCGGCATGAAGGATGAGCGAGTGAGGGCGTCGAAAGCGCTGGCCGGACCGTCCGGCGAGTCGTTGTCGTTGATCGGGACTGGGGGCGAGAGCGGGTTGGTCGAGGCGGTCCGTGATGCGCTCTATGCCGCGAAGATCTGCGCCTACGCCCAGGGGTTTCAGTTGATGGCCGCCGGGGGCGCGGAGCACGGCTGGGACCTCGACTTCGCCTCCATCGCGAGGATCTGGCGCGGCGGCTGCATCATCCGCGCGCGCTTCCTCGACAAGATCGCCCACGCGTTCGAGCGAAATCGCGGCCTGGCGAACCTGTTGCTCGACGACCACTTCCGGGGGAGGATCGACGCCGCCCAGGACGGCTGGCGGCGCATCGTGGCCCTGGCGGCGCTCAGGGGCATCCCCGCGCCGGCGTTCGCATCGGCCCTGGCGTACTACGACGGCTACCGAACCGAGACGCTGCCGGCCAACCTCATCCAGGCCCAGCGCGACTATTTCGGGGCGCATACGTACGAGCGCGTGGATGAGCCGCGCGGGCGGGCGTTTCACCTGGAGTGGGCGGGGGACCGGGGGGAAGCGGCAGGTGGCGCGTGACATCGTTGAGCGGTCGGGCTTGCCCGACATTGGAGGGCCATCGGCGTCGATGTGCTTTGGGGTGACAGGCGGCGGGTGGCGTGGTACGGCCGCCCCCGGGGGTGGCCGAACCACGTGGTTCGCGTTCAATCCTCCAGCAGCCGCGCCCTCGCCTCGACGAGTCGCTCGAGCTGCCGCCCGGCGATGTATTGGGTCATGAGCCCCGGGCCGAAGAGGTCCCCGCCAACGGGCTGGATGCCGCGCCTCCAGACCTGCACGATGTCCGCACGTTGCGACTCGCTGAGGACGGCGCTGAATGACTGCGCGGCACTCAGACTCAGCAGGTGCAGATCCGCGAGTGATTCGAAGTACCGCTCGTGGGCGACCGGCTTCGTCGGCAGCGCGATCATTGTGATCCCAGTCTCGGTGCAGGCCCGGACGCCCAACTCGAACGACCGGTCGCGGGCGAGGGCGTAATGCGCGGCGTACTGCTCCTGAAGGGCCCGAGCGGCATCGAGTTGCTCGGCCGTCGCATCATCGCGCCCGCTCAGCCATTCAACCATGCCGTGCGGCCAGCGATCCGTGAACAGTTCGCGGTTGACGCTTGCCCGATACTCGTCGATCCACGCCTGCGCTGACTCATCATCGTCGGCATCGCGAAGCAGCGCGGCAATCACATCGACGAAACGGCGATCAAGTCCATGCCGGGCAAGCCAGACTCGCCCGCCGGCGCGAAGCTGCGGTTCATGCGACTCATCGAGAATCCGTGAGAAGACGATTTCCTCCGGGGTGCGGCGCGACCCCCGCCTCAGCATGCGCTGCCTGAGGTATTGCTCGTACACTTGGGCGTAATCGGCCTCGACGGCATCGACGGCGGCCGCAAAGCCAATGTCCGCACCACCGTCAAGCACCGCTCGGCCAGCTCGATCTTCAACCTCCTTCAGGATTCCACCGCCGCGCGATGACCGGATCAGCGCGCCAACATTGACGGACCGGAACTCATACTCATTCCCGCCGCTTCCGCCGGCGCCCCGGCTGAGTCGGGGAAGGAAGAACATCGCCGCCGTCACCGGATGATCGCCGCGCTCATCGAGGATGGCCTGCCATTGTGCGAGCGTATCCTCGAGGAGCTCAAGACCACGATTGCTCTCCTCGACGCGGTGATTGTGGCGAGTGGCCTCGAGTTCGCGTAGCTCCCGCCAGCGTGGATCATCGTCGGGCGCCCAGTTCGCCTTCGGGTCGCCTCCTACACCGGGAAACAGCACCGCTTCATCGTTGCGCGGCATGAGCTCGCGGCGCAGGTCCCGAAGACGCTTCAGGTCGATCCGCTGCACACGCTCGAACGCCGCCCTTTTCAGCGCGGTGAGGCGGCGGCGATACTCCGCGAACACCGACTCGCACCGCGCGTGTTCGTCGTCAGTCAGCGACGCCGCCGCGACGAACGCATCAAAATCCTCAAACTCGATCTGGTACGGGACCGGAAACTGCCCCTGCGTTGCGGCGGACGCCCCGCCGATGGCAAACCCCGCAAGCACGATCATCGGCAGCCAAAGGAATCTGCTTGCAGGCACGGATATCGCTCCCCAGGCCGATCATCGAACGTCAGCCAATGGTCGAGGCGCTGACCATTGGTGTCAAGTGCTCTGCACCTGTCATCTGCCACCTGCCGCGTGGCTCGGCCGCCCCGGGGGCGGCCGTACCACGCCACCCGCCGTCATGCACGAGCATCCGGAGGCCCGACCGGGCTTCGTTTTTCTACTGGCACACCCCCCACCTGGCCAGCAGGGCGAGCAGGTCCGTCACGTCGACGCCGCCGTCCTTGTTGATGTCCTCGGGGCATGAATCACTGAAGACAAGGTTGAAATCGAGCATGCCGCCGCCTGCGCTCGTGTTGTAGTCCGCCACCTTGATCATGTAGGTGTGACAGCCCATGACGGGAAAGTCGACGATCATCGATCTGATGCCTTCACCGGAGTCATCGTCGCAGGCGAGCTCCGCGGGCAGGTCGCAGGGCGTATCGACGGCGATGAACATGCCGCAGCCGTCGAAAATCGAAAGCACCGTGTCGTAGTTCGATCCGTTGGTATCGATCGTGATGCGCCCGTCCGTGGGTGCGGTGAACTCGTACCAGACGGTGTTGCTGACGCCGACATTGCTCACCTCGCACGATTCTGGCGCTTCGCACGGCTCCGTCGTTGCGTTGTTCGTCGGGATGGGGGGCGGGCCGAACGCGGTGGTGTTGATGACCGTGGCGGAGGCGCAATGGTCGTTGGGCGGAATCCAGCGCAGGTTGAAGTCGAGCAGCCCGCCGGTTCCCGAGGCCCCGCGCTGCGCCACCTTGATGATGTAGGTCTGCCCTTCGACCACCGCCATGGTGAGCTCCGACGCCAGGCCGCCCAGGGGGAGGTTGTCGTTGCAGGCAAGCTGCGACGGGAATGTGCACTGAAACGTGATGGGATTGAACGAGGCGCAGCCGTCGAAGACGGACAGGACCGTGTCATAGTTTGAGCCGATTGTATCGATGACAATGACGCCGCTTCGCCCCGGGTCCGGCGTGTATGAATACCAGACCGCGTTCGATGTGCCCACGCCGCCGGCTTCGCACGATTCCATTGTTTCGCAGATGTCCGGCGTGTCCCCCGCCGTGTTGAGGATGGCGGGGTTGTAGGTCGCGGTGTTGCCGGGCACGATTGTGGCGTTCAGGCAGTTCGGATTGGGCGGCGCGGCTGCCGCGGAGGCCGTCGCCATCACGAGAATCGACAGGGCGATGTCTGACGTCAGTAGGTTCATGTTCGGTCGCCTTTCGCAAGCGCGGGCAATCTCGGCATCCAGCCCCCCGACGGCCGGCCCGCCGGCGCCCTCGTGTTCAGTTCATCCGACATGGCGGGCGGAACGCCGACACGATTTCACGCGGCAATTGCGGTCGCGACCCGATACGATGACCACATGAACCAGGACAACCTCTGGGCCCCCTGGCGCTTGGCCTATCTGCGCGAGCTGGAGCGCAAGGCCCAGGATGCCGGGTGGGAGAAGACCACCGCCGGCGACTTCTTCGCCGACTACTGGGCTCATCCCGAGGACGATGAGACCAACCATGTGATTCATCGTGATGAGCGCGGCATCATCGTGCTGAACCGTTACCCATATGCCAACGGCCATCTGCTCGTGGCCCTGGGCGAAGCCCGGCCGCGCCTCATCGACTACGACCCCGAGCAGCGGGCGGCGTTCTGGACGCTGCTGGAATACGGCATCGAGCTGGTCCAGCACACGCTGAAGCCCCAGGGCATCAACACGGGCATCAACGAGGGCCGCGCCGCCGGGGCGGGCGTGCCGGAGCACCTGCACGGGCACATCGTGCCGCGCTGGGCCGGCGACACCAACTTCATCACCGTGGTGGGCCAGCTCCGGGTCATCCCGGACGCCCTTGAAGTCATGGCCGCCCAATACCGCGCCGCCGCGGCCGCGCTGATGGAGGAGGCATGACCCAACTCGCCCATGAGATCACCGAGACGTACCGGCTGCCCGAGGCCCTGCTCGAGCAGCTCCTCACGCCGGCGCTGGTCATCTTCCCGGCGAACGTGCGGCACAATGTCCGCGCCATGATCGACGCCTGCGGATCGCCGGACCGCTGGCGGCCTCATCTCAAGACCACCAAGTCTCCCGTCATCTGGCAGGAGCTTCTCGACGCCGGCATCCGGCAGTTCAAGTGCGCCACCACCCGCGAGGCGGCGCTGATGCTGCGACTGCTGGCGGACAACGGCATTGCGGGGGCGGACCTGCTCATCGCCTATCCGCTGATCGGGCCGGCCGTACGGCGAGCGTCGCAGCTTGCCGCGCAGTTCGAGACGAGCCGGCTGTCCGTGCTGTGCGAGGATGCGGCATTGGCCGCGGCCTTGCCCGGGGAGCTCGGCGTGTTCGTCGATGTGAACCCGCACATGAACCGCACAGGCGTGCCGCTGGAGGAGGTCGAGCGGATCATCGAGATCGCGGCGGCGGCCGGAGGCCGGTTCCGGGGCGTTCACTTCTACGACGGGCACATTCGAGACCGGGAGCCGGCCACCCGACGCGCCCGTGCCGAAGCGCTGTACGGCCAGCTCCTGGAACTGAGGATCGCGATCATCTCGGCCGGCGCCGCCGTGCCCGAGGTCATCACGAGTGGCACGATGACCTTCGAGGCGGCTCTGGAATTCGATCCGCTAAGCGGCCTCGAGGGGACGGCTCATCGCATCTCGCCCGGCACGGTCGTCTTCAGCGACTGGATGACCGAGCAGGCCCGCCTGGCCACCGGCCTTCGGCCCGCGGCCCTGCTCCTGAGCCGCGTGATCAGCCGCCCGACCGGCGCCATGGCAACCTGCGATGCCGGCTCCAAGTCGATTGCGGCGGAGGCGGGCGACCCGTGCGCCCGGGTGCTGGATTACCCGCACCTGACCGCGCTGAAGCCGTCCGAGGAGCACCTTCCGATGGCGGTGGAGCTGGACCGGGGTGCGTCGCCGAGCCTGGGCGAAGCGCTGCTCCTGGTGCCGCGCCATATCTGCCCGACGGTCAATCTTGCCGAACGAGCGGTGCTCGTGGAAGACGGCGAGGTGGCCGGTGTCATCGAGATTGCGGGACGAGGCCACGAGTTGATCGTCGAGGATGCCGAGTAAAATGAACGGGGCGGAAGTGTGAGGCAAGGACGATGCGAGACCATGCATGTCTGATGGCTGCCGCGCTCGTGGTTCCGGCCATTGCCGCGCCGGCGCCGGCCCAGATTGCCACCGATGCTGACCTGCCCCCGATGCTGCTCGAGCCGCCGCCGCCGGCGATGTACATTCGCGCCAGCGGGCTCTACGGGCAGGCGGAGCTGGAATTCGACGAGTATGACTACTACGACGGCTTTTTCTTCTTCCCCGGGCTCCGGTACGACGCTGACTTCGACGACACCCCCGGCATTTCGCTGGCCTTCGGCTGGGCTTCGTTCGAGATCGAGCTCCTGCACTTCGAGTCCGACGATGAGGATGACTCGGACAACAACATCTTCGACGTCGCCTTTGCCGATGCCGAGGTCGAGGCGACCGCGGTCATGCTCAACTACCTCGTGGACATTCCGCCGCACTCGCCGGTGAGCGCCTATCTCGGCGGCGGCATCGGCGTGGGCTACTACGACTTCGAGATCTTCCAGCGCGACGCCACGGGCACGCAGACGCTGATGGACGATGACAGCGACGTCGGCCTGGCGCTGCAGTTCCTGGCCGGCGTGCGTTTTGAGGTCCACCCCCAGATCGACCTGTACCTCGGCGGCCGCGCGTTCTGGATATTCGGCGACGACGACATCTACGTCGAGTACCTGGCCCTGGAGATGGGGCTCAGGTTCTACTTCTGACGTCAGACAATCCGCCCGGCTCCGTGCGATTCGACGGCGCGATGGCAGCAACGCGGGGCGGCGGATCCCGCCGGGTCGCCCGGGACATTTCCCGAACCGCCCGAAGACGGACCATGCCCGCGGTCGAGGTTTGTTCGAACCCCAAGGCTACGTGGGCTCGCCTGCCATCGATCCCGGCCTTCCACTCTGAGGAGGCTTGACCTTCGTCGCGGATGGGCGATCCCTTGGAGTTCAACAGGATCGAACAAATATGCTCGCCGCGGAGAGCGGACCCGAGGGGATCCGCAGCCGCGCGTGGAACACGCATGATACAGAGTCGATCGGGTTGCCGCGAGCGCGGCACGACGCCGGCGACCGGCCGGGCGGGCACCGCACCGGAAACTGGGCAGGTTCCGGCCCCATGCCGCGTGGCCGGCGATGCCGGGAAATCCCGGAACGTTGACACTGGACCGGACCCGTGGTACATCTTTATGATTAACGCCTGACTGGTCCCCAACCGAGGTCTCGACATGCGACTTGCTCTCCCCACATCGGCGGCCGTCCTGCTCGTTGCGAGTCTTGCCGGCTGCGGCAGCGACAATCGGTCGATCCTGTGGTCGAATCTGACGCCTGAACTTCAGGGCCTGCATGAGCGCCCCGAGGACGTCACGCGCAACCTTGCCGTGGTCAACAACGCCAATCTGCGGATGCTCTCGGACGACCTCGGCCGGACGTTCTACACCCACGCGCCGAGCCGCCTGACTCCGTTCCCGTCGATCGGCCTGTCGGGCAACCCGTACTGATCGCCGGCGGCACAATGACTTCTCAACGCCTCGGCGCCGGCGCGCCGAGGCGTTGTTTTGTCGCCGTGCGGACCGTGCGACTTGTCCATCCCCGCCGCCGCGCCAATGCTTGGCCGTGACCCCGGTCCACACCGCCATCGCCTCCGTCGGCCGCGCCCTGAACTCGTTTCATCCCCTGTCCATGCCGCGCCTGGCGCGGGGGCACTATCGGCGCGAGTCGGTCGCGTGGGCGTGCCTGTCCCTCGGCGTCGCCGCGGTCGAGAGCGGGGTCACCGGCGTCATCGCCCGCAACGTCTTCGACGGCGTGGTGGATGAGCCGACGCTGAATTTTGCAGTCGCGATTCTCGCCGGCGCAACGGCGTTCGGCAACATCGCCAGCTTCTTCTGGGCCGGGCTCTCGCAGGGGCGGCACAAGATTCGCTTCCTCGTGGGGCTTCAGGCGGCCACGATGATCCTGGTGGCGCTCGTGGCCGCGGCATCCGCCAGCGCGTGGGGCCTGCTGCTCCTGACGATGGCGACGGTCTGCGCCCGCCTGTGCTGGTCGGGCGTGGTCACGCTTCGCTCCACGGTGTGGCGGGCCAACTACCCGCGCCAGGTGCGCGCCCGGATGTCCGGCAAGATCACGACCATCCAGGCCCTGCTCATCGCCCTGTCCAGCTTCATCATCGGATGGTCGGTCAGCGTGAGTCCCGTCGCCTGGCGGCCGCTGTACCTGGTCGTGGCCGCCGCCGGGCTCGTCGGCACCTTTGTGTATCGCGGCATGCGGATGCGCGGGCACAAGGCCCTGCTGGCGGCCGAGAACTCGGGGGAGGGCGCCGGGGCATTCCGGCTGAGCCCGCTTCACTCGCTGCGCATCCTCGCCGAGGACCGGAAGTTCCGCGGCTACATGATCTGCATGTTCCTGTTCGGCACGGGCAACCTCATGGTCACAGCGCCGCTGGTGATCGTCCTGAAGACGCAATTCCAGCTCGATCCCTTCGCGTCCATTCTCATCACCTCCAGCATCCCCTTTCTGCTCATGCCGTTCAGCATTCCGTTCTGGTCGAAGCTGCTGGACCGGGTGCACATCATCGAGTTTCGCGCAGTGCACGGCTGGTCGTTCGTGGCCTCGATCGCCGCGGTGCTGCTCGGGTCGGTGCTCGGGCTCACCTGGCTGCTGTGGGTCAGCGCCGTGCTCCAGGGCATCGCCTTCGGCGGCGGCGTGCTGGGGTGGAACCTCGGCCATCTGGACTTCGCCCCGCCGGAGAAGGCCTCGCTCTACATGGGCGTGCACGTCACGCTCACGGGCATCCGCGGCCTGTTCGCCCCTCTGCTGGCGGTGGGCGTCTACCAGGGTCTCGAAGAGTGGCGCGAGGGGACGGGCGGCTGGGTCTTCGCCGTGTGCCTGGTCCTGAGCGTGGCCGGGGCGCTCGGTTTCATGCGCATGCGTCGGGCCCTGACCGGCCCGGGGCACGATTCGCAGTTCACCGAGGGCCCGCCGGTTCAGTCGTCGGGGGCGGGATGAGGCCCGGGCCCGAACGCCAACTTCGACTGAGGCGATATGATCACAGATAATCTGAAAATCTGCTTGACCGAATTACCGATAGTCCGTATTCTGGACTTGGAGGTGTTTCCATCCATGGTGACCGCCATTCTGGGACAGCGTGGCGTCTTGACGATCCCGGCTGACATTCGCGAGGCCCTGGGGCTGGAATCGGGCTGCTCGGTGCTGATCGAAGTCCGCGAAGGCGCGATTGTCATCCGCCCGGCCGTGACTCAGCCCGTCGAGAAATACACGCTCCAGCGCCGCGCCGAACTGCTTCTCAACAACGCCGTTGTTGAGTCGGACTATCAGAAGGTGTGTGAGACCGTGCGGCTGATGGGGTTCGATCCCGCGACGATTCCGCACGACCGCCCGAGGTCAGGAGACCGCCGATAGACTGCCGCCCGTGGTCCGCGACTTCCTGGATGCCAACATTCTCTTCTCGGCTGCGTACCGACCCGACTCCGGGTTGCTCCGCCTTTGGGAAGTCGCGGACGTTGAACTTGTCGTGAGTCCGCTCGTGCTTCAGGAGGCAGAGGTCAACCTGGATACGCAGGAGCAGCACGAGCGGCTGTTGAACCTCGCGCGCCGCTGCACGCTCGCCTCGCCACCCGACGAGAGCAACGCCGGCCAGCGCGAGGACCATGGACTGCCGGCGAAGGATCGACCGGTCCTTTGGGCGGCGATCGACGTACAGTGCCAGTACCGTGTGACCGGCGACAAGCGGCATTTCGGTCATCTGATGGGACGCACGATTGAGGGCGTCAAGGTTGTGCTGGCCAGCGACCTGCTTGACGAGCTGGCCGCCGGCCCAGGCCGCGATCCGCGGGCGTCGCCCTGAACGGACTCGACTGTTCGCCCTGCCGATTGGGGGGCCGTATACTGCCCGGTTCCGCGCCACACGGTGCAGCACACGGCGGATTCCCCCGGCACGGTGCCGGGGGCGGGGGCGTGCGCTGCCGCATCGTTCACCCTGGCCGTCGCGTTGTGCGCCGGCCGCATTGACCTGATCACACGCACATGGTTGACCACAATCTGATCGCAGACATCGGTATCGACGAGTCCGAAGCCCTCCGCCTCATCCGCGAGTCCGTGGGCGAGGAAGTGGCCGGCGGCAACATGGATCGCCTGCTCCGCGAGGACATGAAGCAGCTTCACGTGGGCAAGATCCTCAAGGGCCGCATCGTGGGCATGGCCGGCGACGACGCCATCGTGGACGTCGGCCTGAAGTCCGAGGGCCTCGTCAACAAGACGGAGTTCGACGACTTCGAGTCCGTCGAGCCCGGCGACGTCGTCGAAGTCCTGCTGGAGGAACTGGAGGACGAGTCCGGCATCATCAAGCTTTCCAAGCGCAAGGCCGATCGCATCCGCGGCTGGGAGCGCATCCTCGAAACCAAGAAGGAAGGCGACATTGTCGAGGGGCGCGGCATGCGGAAGATCAAGGGCGGGCTGCTGGTGGACATCGGCGTGCCCGTCTTCCTGCCCGCCTCGCAGGTGGACATCCGCCGTCCCAGCGACATCGGCGAGTACATCGGCAAGACGATCCGCGCCGAGATCCTCAAGATCGACGAGGAGCGCCGCAACATCGTCATCAGCCGCCGCAAGCTCATCGAGCGCGAGCGGGCCGAGGCCAAGGACCGCCTGCTGGGCACCATCGAGGAGGGCCAGCTCATCAAGGGCACGATCACCAACATCGCCGATTTCGGCGCGTTCGTGGACCTCGGCGGGCTCGACGGCCTGCTGCACATCACCGACATGAGCTGGGGCCGCATCAACCACCCCAGCGAGATGGTGCGCATCGGCCAGGAGATCGAGGTCAAGATTCTCAAGATCGACCGCGAGCGCGAGAAGATCGCCCTGGGCCTCAAGCAGAAGGAGGCCTCGCCCTGGGAGAACATCGATGAGAAGTACCCCATTAACAGCCGGGTGAAGGGCAAGGTCGTCAACCTCGTCAGCTACGGCGCCTTCGTGCAGCTCGAGGAGGGCATCGAGGGCCTCGTGCACATCTCCGAGATGTCGTGGACCAAGCGCATCAATCATCCCAGCGAGCTGGTCAACGTGGGCGACGAGGTGAACGTCGTCGTCCTCGACATCAACAAGGACAAGCAGGAAATCTCCCTCGGCATGAAGCAGACGGAGGTCAACCCCTGGGAGCTGGTGGCCGAGAAGTACCCGCCCGGGACGATCATCGACGGCAAGGTGCGCAACCTCGCCAACTACGGCGCGTTCGTGGAGATCGAGCCCGGCATCGACGGCCTGCTGCATGTCTCGGACATCTCCTGGACGGAGAAGATCTCCCACCCCAACGAGAAGTACAAGAAGGGCGACACCGTCCGCTGCGTCGTGCTCGACATCGACCAGGAGAAGCAGCGCGTCGGCCTGGGCGTCAAGCAGCTCTCCGAGGACCCCTGGCTGCACGCCATCCCCGACGCCTACCGCCCCGGCATGGTGGTGCACGGCACGGTCACCAAGATCACCAACTTCGGCGTGTTCGTCGAACTCGAGGAGGGGCTGGAGGGCCTGCTGCACATCTCCGAGCTCTCCGACGAGAAGGTCGAGAACCCGCAGGACGTCGTCAAGGTCGGCGAGGAGGTGGATGTCAAGATCCTCCGCGTCGACACCGACGACCGCAAGATCGGACTGAGCCTGAAGCGAGCCCAGTGGGGCGATGCCGAGCAGGCCGCCGAGGACAAGAAGGACGCCAAGAGCCGCGTCGGACAGCCGACGCGCGGCGGCATGGATGAGCACGGCGCCCTCGGCACCGACCGCATCGAGCTGCCCCGGCCCCCGCGCTGACCACGGCCGTCCTCTATTCGTCGCCCCCGCCCCCGCCCCCGGTCATCCGCCGGGGGCGTTTTCGTGGCCCCTCCGTTCCACGGCGGTGACCGGGCCCAAAAGCATCGAGGCCCACGTCATTTCGACGTGGGCCTGT
>Ga0299906_10000513_pt1 | contig 35978 bp, 29 predicted proteins | sample RVTome_14_FD_200259 | JGI IMG/M metagenome (GOLD analysis project Ga0299906, IMG submission 200259) | Soil microbial communities from uranium-contaminated site in the Upper Colorado River Basin, Wyoming, United States - RVT145D125 (version 2) ... | reverse complement strand
CCTTGAACAGCATCTCGCTCATCCCGTCGTTCCTCCGCCGCAAACGTACATCCCGGCAGGAACTACATCGGACGCGCTCGCGAGAAGCAGGACGATGTTCGTGGGGTTTTCCGACAGCCTCTCAGTCGATCCGGACCGCCATCGATTGCACGCCGCGCTCGTCGAGCACGAACGACCGCGCGCGGTTCCCTTCATCCTCGACCTCGAACGTCAGCCGGACGTCCGGGTCGCCGTCGACGACGAACCGGTGCTCGCCCTGGAAGAGCAGCGTCCACTCGGGGCGGTTCGTCGTCTGGACGGCGAGACGCTCGTTCGCGTCGACCACGCGCAGGTGCGAGCAGCCGATCTGGTACAGGCCGACGTACGGCGCGCGCTCCTCCGCGGAGAGCGGGAGGTCCAGGATCCCGGGCTCGTCGATGTCGAGCACGAGCCGCGCGAGCCGCTGCTCGAGCCTGCCGAGCCCGCGCTCCTCGCAGCACGCGAGCAGCGCGATCGCGAGCTCGGCGTCGGGGTAGAACGCGACGCGCACCTGGTAGCCCTCGATGGCGCCGCCGCAGCTCACCCCCGGGACGCGCTCGAGCTCCGTCGTGCTGAAGCCGCAGCCGTAGGGGATCCGCGTGCCGTCCGCCAGCCTGCCCGCCGTGAACATCCGCCGGTAGGCTGCCCCCTCGAGCAGCGTGCGGTCCGCCAGACCGCGCACCCAGCGCAAGAGGTCGCCCGCCGTGGAGCACAGCTCGTCGGCCCGGAAGGGCCGCTCGGCGTGCTCGAGCAGGATCGAATCGCCCCCGACCTCCTGCACGGAAGGCGCGCCCGCGAAGCGTTTCGGGCCGTTCTCGGTGTACGCCGTCGCGTCCATCCCGAGGGGGGCGAAGACCTCTGCCGCGAGGTAGGCGGGCAGCGCCTCCCCGCTCAGCTTCTCGACGAGGAAGCCCAGCAGCAGGTAGTCGGCGTCGCTGTAGGTGAAGCAGGTGCCGGGAGAGAAGTCGAGGCCGTGGCCGCGCAGCTCCTCGAGCACGCGCGCGCGCTGCTCGGGCGGCGCGCCGAGCGATCCCGGCGCGAGGACCGCGGTGCTCGGCACGCCCGAGGTGTGCGCGAGCAGGTGGTGCACCGTCACCGTCTCCTCCCAGTCGAGCTCGGGCAGGTGCTTCGAGACGGGATCGTCCGGATCCAGCTTCCCGCGCTCGGCGAGCTGCAGGATCGCGAGCGCCGTGAAGGGCTCGGTGAGGGCGCCGACCCGGTAGGGCTTCTCGGGACCGCTCGAGGCGCCCGTGCCCTCCGCGACCAGCGTGTCCGAGCCGATGGCGATCGCCACCGTCAGCCCCTCCAGACCGCCCTCGGTCGAGGCTTCGCGCGCGATCGCGCGGATACGGGTCTCGAGATCGTCGCGCTCGGCGGCTTGCGGGAGACCCGCGGCGAGCGCGGCGAGCGAGAGCGAGGCAGCGGCGAGCGTGGTCCACATGTCGAACTCCTCCTGTGCCTGCGGTCTTCGGGGGCTCGGTCGGCTTCTCGGGCCCATCGTCCTGCCGAGCCGCGCGCGAGCCGATTCCCCGCTGTGCGTACCAGGCCGAGATCTGCGCCGTAGCGCCCCGAGGCGTAGAATGCAGAGCGAAGTGTGGAGGTCCCTCATGCGCACGCGGACGCGGGTCTTCGGGATGATCCTCGCGGTCGGGCTGCACGCCGCCGGCGCGGGCGCCCAGGACGGCGGAACGGCGGAGGCGCCCTTCTTTACCACCGAGAGCACGACGGTCTGGCTCGATCGCACGCAGGTCGTCGCGTTCCGCGTCCCCGCGCCGGCGCCGGCGGCGCGCGTCTTCGAGGCGCGCGTCGAGGACCCCGAGGTGCTCGAGGTCGTGCGCGCGCCCGAGGTGCTGGCCGGCGAGGAGATCGGCTTCGTGCGCGTGGCGGGCAAGCTCGAGGGCGAGACGCGGCTCTGGGTCGGAGCCGCACCGCTGTGCGTGCGCGTGGAGCGCCCGAGCGGCGAAGCGCGGGTCAACCGGCCCCGTGCGCGCCTCACGGGGATCGTCCCCGGCGCGGTCGTGTGGGGCCGCTTCGAGCTCGGCGCCGAGGTCGGCTGCGGCGCGCTCGGCGCCGCGGCCTCCGGGATCGACGTGCGGCTGCACGTCGCGGGCGTGGAGCCGATCGCGCCGCTGAAGGAGCTCTCCGCCGACGGCGGGCCGACGCGCTGCTTCGTGTTCGCCGTCGACGCGGACGCCCTCGCGCCGGGGCCCGCGAGCCTCGAGCTCGTCGTCGCGTCCGCTGCCGGCGAGCTCGCCCGCAGCTCCGCCGTGCGCATCGTCGTCGCGCACCCGGCGAGCGAGGACGTCGTCGCCGGCGAGTGCGAGGACTCGATCGACGCCGAGCGGCCGGACGGCTACCCGCAGGGCGTGCCGCTGGTGGGCAGCGCGGCCGACGCCTCGGGCGGAGCGTTCGTCGCGAGCGAGCGCGTCGACCCGCCGTGGCTCGCCCGTCGCGAGGTCGCCGAGGCGGGGACCTACCAGATGATGCTCGTCGCGCGCGGCGAGTACGGCGCGGGCGCTTTCCCCTCCGCCGGGCTCCTGGTCGACGATCCGCGCTACCCGCTGACCGCCGGGCGGCTCTTCGACTCGAGCTGGCGGCGCGTCGCGCTGGGCTACCCGGTGCGGCTCGACGCGGGCGAGCGCGTGATCTCGCTGCGCCTCCTGAACGACGTCCGCGTCCCGGGCACGAGCGACCGCTCGCTCTACCTCGACCGCTTCGAGCTCCTGCGCGTCGACGCCGCGACGGAAGACGCGGGCGCGACGATGGGGGACGCCGCGGACCCCGCCGAGGGCGCCGAGCCCGCCGATGACGGCCTCTGGGTCGCCTTCGAGCGGCCGCTCGAGCAGCAGCCGATCAACGGCGCGCTGCGGATCGCGGGGCACTGCCGCTGGTCGGACGCGGAGCGCACGCCCGCGCCGCACGTGTCCCTCGTCCTGAACGGCCGCGTGGTCGCCGAGCAGCAGGCCGCCGAGCCGCTCTTCGCGCTCGACCGCGCGGCGTTCGAGCCGGGCGAGAACCGGCTCCAGCTGCGCGCGCGGCTCGCCGACGGCAGGCGCGCCGAGACGCCGCTCCAGACCGTGCTCGCCAGCGAGCCCGAGGGCGCCGAGCCGCGCGCGACGCTGCGCTTCAGCGTCGTCGACGAGCGCTGGTCGGAGGGGATGCGCGCCGCGCGGACGGACCGCGGCCAGGCGCCGGGCCACTCGATCGCGAGCCTCGACACCGCGGGCGCGGGCGGCGAGCTGGACCTCTCCGAGGAGCTCGAAGGCGAGCTCGACGTCGTGCTCCAGGCGCGCGGCCCGAGCTGGCCCGAGTCGACGTGGGCGCTCGTGCGCGTCGTGCCCCTCGAGGGCGAGCCGGTCGAGACCCGCGTGCGCGTGCGCGGCTACTGGAACCTCCACGCCGGCGAGACGATCGCGCTGCCGCCGGGGCCGAAGAAGCTCGTCGTCCAGCGCGCCGAGAGCCCGGGCGCGGGGGACGAGGCGCGCCTGGAGCTGCGCAGCGTGCTCCTGCGCGCGCACGCGGCCGGCGAGGACCGCTGCGCGCCGCGCGCCGTGATCCGCTACCCCGCGCCGGGCCACCTCGCGCACGGCGTCGACGCCGTCGTCGTCGAGGCGTGGGACGACGAGCGCCTGCAGCTCGGCGACGTCCTCGTCGACGGCCGGCCGCAGCGCACGTATGGCCACGTGCGCGAGGGCTTCGGCTACGTCGTGCTCCCGCTCGTCCTGCGCGGGGTCGAGCCCGGCGAGCACACGCTGCGCGTGCGCGTCGCCGACCGCGCCGGCAACGTCGGCGAGTCGCAGGACGTGCCCTTCGTCGTCCTCGCCGAGGAGCCCGCGCAGCGCGGCACGTACGCGCGCGCGGTGCACCTCCTGGACCGGCTCGCCTTCGGCCCGGCGCCGGACGAGCTGGCGGAGCTCCTGCTCTCGGGCGAGCGCGCCTGGCTCGAGCGGCGCCTCGGACCGCTGGGCCCGGGCGAGGTGGCGGCGATCGAGGCCGCGGACGTGATCAACCACGACCGCTCGCAGAACAGCGTGACGCGCGGCGTGCTGCACGGCGCGCTGCGCTCGCCCAACCCGCTGCGCGCGCGCTTCACGCTGTGGGTCGAGAACCACTTCTCCACCTGGATGCAGAAGGCCCAGCCCGGGCCCGAGTGGCGCGAGCACCTCGCCTTCCAGCGCCTCGGCACCGCGCCGTTCGCCGAGCTCCTGTGGACGTCCGCGACCAGCTCCGCGATGCTCCACTACCTCGACCAGGCGCGCAGCTACGCCGGGCAGCTCAACGAGAACTACGCGCGCGAGATCATGGAGCTGCACACCGTCGGCGTCGACGGCGGCTACACCCAGGAGGACGTGACCTCGCTCGCCGGGCTGCTCGCGGGGCTCACGCTCGCCGACGAGGGTCACCTCGACGGCTCCGGGCGCTATCTGCGGCGCGAGTTCCGCTTCGACCCGGACCTCGGCGACGGCCGGCCGCGGCGCATCCTGGGCATGCAGTTCGCCGCCGCGCCGCGCACGGCGCGCTTCGACCGCGTGCGGCTCGCGCTCGAGCTGCTGAGCGCGCACCCGAGCACCGCGCGCTTCGTCGCGCGCAAGCTCGCCGAGCACTACGTCTCGGTGCCGGCGCCCGAGAGCCTGGTCGAAGACCTCGCGCGGACGTTCATGGAGAGCGGCGGCGACACGAGCGCCGTGCTCCTCGCGCTGGCCGTGCACGAGGCCTTCTGGGATCCGGCCCTGCCGCAGCGCGTGGCGACCCCGCTCGACTTCGGCGTGCGCCTGGCGCGCACGACCGATGCGTACGAGATCGACTGGGCGGTGCGCGACTACATGGCACGCAGCGGCATGGGCGTCTTCGACCGGGCGACGCCCGACGGCTACCCCGAGGAGGACGCGGCCTGGGTCGACACCAACGCGACGATGCAGCGCTGGAACCTCGCGCAGCAGGTGAGCTGGGCCGTGCGGCGGCTCGTCGCACCGCAGCTGAACCAGCGCGCGGGCGGCGACGTCGACGCCTGGCGCCAGCGCGTCGTCGACGTCGCCGCCGTGCGGCTGACCGGCTCGACGCTGTCGGAGGAGTCCAATCGCGCCGCGCTCGAGTACATGGCGAGCGCCGACGTCGACCCGGGGCAGGAGGTGCAGCAGCTCACGGTGCTCCTGTGCCAGCTCCCCGAGGCGAGCTTGAGGTAGCGACATGATCACGAACCGACGCACGCTGCTCGCGGGCACCGGCGCGCTGGCCGCGTACTGGGGGCTCTCCGCCTTCCAGGACGCCGGTGCAGCGCCCGCGCAGCGCCGCAAGACCCTCGTCGTCGTCTTCCTGCGCGGCGGCGCGGACGGCCTCAACCTCGTCGTGCCCTGGAAGGAGGAGCGCTACTACCGGCTGCGGCGCGGGATCGCCGTCCCGCGGCCCGGCGAGCCCGACGGCGCGCTCGACCTCGACGGCTTCTTCGGCCTGCACCCCGCGGCGGCGCCGCTCGAGCCGCTCTTCCGCGCGGGCGCGGCGGTCGCGGTGCACGCGGTGGGCAGCGCGCGGAACACGCGCTCGCACTTCGAGGAGCAGGACGCCTGGGAGACGGGCCTCGCCGACAGCTCGCCGAGCTCGGCCGGCTGGCTCAACCGGCACCTGGCGACGTCGAGCGGCGACGGGCCGATCCGCGCGATCTCGGTCGGCGGTCCCCTGCCGCGCATCCTGCGCGGCGAGGCGAAGGCGCTCGCGATCCGCGGCCTGGCGGACCTCGGTGCGAGCGGGGGCCAGGCCGCCGCGGCGCTCGAGCGCGCTTATGAGAGCGCGGCCGGTGGTATGGAGGGCGGCGCGGACGTGGCGGAGCGCGCGCAGCCGGCGCGCAGCCTGCTCGCCGCCGACGGGCGCGCGACGCTCGAAGCGCTGCGCGTCCTCGAGAAGGTCGCCGGCGTGGAGGACGCGGCTCCCGCGCCCTATCCTCCCGGCGAGTTCGGCCGGCGCATGCGCGACGTCGCGCGCCTGATCGAGGCGGACGTCGGTCTCGAGGTCGCGGAGGTCGACCTCGGCGGCTGGGACACGCACCAGGACCAGGGCGGCATCCGCGGTCCCTACCATGGCCTCGTCGCGCAGCTCGCGGGCGGGATCGCGGCCTTCGCCGCCGACCTCGAGGGGCGCATGGACGACGTGCTCGTCCTGACGCTGAGCGAGTTCGGCCGGACCGCGGCGGAGAACGGGACGAACGGCACCGACCACGGCTGGGGGAGCTGCGTGCTCGCCGTCGGGGGCGCGGTCCGCGCGAAGGGCGCCGGCGGCGCGCGCGGCGTGATCGGCGCCTGGCCCGGCCTCGAGGAGGAAGAGCTCCACCAGCGCCGGGACCTCGCGCTCGAGACGGACTTCCGCGACGTGATCGCCGAGGTCGTGCGCGGGCACCTCGGCAACGAGCGCCTGGCCGAGGTCCTTCCGGGCCGCGAGCCGCGCGAAGTCGGGATCGTGTAGAGCCCTCGCGTGCCGATCCAACCGCCGGCCAGCCCGAGCCCGGACTCCGGACCGAACGTCCACGGCCGCGAGCCGCTCAGGGAGCTGGGGTACCTCGTGCTGCTCGCGCTCCTCGCGGCGCTCTTCGTCCTCACGGCGCTGCCCTTTGCCGAGGAGGCCTGGCTGAGGACCACGCTGAGGATCGTCTACGCCACGATCCTCGTCACGACGCTCGTCGCCGCTGCGCGCAGCAGGGTCGGCGTCGGCGTGGGGCTGAGCCTCGTGGCCCTCTTCGGCGCGGCTACCCTCGCCGGGCCGGCATTCGCGCTCGCGGCCAATGGGCTCGCGGTCGCGTTCTTCCTCTTCTTCATCGCGGTCCTGCTGAAGGACGTCTTCTCCCACCGGCGCGTGACGGTGTCGACGGTGAGCGGAGCGATCTGCGCGTACGTCTTCCTCGGACTGCTGTGGACCTTCGTCTACGAGCTGATCGCGGGGCTCGACGAGTCGGCCTTCCACGGGCTGACGCACGCCCGGTCCGCGATCCGGGACGACCTCTTCTACTTCAGCTTCGTGACGCTCACGACGGTCGGCTACGGCGACATCGTCCCCGTGACCGATCCCGCGCGCGTCATGGCGATCCTCGAGGCGATGGTCGGCCAGCTCTTCCTCGTCGTCCTCCTGGCGCGGATCGTGTCCGTCTGGGCCGCGACGCCGGACGTCGCTCCCGAGTGATCAGCCGCCCGAGCCGCCGCGCTGCAGGATCAGGAGCTTGACGTACTTGAGCTGCACGTACTGCGCGCCGACGAGCGCCAGGACCAGGCCGCGCCAGCCGTCGAGGAAGCCGACCTTGAGGAAGTAGTGGCGCAGGAAGTGCGCCGCGGGGTTCAGGGTCAGGTGCCAGAGGCGCGCCCGCCGGCCGCGCTCGAACGCGACGCGCGCCATCGTGTCGGTGTACCGGTCGATCGTCTGCAGGTGGTCGGAGAACCCGCGGTAGGGCAGGTGCAGGAGGTCTCCCGCGAGGCGCCCGACGGCGCCCTCCAGGTCGACGCGCGCGTGCGGCTCGTCGTCGTTCCAGCGCCCGCGGCGCCGGTCATAGAGGCGCATCTGCAGGTTCGGGTACCAGAGCCCGTGGCGGATCCAGCGCCCCAGGTACTGCGAGAGGCGCGGCACGCGCCAGCCGGCGAAGCCGGGGAAGCCGGCGCCCTGCAGCGCGAGGATCTGGGCCCGCAGCTCGGGGCTCACGCGCTCGTCCGCGTCCAGGCACAGCACCCAGTCGTGCTCGGCCGCGCGCACCGCGAACTCCTTCTGCGCGCCGAACCCGGGCCAGTCGCGCTCGAGGACGCGCGCGCCGCTCGCCGCCGCGATCGCGCGCGTGCGGTCGCTCGAGTGCGAGTCGACGACGACCACCTCGTCGCAGAAGTCGAGCGAGGCGAGGCAGTCGCCGATGCGGTCCTCCTCGTTCATGCAGACGACGCAGGCCGAGAGGCGTGGCCGCCCGGTTGCCCCCCCGGCCTCCTGCGATGCGCTCACGCGCGCGAATGCTAGCGGCCGGGAACGGGACCCGCGAGCCTGCTATCGTGCCGCCCCATGTGCGGCATCGCGGGAGTCCACCGGCCGGCGCCGGGCGGGGACGACGAGCCGGTCGTGCGCCGGATGCTCGAGCGGCTCGTGCCGCGCGGCCCCGACGGCGACGGCCTCGTGCGCGCGGGGCCCGTCACGCTGGGCCACCGGCGGCTCGCGATCCTCGACCTCTCGGACGCGGCGCGCCAGCCGATGGAGAGCGCCTCGGGCCGCTTCGTCGTCACGTTCAACGGCGAGATCTACAACTTCCGCGAGCTGCGCGAGGAGCTCGGCGTGGCCGCCGCGGAGCTGCGCTCGAGCTCCGACACCGAGGTGCTCCTGCTGGCGTGGGAGCGCTGGGGCAAGGCGGCCCTCGAGCGCCTCGCCGGGCAGTTCGCCTTCGCGCTCTTCGACCGCGAGGAGCGGCGCCTGTGGCTCGCGCGCGACCGGTTCGGTGAGAAGCCGCTCTTCTACCACCGAGGGCCGCACGGGCTCTTGGCCTTCGCGTCGAGCGTCCTCGCGCTCGTCCAGGCGCCGTGGATCCCGCGCGAGATCGACCGCGAGGCGCTGGTCGAGTACCTGACGCTGCGCTACGTCGTCGCGCCGCGCACGGTGTTCGCCGGGATCCGCAAGCTGCCGGCCGGGCACCTTCTGTGCGCCGGGCCCGAGGGCGTGTCCATCGAGCGCTGGTACGAGCCGCGCTACCGCAGTGCGCCCGCGCGCCCGCGCGCCGAGCTCGTCGAGGAGTTCGGCGCGCTCCTCGTGCAGGCCGCGCGGCGCTGCCTCGTCAGCGACGTCCCCGTCGCCATCCTGCTCAGCGACGGGATCGACAGCCATAGCATCCGGCGCGCGGTCGCGCTCGCCGGGCGCGACATCCCGGCCTTCACCTTCCGCCTGAGCGACCAGCCCTCCGGCGTCGCGCGGCCCGCTCCGGGCGAGGCCGCGCACACGACCGACCTCGTGGTGACGCCGAGGGAGCGGCTCGACGCGCTGGCGCCGGCGCTCGGCAGCATGACCGAGCCCGTGGGCGACGGCGCGGCGCTGGCGACGTGGCTCCTGATCCGGCGCGCGCGCGAGCACGCGACGGTGTTCCTGTGCGGCCACGGCGCCGACGAGGTGCTCGGCGGGTACCGGCTCAGCCAGGACCGCTTCCGGCTCGCGGCGCTGCGCCGCCTGGCGCGGCTCCCGCCGGCGTGGAGCGCGCCGCCGCTCGAGCGCTTCCTCTACGGCGCCGAGCCGCTCGCCGAGCGCCGCGCGCGGCTGCTCGCGCTGCCGCCGCGCCGGGCGCCGGAGGCGGCGCGCTACCTGATCCAGCGCCCGCTCCCGCAGCGCGACGTCGCGCGGATCCTGGGCGACGGAGCGCCGGACGGCTACCTCGGCGTCGTCGACGCGCTCTACGCCGAGTGCGCCGAGGGCGCGAGCGACCTCGACCGCATGCAGGAGGTCATGCTGCGCACGTTCCTCTCCGAGAACGTGCTGGCCTACGCCGACTCGGTGTCGATGGCCTCGTCGGCCGAGCTGCGCCTGCCGTTCCTCGACCGCGACCTCGTCGACTTCGCGCTCGCCTTGGCACCAGGCGCGCGGGTCGGCCGCTTTCCCGGGCGGGCGAACACGAAGCAGGTCCTGCGCTGGTGGGGCGCGGGCCGGTTGTCGCGCGGGATCGTCCGGCGGCGCAAGCGCACCTTCCAGTTCGGCGCCCTGACGCCGCTCCTGCGCGAGCACGGCGCCGAGGTGCGGAGCTTCGTGCTCGACGCGCCGGCCGTGCGCGCCGCGCTGCCCGGCGTCGAGAGCTGGCTCGCCCAGCCGCCCGAGCGGTTCCGCGGGCCGTGGGAGGGGACGCTCTGGGCGCTGCTCGCGCTCGGGATCTTCTGCGAGACGGCTGGGGTGCGCGCGTGAGCGCGCCGGGCCGCGAGCCGCTGCGCGTCGCGCTGCTCGACTCGATCCCGGTCTGGGGCGGCGGCGAGAAGTGGTGCGTGTCGACGGCGCGCGCGCTCGCGGCGCGCGGCCACCACGTGCTCGTCGGCGGCGCGCGCGGCTCGGCGCTCGAGGAGCGCGCGAGCGCCGCGGGACTCCCGCTGTGGAGCTGGCGCGCCGGCCGCCTCGGCTGGGGTCTTGGCGCGCGCCGCGATCTCGCGCGGCGCCTCGCGAGCGAGCGCATCGAGGCCGTGATCGCGAGCGTCGGGCGCGACCTGCGCCTCGCCGCGCGCGCCCTGCCGGACGCCGGCCCGGGCGGCTCTTCGGGCGGTGGCCCGCTTCTCCTGCAGCGCCGCGGCCTCCTGCGGCCGATCCGCCCGACCGCGCGCAATCGCCGGCTCTACGCCCGCGTCGCGCGCGTGATCGTCAACTGCGAGGCGATCGGGGCCTGCATGCGCTCGCGCGCCGACTTCGTGCCGCGCGAGCGGTTCTTCGTCCTGCCCAACGGCGTCGAGCGCGCCGCGCCGCCGAGCGCTGCGCGGCGCGCCGAGGCGCGCGACGCGCTCGGCCTGCCGCGCGACGCGGCGCTCGTCGCCGCGATCGGCCGGCTCGCGCCGATGAAGGGCCACGACGTGCTGCTCGCCGCGTGGCCCGCGGTGCTCCGCGCCCATCCCGGCGCGCTGCTCGCGATCGCCGGCGACGGCGAGCCGCGCGCCGAGCTCGAGGCGCTCGCCGCGCGGCTCGGGGTCGCGGGCTCCGTGCGCTTCCTCGGCTTCCGCGCCGACCTCGCGCCGGTCCACGCCGCGCTGGACCTCTTCGTCCTCGCGTCGGTGCGCGACGAGGGCTGCAACAACGCGCTGCTCGAGGCGATGGCCCACGGCCGGGCCGCCGTCGTGACGGACTGCGGCGGGCTGCCCGAGCTCGTCGTGGAAGGCCAGACCGGGCGGGTCGTCCCGGTGGGGGACGCGGGCGCGCTGGGAAGGGCGCTCGCCGAGCTCCTCGTCGACGACGCGGCGCGCGAGCGCATGGGCGAGGCGGCCGCGCGGCGGGTGGAGGCGGAGTTCACGCTGGAGCGCGTGACGGAGCGGCTGGAGGGGCTGCTCCTCGAGCTGCGGGGTTGAGCGCCGGGACGGGCGAGGCCGGGCCTCGGGAGTCGCACCTTCCCCTGCGCCGATCCGGCGCCAGGGACGGCGCGCACCTTCACACCTCCTCGGGCCGTCCGAACACCAGCGTCACCATCGAGCGATCCTCCGGGCGGCAGAAGACGTACACCTGGTCGCCGGCGCGGACCACGGTGCTGCCACGGGCGGCCAGGAGCTCCTTTCCACGAACGATCAGCGCGATGGACGCGCCCTCCGGCAGCGAGAGGTCGCGGATCGCGCCGTCGCACGCGAGGACCGAGGCGTCGATGTGGAACGAGAGCAGGTCGCCCTCGATCGGGCCCATCGAGGCGATCTCGAGCGTCGCATGCGGCGTCACGACGGGCGGCGCGTCCAGCGCTAGCCACTTGGTGACCCTCCGGATCGTCGCTCCGGGGACGATGGAGTTCACGACCACGAGGCAGAAGACGATGTCGAACACGCGGGCGGCCTCGGCGACTCCCGACAGCACGGGGTAGGTCGCGAGGATGATCGGCACCGCGCCCCGCAGGCCCACCCAGCCGATGTAACCGACCTCCCGCGCCGGATACCGGAAGGGCAGGAGACACGCCGCGACGGCGACCGGCCGGGCGACGAGCGCGAGGAACAGCGCCAGGAGCAGCCCCGGCACGGCCACCGACAGGATGCGGCTCGGAAACACGAGGAAGCCCAGCATCAGGAACATCGCGACCTGGCTCAGCCAGGCGACCGCGTCGTGGATGCGACGCAGACCCGAGTGGTACGGGATCCGCCCGTTGCCGAGGACGGCCGCCGCGGCGAACACGGCCAGGAAGCCCGAGCCGCCGATCACCGTGGCGATACCGAACGAGAAGAGGGCCAGGCCCAGCGTCACGACCGGGTAGAGCCCGCCGGTCGAGATCCGTACGTGGTTCAACAGCCATCGCCCGAGATGCCCCAGCGCGAGGCCAGCCAGGCTTCCGACGACGAGCTGCACCGGAACGCCCCAGAACGCCGCCGCTCCCGGCACCTCGCCGCCCGCGACCGCCTTCGTCGCCCCGACGGTGAGCAGGACGGCCACGGCGTCGTTCAGGCCGGACTCCAGCTCGAGCGTGGTCCCGACCCGCCGCTGGAGGGCGAGCCGGCTGCCGCGCATCACCGCGAACACCGTCGCCGCATCGGTCGACGAGACGACCGCGCCGAGCAGCACGGCTTCGGTCCACGAGAGCCCGATCCAGCGGGCGAACGCCGCGGTCAGCGCGGCCGTGAGCAGCACCCCGACCGTGGCGAGCAGGATCGCCGGGCGGATGCCCTCGCGGATCGCGGCGTAGGTCGTGTTGAACCCGCCGTCGAAGATGATGAGGACCAGCGCGATGGTCCCCACGACGAAGCTGAAGCGGTAGTCCTCGAACGCGATGCCCCCGAGACCCTCCTCCCCGGCCAGCATCCCGAGCGCGAGGAACAGCAGCGCGACCGGAATGCCCGCGCGCTCCAGGCCCCGGCTCAGCGCCGCGCTCGCGACGAGCAGGGTCCCGAAGATCGTCAGCAGGAGCGCGGTGGTGGAGAACTCCGACATGGGCGAGGCCAGCGCGGCCGGGGTCTACCACGGGCACGCTGGCCTTCCCACTCGGAACCTTGGATCAAGACCGGCATCGAGGGCACGGGAGCGTGCACGGTCCGCCGCTGGACCGCGCGTCCTTTCCTTCCGGGAGGCGGTCCACTACGGTCGGTGTCCCCCGCTACCCTGGGGGCACGCGCGCCCGTAGCTCAGATGGATAGAGCAAGTGCCTTCTAAGCACTAGGCCCCTGGTTCGAGTCCAGGCGGGCGCGCCACCAAGCCCGGCCTGCCAATGTGGCGGAACTGCGCGGTGCTACCAGACCGCGCTGCCAGAATGGCGGCATGGGAGAGCCCGACGATCGCCAGCGGTTTTGGCCCAAAGACCATCAGGCTACCACAGGGAGCGTTCCAAGATCAAGGGACCACCGCCCCTGGTGCGATCGGCACGTTTGTTGCTTGTAAGGGCTCATGCCCCCCACGAGTAGGCCGAAGGCCAGCGACAAGACCAAGCAGCTCCTGTACGCCCTGTCGGCAGGCTACTGCCAGTACGAGGGGTGCGGCAAGCGGGTACTCGGAGACGAACTCCGGCTCAGGACGTTCAACACCGGGCAGGGAGCCCACATCGTCGCCGCGAGCGACGACGGGCCGCGCGGCAAGGGCGAACTGTCGGCCGAACTCGCGGATGAGGTCGGGAACGTGATGCTCCTCTGCTACGAGCATCACCGCACCATCGATGAGGACGACCCCGACGGCCACCCCGAGGAACGCCTGCGCGCGATGAAGCGAGCGCAAGAGGAGCGCGTCGCGCTCGCGTGCGGCATCCCACCGGACAGCAAGAGCTACGTGCTCGTCTACGGCGCCAACATCGGCGAACACCCCACGGTCCTCGGCCGCAGGACAACCGACGCTGCGCTACTCCCGATGGGCCGCTACCCGGCGACGGCGGAGCCGCTGACGATCCAGATCAAGGGCGACTTGCGCACCGAGCGGTCGCCGAGCTTCTGGGCAGTGGAGCGCGCGAATCTGGAGGAGCACTACAAGCAGATCGTGCGCCCGCTCCTCGCACGCGCCGACGACCCGCACGTCTCGGTGTTCGCGCTCGCGCCACAGCCTCTACTCGTCTTGCTCGGAACCTTGCTGTCCGACAAGTTCCGCGTCGCGGCCTACCAGCGCCATCGGGAACCCGAACCTGGCTGGGCTTGGCCGGAACTGGACGACAAGTACGCGCCGCTCGCGCCCACCGCCATGTCGGTCCTCTGACGACCGCGCCGAATCGCCGCGCGGACGACCTCGCCCAGGTCCGCATCCGAGCACTTGGTGTGGAGCGCGTCCGGCAACGCGCGGAGGCCGAAGTTCATCGACTCGAAGGGAATCTCGGTGTGCTGTCCGCGCGCCTTCGTCGCGGCGACGCCCACGAGCTGGTCGGGGGAGATGACGTACCAGCAACCGTGGTTCGGAGCCCAGACGACGCAGCAGATGTACTTGATCGCGCGGACCTGGTTGATCGTCCCGTTGCAGCCGTCCTCCGCGTGGCACTCCTTGATCTCCACGTAGGAGTCGGTGCCGTCCACAGTCACGATTGCGTCGCCCCTCCGCGCTTGGTCGGAGTCGCGGGAGTCGGGAACAAGCTCCAGGAATCGGCGCTCGGCGCCCTGAGCCTGATTGCTGCCCTTCGTGCCATCCGTAGTGGTCCCTCCCGGGGGACCGTACAGGTGGCGCGGGCGCCGATGCAAGCTAGAACAGCGTGGACTGCGGTGGTGGCGTCCCCAGCGGCGCAAGGTCGCAGCCGACCAACTCGGGCTCGAATCGGGCGAGGCGCCTCGCCATTACCTCGATCGCCTCGCGATTCGAGTCAACGAGCAGGAAGCGACGGCCGTTCAGTGCTGCGGCCTCCCCCGTCGTTCCGCTGCCTGCGAAGAAGTCCACCACCAGGTCTCCGGGCCGGGAGTGGACCTTCACGATGCGCTCCAGGACGCCGAGCGGCTTCTGGGTCGCGTAGCCGGTCTTCTCCTTCCCGTTCGGACTGACGATCGTGTGCCACCACACGTCTGTCGGCGTCTTCCCCCGCGCGGCCTTCTCCTCGCCGACCAAGCCGGGCGCCATGTAGGGGATCCGATCCATGGCCTCGAAGTCGAACGTGTAGCTGTCCGGGTCCTTCGCGTACCAGAGGATCGTGTCGTGCTTCGAGGACCACTTGCTCTTGCTCCGGGCGCCGTAGTCGTAGGCCCAGATGATCTCGTTCATGAACGACGCGCGGCCGAATAGCTGGTCAAGCGCAACCTTGCAGTAGTGGACCTCGCGGTAGTCGATGTGAAGGAAGAAGCTCCCGTCGTCCGCGAGGATCCGCCGCGCCTCCTCCAGGCGGGGCATCAGGAACGCGATGAAGTCGTCGAACGTGTCGGCATAGCCCGACCGCCCAAGCTCGATCGTCCGGTAGCGGTTCCCCTTGAACCCGGTCCGGTCCCCGCCCTCGTCGTCGCGCACGGTTCGGAGCTGGCGGCGCTCCTGGCGCTTGCCCGTGTTGAACGGGGGGTCGATGTACACGAGATTGGCCGCGCCGTCGGCGACGATCCGCAAGTGCTCCAGGTTGTCGGCGAGGACGATGCTGTTCGGTGACGTCATTTTGGCTGTTGGACGGGGTGCTCGCGTCGAGGCTACCGGACGGGGCTTGTTTCTCCGAAGCCTCCGCCGGGAAGTTCGCGGCTGACTCGGCTGGACCGTCGGAGCCTGCGTCCGGCGGCGGGCGGCCGGAAGTCGTGGCGGCGGTGGGACCGGCGGCGCGCCGCACCTGCCCAGGAAGGGGCGGCAAAGGGCGGCGCGCAGATGCGACCTCCTACGGGGCTCCCAGCGTGCCGCCTGGGCCACGCGGGCGGCCGGGGACCCCAGAGACCACTCGGGAGGCCGAGGGCGGCGCGCGGAGGCGCCAGCGCCCGGGCTACAGCGCGCGGTCGGCCAGGAGGGGCCCCAGCGCCCCGAGCGCGCGGGCCTCGATCTGGCGCACGCGCTCGCCGGTCACGCCGAGGCGCTCGGCGACCTCGGCCAGGGTGTGCGGGCGGCCCGCGCCGTTGATGCCGAAGCGCAGCTCGGCCACGAGGGCATCGCGCGGGCGGAGCTGGCCCAGGGCGGCGCGGACGCGCTCGCGGTCCTCAGCGGCGCAGGCGACCTCGAAGGGGTCGCACGCGGCGCGGTCCTCGGGCTCGGGCGCGCCGCCGTGGTCGGCGTCGTCGATCGAGGAGACGGCGGGCCTGGCGTACGAGGGCCGCTTCGGAATGCGGATCGGCCCGCCGGTGATGTGCGGGCGCGCCTGCTGGATCGCGGCCCTCACCTCTTGGAAGGCGAACGTGGAGAACGCGGCACCCGACGGGTGCTCGGGGTCGAACTTCTCGGCGGCGCGCGCGAGGCCCTCGAAGCCAGCCTGCCGGGCATCCTCGCGGTCGAGGCCCGGGTAGCGCGCGGCGAAGAAGCGCGCGTGCACGTCGAGCAGCCCGAGGTGGTCCTCGACGAGCCCGCGCCGCCACCGCCGATCGTGGTGGAGGAGCTGGCCCGCGAGGATGCGCGCGCGTCCGAGGGGGTTGGACCACTGCTCGCGTGCGGAGCGGCGGCGGCGCGCGCTGGTGGTGTCGATGGTTGCGATCAAGTGGACGATCTTCTCGGCGGGGAGGTCGCGTCTGTGGTGAAGCCCACGCGCGCGGAGCGGCGCGATGGAGTGGCCAGGTCGCGCGGTAGGTCGTCGTCCGCTACCAGGGCCGGTACACGCCATCGACGCCCACCCGGACACGGCGGCGGCCGAGCTGGAGGAGGGCTCGGCGCGTGTCGGGGTCGTGCACGTAGATGACTTCCCAGCGGTCGGAGAGCTTGACGGGCTGGTTCTTCGCGTTGAGCCCCAGGCGGAGCACGGTGACGAGCGCAGCGTGGAACGAGCCGCGCTCGGCCTTCGCCCACATCAGCAGCTCCGACGGGTATGCATCCCGCTTCATCCGCGTGCGGTGGTCGAGGGCCGTCTGGACGACGCGCAGCGTCTCCTCGGACATCGGATCCATGTAGGGCTGGCGGCGGCGGGGCATGGTCGGGCTCGTCGGCTCGGGTCGCGGCTGGCCTTGAGGCTCAGTGGCCGCTCACGGCCGCGTAGGCGTCCATCACCGTGCGGTCCGAGGTGAGCAGCCTTGCGGCGGCACCCTCGATGGTTTCGCCCGGGGCCCGGCGCATCTTCGCCAGGTCCATGAGCAGGCGGTCGAAGCGAGGGTCCCCCGACACGCCCTTTTCCAGGGCGGCGCTCTCCTCGGCGACCTCGGCCGCCTCGGCCGCCTGGTACAGGTCGTCGAGCACGCCCTCGTGCGCGAGCCGCGCGAACGAGGCGCACGGCGTCTCGCCCGAGCGTGCCGCCTTTCGAGCGACCTCCATCATCTCGTCCTCGTACTGCGTCCGGGTGTAACGCGGCGGCCCGAGGCCCTTGCGAACCCTCTCGGCATCGAGCGCCACGGGGCTCGGCGCAGCGGCGGCCTTGCCCACGGAGGCGGCGGCCTCACGGTCACGCACGCGCTGGGCCGCGAACACGAGCGCGTCCACGTGGTCGTTGCCGTTGCTCGCCACACGCGCCAGGACCTGCGCGAACGTCTCGGTGGCGCTGTTCTCCAGGCGCGCCTCGTGGAGGATCGCCTGCTCGTACATGTCCGCATCGAACTGCGGCTCAGCGCCGTCGTCGCGCACGGCGAGGGCGTCGGCGATCACGGATTCGGGGTCGTTCATGGTGTTGCTCTTGCGGAGGATGGCCCCGGCGGGAGCCTGGGCGGGTCGATCGACGGCGCTCACCTCACGGAGGTCGAGCGAGCGCAGGATCCTGCGCTTGCGGCGGGGGTTGCTCATGGTCTTGGTCAGGCGGTCACGCGCGACTTGTCCGCCGCGCCGTACAGGAGGAAGACGATCGAGGAGCCCGACACGATGAGCCAGGCCAGCGCCTCGGTTGCGGTCTCATCGTGTCGGGCGCGCGACGCTGCGAACTCGGCAGCGGCCACGTGGTAGTCCCTCGCGGTCCCGACCGGCTCGGCGCGGCCCGCCGAGACCTCGATCGAGTTCTCAAGCAGGAGGAGTGCGGCCTCGCTCACTCGGCGTCGTCCTCGGGGTACTCGCCCACGCTCCCGGCGGTCGCGTCCTCCAGCGTGCGGCGGTGCATCGACATCACGCGGCGCACGTCGAGCGCGAGCGCGAGCTGCGGGGCCTGTAGGAGGATCGCGGCGGCGAGCGCCGACTTGCTGCGGCGGATGAGGCGGCTCGCGTCGCCGGGCTTGCCGCCCGAGTCGAGTGCAATCATGTCGTCGTAGGCGCGGCCCAGGGCGCGGAGCGCGGCATCGACCTTCTTGGCGGCGGCGACGCGCTGCTTCCTCGCTGCGTTAGCTGCCTTCTCCCGTGCCTTCTGCGCCCGCTGGGCCTCGGCCTGGGCGGCTTCGCGCGCGCGGCGCTCGGCCACGGGGAGCGCGGCCGAGAACTCGGCGTGCTGGCGCTCCAGGCGCGCGACCTCGGCGCGGGCGTCGGCCGCTGCGGCGTCGTCGCCGTCGGCAACGGCGGTGCCCAGGGCGGAGCGCGCGGCGTCGAGGTCGGTGGAGGTGGACTTGAGGGCGGCGCGGATCTCGGCCGCGCGGGAGGTCGGCTTGGTGTTCAGCATGGGGTCTGGCTCAGGTGGAAGTCCGGTCGGGGGTGGAAGTGGGGCCGCCGACCCCTGTAGAAGGCGGCGGCCCCGTCGGTGCGACGCAACCGAACCCCGGCGGCCGGAAGCCTTGGCATCCGGGGTGTAGGAAGTGGGACCCGCCGCCGAGAGCAGCGGGCCCCGAGGAGACCCCCGATGACCACGGGGGACCTGACGCTCCGCTGCGGCCGGACCAGGCACATGCGGAGCGGGTTCGATTCGGTGGACCCTCGGATCCTTCGTCCCGAGGTCGTGCTGGCGCGCTTCCATGCGCGCGGTGTTCGGGGTGGCGACCTTCAACGCTCGCGCTCCGGTATCGAAAGGCCCGAGGAAGGCGTGTGGCCGTCCCGGCTGGGCTCGGTGCCGTTGCGGATGGCGAGCGTTTCCTCCAGGACCTCGCGCAGCTTGCGCCGGTTCTCGGGGGTCAGCTCCTCCAGCTTCATCCCCAGCTCGGTGGGCCTGCGCTGCGTCACGGTCTGCTCGACGACGGCCTCGGTCTGCGTGCGCGGCGTGAATGCCGGGCAGTGGGCCCGGACGGCGGCGAGGAGCAGCGCGTCCGAGCGGATCGACCGCCAGCCGATCACCTCGCCCTTCGCGTTCTGGATCGGGACCTGATCTCCGACCGTCGCCCTTCGATAAAGCTCAACCACGAGGTCGCCGTGGTGCGCCTCGATCGCGTCGTCCCACGCGGCGGCGAACTCGGGGTCACGCGCGCGCAGGTCCTTGAACGTGCTGACGACGCCCTTGCCCTTTGCGCTCGGGCTTGCCTCGCGCGCGGCCCGCGTGGCGACGCCGTAGATGCGAAGCGCTTCGAGGAAGGCGCGCTTGCGTGCTTCCGTCAGGGGCTCGCGGTGGGCCCTGCTCAGGGAGTCCTTGGTCCGTCGATCGGTCACGGCGATTCCGAGTAGCTCGGACCGCCCAAGGAGCAAAGTGGCGCGCGAGGAGAGGCAGGTTCCGTGTGGGAGTTAGCACCTGCTTTTCGCGCGACCCCCTGTGCATCGCGGCGCAGCTCGGCCGGTCGCGGGTGGTGTGCGGCGCGTTCGAGCCCACGGCGGGAACCTTCGGGCGCTGCTGCGCACGTCGCCCAACGCTAGCCCGGTCCGGGGTCCGGTCCGGGGTCGAGCCCAGCCGGTCCGGGGTCGCGGTCTGGGGTATTTCCCACCGCGCGCCACCGAGGGCAGCCCGGTCCGGCCGGTCCGGGGTCTTCTCAAGCTCTTGGCGCGCGAGGCAAGTAGAAGCTCCTCCGGTAGACCTTGGGCTACTCGTCCGAGCGCGAGCGCGCTACGCGGGGCGGAGGGGCGGGGCGGACCCCAGCCCGGTCGGACCGCTCCGCCCGCCCCACAAGGGTTGCCAGTTTCCAGCCCCGCCGACCCCAGACCGGACCCCGGACCGGGCCTACCCGAGCACGTCGTGGTCGGGCTCGTCGAGGGCCTCGGCGTCGTCGCCCAGCCGGATCCCGACGTAGGCCGGCATGCGCGTGGGCCTGGGCATCTTCCCCGCCCGCACGCGCCCGGCCGTCGCCGCGTACAGGTCGCGCGAGAACACCGCCTCCTCGGCGATCGGCTCGCCCCGTGCGAGGCACCACTCCCGCCAGGCGGCGTAGAGCTGGCCCTTCTCGACGCGCGCCTCGGGATCGAGCACGCACACGTCGCGCACGAAGGCCGAGACCGGCGAGGCCATGTCGAGGAGGTCCTGCACGGCATCCCGCGACGAGCCCGGCAACACGAAGTGCCCCCGACCCCGCAGCCGCCGCCAGCCCTCGACGGCCCAGTTGAGGATGCCCGGCAGCTCGCCGAGCAGCCGCGCGGTCAGGCCGTGGTCCTCGTGCCCGAGGAAGGTCTCCGTCATGACGAGGGGCACGAAGCGGTTGGCGAGCGCGCCGCTCGCGTCGGAGAACCTCGGCAGCTCGTTCGTCATGATGACGAAGCGCACGGCCAGCGTGCCCGTCCACGCGGTCTTGTTCTTCCGGTCCGCCGTGACCAGGTCCTCGCCGCTGATGCGCAGCAGGTTCTCCGCGATCGTGGCCGGATCGCTGCGCTTGCCGAGCCGCATGTCCGCGACGATCGCCAGCTGCTTCCCGATCAGGGGTTGCAGGCCGAAGTTGCCGCCGAGCGACTTCATGTCGCTGCCGACGACGTTGGCCTCGCCGACGAGCCGCGTCAGGACCCGACCGATGGTGCCCTTCCCCGACCGCGCGGGCCCGACGAGCATGAACACCTTCTGCTGCGACGTGTCGGGCACGAGCAGGTAGCCGAACACCTCCTGTAGCACGCCGATGCAGTCGGGGTCGCCCGGCCAGAGCTGGCCGAGGAACGCAAGCCACGCGGCGGGCTCCGGCGCCTCCGGGTCGTAGGCGATCTCCAGCGCGTTCCGCGTGAAGAAGCTCGGCGTGGCAGGGAGCAGCCGCCCCGTCGGCAGGTGCAGCAGCCCGTTCGCGCACGAGATGACCTCGCGCGGCGGCGGCCCGGACTCCGCGATCCAGCACGGCGGCGCGTACAGGTCGCGCGCCCGGATCGTGACGGCCTCCAGCGCGCTGAGCACCTCGCCCACGTGCTTGCGCATGGGCTTGAAGGGGCCAACCTCGTACTTCCCGGGCTTGTTCTCCGAGCGGCGCCGCGATCTCTCCAGGAACGAGAACACGCGAGAGGAGACGATCCCTGGCTCCCGCTCGAAGTACGCACCCCGGCCGTAGTCGAGCCAGTCGCCGTTGTAGAAGAGCAGGTGCGGGGCCTCGCGCTCGACGTACAGCCGCGCCGACGGGCCCGGGTTGTACGGGTCCAGGATCGGACCCTCGCCGCCGCCCTCGCCCGGCTCCGACACCTCGACCTCGCCCACCTCGTCCCGCGCGCGCTCGATCTGCCGGTCGGCGCAGGCCTCGGGGTCCTTCTGGTCGAGGACGTGCGAGCTGATGCCCCAGTCCTCGTCCAGGAGCAGCGCGCGGATCGTGTCGTCGTCCGCGCCCGCGCGCACAAGCTCGCAGGCGACGTACCAGACGGCCGCCGAGCGGTCGCCCTGCCAGCCCGCCCCGCTCAGGGTCCCGCGTTGCCATGCCGCGCCGCACGGGAGCCCGAACAACGACGGCGCGCCACCGAAGCGGCCGGGATCGTCGTCGGGGTCGCACCCCTGCGCGATGACAACCTTGCATAGGTCGGGCACGCGCAGGTCGTCGAGCGTCTCGACCTCGCCCCTCGGCGTGCCGTTGGCCTTGGCCTTCTTCCCGCGACGCTTCGACGGCTTCTTCGCCGCCAGGCGGGCCGCCTGCTCCTCCAGCGACAGGAACACGATCGGGGCGTACCGGCGCGTGTCGCAGCTGGCCTCCTCGACGACGCGCGCGAGCGCGAGCCTGCGGCCCTTCTTGCGCTTGCGCTCGCCCGGGTGATTCAGAGTCCCGGGGAGCCGGGCGATCCTCGACAGGTCGGCCACGCCGTCCACGCGGTCCTTGCCGAGCTTCGCCCGGTACAGATCGATGAGCTTCTCGCCGCACTCCCTGACGGTGTCGCCCAGTTCGGGGTCCAACTGGATCGGGAAGACCCACATGCCCCAAAGGCCGGAGCCCGAGTCGAGCACGAGGCTCGGCAGGCCCGGCACGTGCTCGGGCAGGTCCGTCGTGAGCGACGCGAGGATCAGCGAGCGCTCGCGCTCGATCCACTCCTCCGCCGTGCCGCTCCAGTCGGCGGGGACGGGGAGCGGGTCGAGGTCCACCTTGAGCATCCGCAGCTCCGCGATGTCGGCGTCGGTGGGCTTCGGGCCTTTGAAGTCCGGCGCGACGACGTTGCAGGTGAAGTAGACGTTCTTGGAGCGGTTGCGCTGGTCGATCCAGGAACGCACCTCCTCGGCGCGCTCGCGCGGCTCCTTCCTCGTGCCGTCCGCGCGCGTCGGCGAGAACAGCTTGCCCTCGATCCCACCGCCGTCGGGCGAGATGGCCACGAGGTGCACGCGGCCTTGCAAGCGGCGCAAGAATGCGAGGGAGGCGTCGAGGTCCGGCTTGAGGTCGCTCACCGCTGGACCTCCTGCGCCGTGTTCGCCAGGCGGCGCTCGCCCATCCAGGCGTCGAGGTCGCGGCGGCCGTAGCGGACGTGGCGGCCGACCTTGAAGTAGGTCGGGCCGCACCCGGCGGAGCGCCAGTGCTCCAGGTTCTTGCGGGTGAAGCCCAGGTAGGCTGCGGCCTGGGACGTGCTGAGGTACTCGGGCGCCGGCAGCTCGGCGCGCGCCTGGTCGAGGGCCGCGTCGATGCACGCGCGGCGGGATTGGTTCTGAGACACGATCAACGCTCCCCATCGGGGGTCGGGGTGATCGCGCCTACTCGAACCAGTCTCCAGCTCCGCTCCGCTTGCGCGTGCGGGCCTGTTTGGGCGCTTCGGTTGGGTCCCGGGCTGGCGGTCCGGGACTGACCAAGCCTATAGCCCCGAAGCGGTCCCGGTCGGAAGCGCGCTGCGCGGATTCCGCGCGGCGCCCATTCCAAGCGGACCTTTGTCCGGCCTTACGGAGGAACTACCTGCGCCAACCCGCGCGCGGTAAGCTCCACCTCGCCCAACACTTAGGACTCGACGGCCGCAAGACTTCTAAGCACTAGGCCCCTGGTTCGAGTCCAGGCGGGCGCGCCAGCCGGGTCTCGGAGACTGGCGCCCGGATCGGAGCTTCTGCTTGGCGCGCGCGGGGGCTCCCTTGGACGCTCAGCGAGCGCGCGAAAAGGGCGCGTCGTGGGAAAGGTCATGGGGGCATCGATGGAGGCGCGCGGCTGGCGTGAAGCATCTCCTCGGTGTCGCGGCGGGCTCGTCGGGTCAGGCGGAAGCCGGGCCGCGGACTCCCGTCGATTCCTGAATCCCGCTCGGCCGCCGCTGCATCGAAGTGGTGAGCATGACGGCGCGCGATGCCCGCGCGGCACGTTCACGACCGACCGCGAGGTCGCCCTGTGCGTGCCGTCCGCCGGCGCGCACTCGCTGAGCTGGGCCGTGATCCACCCTGGCGGACCTGGCCGCGGAGCGTCGAGCAGCCCGGTCGGCGCCGTCGTGCGGATCCCGGAGATCGGCCCCTCGACGGGCGCGCTCGAGCTCCAGCCGGACGCGGCGGAGTACGCGCGAGAGCTCGCGACGCTGCGCTAGCGAGCGCTGCGGGTCCGTCTGCACGCGCGGCCTCGCACCGTCGCGCCAACGCTCGCGCGCGTCGCGGCGTCCATACTGTGGAACCATGCCGCAGCCGCACGACGCCCTCTCCGCCGAGGAGCTGCTCGCGCACTCGCGCTGGCTCGGACGCCTGGCCGCGAGCCTGACGGCCGATGCGGCGGCGGCCGAGGACCTCGTGCAGGACACCTGGATCGTCGCGCTGGAGCGGCCGCCGCGGAGCCGCGCGGGGCTGCGGGCGTGGCTCGCGCGCGTGCTGCGCAACCTGGCGTCGGACCGGCGGCGCGGGGAGGGACGCCGCGAGCGGCGTGAGGCCGGGCACGCCGCGCGCGGCGCGGGCCGCGAGGTCCCGGCCACCGACGAGCTCGTCGAGCGGCTCGAGACGCAGCGCGTGCTGGCGGGCGAGCTGCAGCGCCTCGAGGAGCCCTACCGCACGACCGTGCTGCTCGTCTGCTGCGAGGGCCTCGCGCCGAGCGAGGTCGCGCGCAGCCAGGGCGTGCCGGCGGGGACGGTGCGCTGGCGGCTCAAGCGCGGGCTCGAGCGCGTGCGCGCGCGCCTCGACGAGCGTTACGGCGGCGACCGGCGGCGCTGGACGCTCGCGCTCGCCGGCATCGCGCGGCGCGCGGAGGCGGGAGAGGTGGGGACGGCAACAGTGGCGACCTGGATCGGAGGGATCGTCGTGAGCAGAGCACTGAAGCTGAGCGTCGGGGCCGTGGTCGTCGCGTGTCTCTCCGCCGTGACCTGGCGCACCCTGGCGCCGAGCCTCGAGCCAGCCGCGGCGGAGGCCGTGCCCGTCACCGAGCTCGAGCTGCCGGCCGCGGGCGAGGAGCCGGAGCTCGGTGCCGCGAGCGGCGACGCGCCGTCCGAAAGGGCGCGCGTCGCGGCGCTCGCGCCGGCGGCCGCCGCATCGCAAGAGGACGCGCGCGAGCCCGCGCTCGCCGTGCGCTTCCTCGACGAGCTCGGCCGGCCCTTGGAGGGCGTGCGCGTCGAGTTCCCCTACGAGGCGACTCGCGGTCTCGGCCACGCGCTCAGCGACGCGGAAGGCCGCGCCGTGATGCGCATCGACTGGAGCCTCGAGGCGAGCGCGCAGCTCGCGATGTGGGAGCAGGGGCTCGTGTGCGTGCGCGAAGGCCGCGCGCGGCGCCGGCTGGAGGTGTTGTTCTCGCGCGGAAACGTCGTCGACCTCGGCGACGTCGTGCTGGAGCCGGAGTGCGTCGTGCTCGGGCGCGTCGTCGACTCCCTGGGGAGACCGCAGGCGAACCTGGACGTCTTCTCCAGCGCTTCCATGCAGCACGCGATCGCCGCGCTCGTGCTCGCCGAGCAAGGCGGCACGATCCCCGAGATGATCGTGTTGCGGTCCTCGAAGCCCGGAGCACCGATCACGACGACCGGGGCCGACGGCTCGTTCCGGCTCGGCGAGGTGCCCGCGGGCTTCTCGCGCGTCTGGTGCGGCGGCGGCGAGCGCCGGTTCGCCTACAGCCGCCTCCTCGAGCTCGAGCCGGGCGAGGTCGCGCGCGGCGTCGAGCTCGTGCTCGAGGACTTCGCCCCGCAGGACCTCATCGAGGGCGTCGTCCTCGACCCAGAGGGACTGCCGCTGCCGGACGCGCGCGTGCAGGCGAGCTACGAGGTGCGAGCGGCCCGCGGGTCCGGCAGCGGGACCATGGTGGAAGAGACCGACTCCGAGGGGCGCTTTCGGTTCGCGCTCCAGCACCAGGTGCCGCACGACCTGCGGATCACCGATCGGGACATGACCCTGCCGCTGATCACGCTCGCTGCCGTCGCGCCCGGTACGCGCGACCTCGAGCTGCGCTTCGGGGCGCCGCTCGTCGTCGAGCTGCGCGTCGTCGACGAAGAGAGCGATCGCCCCATCGAGGAGTACACGGTGCGCGCGCGGGGGGGGGACGGCCCGGACGTCTCGCTGACCGATCACCACTTCATCGACTCCGGCATGCTCGGCGCCAGCGGCACGCACGCGGGCGGCGTCGCGCGCGTGCGGCTGCCGGCCGAGCGCTTCGAGCTCGACATCGAGGCCCGGGGCTACGCGCGGGAGTGGCTCGGACCGTTCGATCTCGGCGCAACGGGCGAGCGGCTCGAGATCCGCCTGCGCCCGCTCCCGGCCATCTGCGGCCGGGTGCTCGCCGGCGGCTCGCCCGTCGCCGGCGCGGTCGTCGAGCTCCTCGGCCTGCCACCCGCGGACAGGACCGTCGAGTGCGAGGACATGCCCTGCCTCGTCGTGCCCGCGCCGGTGGACCGTACGGAGACCGATGCCTCCGGCCGCTTCGTGGCGTTCTGGGAGCCGCGGGTCGAGAAGGAACAGCGGTGGCAGGTCCCCGTGCAGGAGGACGCGCTGCGCGTGCGCGCGAGCGCCAAAAGATTTGCCGCGACCTTCCTCGAGGCGCGCTCGCTCGCCTCGCTCGCGGATTCCGAGCTCGAGATCGAGCTCACGGCCGGCGGTAGGCTCGCGGGCCGCGTGCTGGTGGGGGCGGGTCGCAGCCCCGCCGGCACGATCGTCGGGATCACGAACGGCGACGGGCATCCGCAGAGCGCGCGCGTCGGCCCCGACGGCGCGTTCCGCTTCGAGCACTTGACGCCCGGGGGCTGGCTCGTGACGCAGCTCGAGGAGCAGATCGCGCCGGACGCGCTCGGCACGAGCTCGGGGAAGGCACGCGGGCCGGTCGCGTTCCCGGAGTCCTGTCGCATCGTCGAAGGCGAGGAGACGCGCTACGACCTCGATCTGCGCGGCGCGTGCCGCGTCGAGGGCCGCATCGCGACCGAGGGCTGGGACCCCACCGGCTGGCACGTCTACCTGCAAGAGCTGGACGTCCCTCGGCGCGAGGCCAGCGGGGCCTCGGGCACGGTCGACGCGCGCGGCGCCTTCGCCTGCGATCTCGCGCACCCGGCGCGCTACGAGCTCGAGCTCACCTCGCGCGCGGGCGTGCGCGTCACCGACGTCGTCGAGCTCGCCGCGGGACCGAACCGCTGGAGCGTGGACCTGGAGATGGCCTCGTTGAGCGCGCAGGTCGCGGACCGGGAGGGCAAGTCCCTCTTGCACTGCTTGCGCGGCGACGGCGACCTCGTCGTGGTCACGATGCTCGCGGTCGACGAGGACGGCCGGATCGCGCCGACCCGCGTCCCCGCGGGCGCCGCCACGATCGTGCGCGGAGAGCTCTACGGGGATCCGAGGCCGTACCCCGTGCTCGCCGAGCTCGACCTGGCGCCCGGCGAGGCGCGGCACGTCGAGCTGTAGGATTCCGGAACCCCGGCCCTCCCCTTGACGCTGCCGGACGCGAACGCCACGATCGACGCCTCTCGCATCGCCGTTCAGGTTCCATCGATGCGCGCGCTCCTCGCCGCCGGCACGATCGTCGCCGGAATCCTGGTCGCCCTCTCGCTGCTCTGGCGCGAGCCGCGCTCGGAGGCCGTGCAAGCCGCGAGCGCGGACGACGCGCGCGCGCTCCATGCAGAGCTGGTCGCGCCAGGGGCGGGGGACGGACCCGTCAGGACGTCGAAGGTGGAGACCCCGGCGGTGGAGACGGGCGTCCCCGGACGGGATGCAGGGAATCCGGAAGCCGCAGAGCCCTACTCGGTCGACGTGTACGCCTGGACCTCGTCGGGGGAGTCGCTCGCGCACGCGATCGCGGCGGTCGGATCCGCGATCGGCGAGCAACTGCGCTTCGAGACCGATACGGGCGAGCGGCTCACGTTCACCGCGGACCGGGACGTGGAACGCAGCGGATACGCCGGCACGCTGAACCTCCGCAGCGGCGGCGACCGGCGGATCTCGCTCCTCGCACGCGAGGTGCGGCTGGCCGAGGCGCACGTGCAGCGCAGCGCTCCGCGCGCCCGGTTCGTCCTCGACGTCGACCAGGTGCTCTCCCCGTTGGAATTCCTCGAGCTGCACGCCGTTCCGGGGGCGTCCGGGATCGTGTCCGTCGTCGTCTTCGAGGGCACGCAACTCCGGGCGCGCGACTCGACCCGCGTCGCGCGGAAGGTGCGGCTCGGCCCTCTCGCTCCCGGGGAGTACCAGGTCGTCGCGATCGACGAAGCCGTGCCGCGGGATCCGTGGAAGCTGCCGTTCGAGCGCGCCGGGCGCGTGGTCTACCTCGCGCCCGGCCAGACGCTGGACCTCGGGGAGCTCCGGGGCGACTGAGGCGAGCCGATCGCGGCCTCACTGGACCGCGAGGCGGATCGTGGCGCTCTGCCCGTGCTGCACGTCGAGCGTGAACGAGGTTTCGCCGGTGTCGAAGACGGCAGAGGGGCGCAGCACCCGCGCGAGGTACTTCGCCGGAGAGACGGGGAACAGCTCGTAGGGACGCCGTGGCATCGAGTAGAGGAAGAGGAAACGACCCGCGACGGCCTCGCCGCGCGAGCTCGTCACCGTCCGGGGATTCCGCGTCAACTGAACCAGCAACGGCCCGTCGTACGGGACGCCGGACGACGTGCGCACGTCGAAGCTCAGCGCGCAGGCGACCTCGCGCGGAATCGGAATGCGCTCGCGCGCGGCGCGGCTCGCCTCCTCGCGCCGGCGGTTCCAGAGCCGGCTGCGCAGCGTCAGCCCGAGCCAGGCGCGACCGACCCGCCCGCCCAGCGCGCGGCGGCGCAGCGCCGCGATCCATGTCTCCTGGACGAGGTCGTCGGCCGTCGCGGGGTCGCGCACCAGCGCGCGCGCGACGCGGTCCAGCCACGCGGCGTCGGCCAGGAGCTGCTCGGGTCGCGGCGTATGTTCCATCGGCGCGGGGAGAGACTCGCTGCGGCCCGGGAACGGGATGGGAATCGCGAAAAAGGACCACCCCTCCCCGGCGCGATTCCAAACCCAGCGTCAAATCCTCGATCGCCATTAGACTGTCCCTTTCAGCCGACCTGCTGGACTTCCGATGCCCACCTCGCGCCCGCCTGCCCCGGACGAGGACCCTCCGACCCTCGCCGACGTGTGCTCGGCGCTGGAGGACTACTTCGGTCCCGACGCGCAGCGCGAGCCCGCGCGCGCCCGGCTGGTGGGCTGGGGCGCGCGGGCGCTGCCGGTGCTGCGCGAGCTGGCGCAGAGCGACTGGGCCGAGCGCGAGGACGGCGACCTCGAGCTCGTGGGCGCGATCAGGAGCATCGGTACCGAGGAGGCGGGGCGCCTGCTCGCGGACATCTTCGCGGGCGGGACGCGGATCCACCCGTACGAGGCGCTCGCCGCTATCGCAACCCCCCCCGCCTGGATCGCGCGGACTCGCGGGGACCCGAACGCCGCGCGCCGCGATCCCCGGACGCGGTCCGCGGCGCTCGCGATGCTCGAGACGGACGGCTGGCTCATCCGCTCGCAACTGCTGCGGCTCGCTGCGATCGGCGGGTGGGAGGAGTTCGCGCCCGAGGCGCGGGAGCTCACCCGTCACGAGCACCTCTCCCTGCGCGAGGCGGCCGCCGAGGCGCTGGAGGCCCTGACCGGCGAGGTCGTCGCGATCGAGCGTCCCGCGCTGCGGGTCCCGCGGACGCGGCTCGTGCCCGATCTCCTCGGCGCTCCGCGGGAGCCTCCCGGATCCGCCGACCCGCGCTCGCGGGCGGGCGAGGCGTCGATCGGAGGGTGGTTCGACGGACGCCGGGGAATCCTCGCCGCGCGCGAGGGCGCGCTCGAGCTGCTCGGGCCCCGTGGCGAGGTCGTCGCCGCGCTGCCCGTCGACGGGCTCGCCGAGCGCTGGTGTTGGCTCGACTCGAAGGAGGGCGAGCCGCTGCTCGCCGTCCACGTCCGCTCGCGCGACGAGGGAGACCGGATCACCGCGCGGTCCGCCGATGGCACGCTGGCGTGGGAGTACCGCCCGGCCTTCTCGGGCGTGGAGGACCTCGTCACGCTGTACGACGCGTCCGGACCGGCCGGCGTCGCGGTCGCGGTCGGGAGCGAGGCGGGCCTCGTCGGACTGGACACCGGGGGCACGGTCGCGTGGCAGCTCCCGAACCGCTACGTCGTCTACGACCTGGACACGCACCCCTCGCTCCCAGGCCGGCTCCTGTTCGTCGGAGGAGAGGCCATCCTCCACGGCACCCGGCCCGCGGCCAGCGATCCCCGCCTGCAGGTCTTCGAGGGATTCACCTACTTCCACTACGGCGCCCTCTTCCCCGATGCGCGCGGTGCGCCGGCCGTCGTCCTCGCGGGAGGCGTCGGGGACGTGGGGGAGGAGGCGCTCTTCCGGGTCGACGCCGCGGGACGCGAGGTGTGGCGCGCGATCCTGCCCGAGGGTTGCGCGGCCTTGACGCTCGTCGAGCGCGACGGCCGCCGCCCGTGGATCGCGGTCGGGCTCGATGGCGGCGAGCTCCTGATCTTCGACGAGGACGGCACGCTGCTCCACCGGACCGACGTGCCGAGCGATGTCCACGGTCGCTTCGTCAGCTCCCTCTCCGCGGGTTCCATCGGCGAGGACGAGGCCGCGCTCCTGGTGCAGGGGCGCAGCGCCTGGCTCTACCCCGTCGTCGCGACGGCGCTCGAGGATCGATAGCAAAAGCTCGAGCGGGCACTACCGTCCCACCTCGAGCCGCAGCTCCTCGCTCCCCACCGAGAACGGCGTCTCCGCCACCGGCTCGCCTCCGTCCTCGACGCGCAGCGCGTACTGGCCCGGCGGAAGCCGCAGGACCTCGGGGCTCCCCGCAGCGAGTCCCCCGCGCGTCACGGGCAGCCGGTTCTCGGCGAAGAGCGTGTAGCTCAGGCCGTCGGCGTCCGCGCGCGGCGTCAGGCGCACGCGGGTCGTGGGCGAGACGACGATCGTGCGCAGCGGCTGCGGACCGTCGCGCAAGTCCAGCACGAACGGCGCGGCCGAGGGCCCGTCGCCGCCCTCGCCTCCCTCGCGCACGTCTTCGGTGTTGACGCGCGCGAGCCAGAGATCCGGAGCGAGCGCTCCGCCCTCCATCCGGCCGTCCTGGTCCGTGAGCCAGTGGTAGAGCCCCCAACGCACGAACGGCGAGGTCGGGTCGTCGGGAACGTGGTGGGTGAAGAAGACGGCGGTCTGCACGCCGGCGCCCGCGGCGTCGACGAAGCGCAGGGCGATCGGGACTCCGTGCGCGAGCGCGACGTCGCCGAGGTCGAGGACCTCGCCGGGCGCGAGGTCGACGAGGTCGTTCACCTGGGCGTGGGGCGGCGCCGGCGTCACGCTGAGCCGCATGCGCCCCGGGATCTGGTCCAGGAGCTCGACGCGCCCGTCGCCGTCGGTCGGCACGCCCGAGCCGCCCGACTGGGCCGTGTCGAGCGCGACCCGCACCCCTTCGAGGGGCGCGCCGCTCTCCGCGTCGACGGTCCGCAGGCGCAGGCCCGAGAGGCGGGACGCGAGGAGCTCCGGGTCGATCTGGAACGTCACGGTCGTCGGCGCGGTCTCGATGCGGCGCGTGTCGAGGACGAGGTGTCGCAGGACGGCGCTGACGTGGACCGGCGGCGGCTCGTCCAGGTGGATGCGCCCGTGGATGTCGGGAACGTCCAGGGAAGAGCTGGCGCGGCGCCAGCGTCCCATCCCCCAGGACGATCGCGCGAGGAGGTCGGTCGCCGGGAGATCGCCCGCGGGGGAATCCTCCGTCGCGATCGCGTGCAGGGCGCGGACCTGCGACGACAGGCGGCGCTCGTACAGCGCTTTCACCAGGTCCCCGCCGTCCGGCGTCTCGAAGCGCACGTCGACCCACCACCCGGGCTCGAGCTCGAAGTCGAGCCGCTCGCGGGCTCCCGCGGCGAGCGTGAAGGTGCGCGTCGCCTCCTGGAAGCCAGTCGCGCTGGCGGTCGCCTTCCACTCCCCTGGCGCGAGCCCGGCGAGCGCGTAGGCTCCGCGCTCCGCGCGCGCGCGGTGCGCGGCCACGCCGCGCGTGAAGCGCACGCCGGCGCCCTCGATCGGCCCGTCGGGGCCGCTCACGGTCCCGGAGACGAGGGACAGCGGCTCGGCAGGCGCGGCCCGCGTGTCCTCCGCCGGCGCCGCGCGCGCCGCCCGCGGCGAGCGCGACATCGGCAGGTCCCACCGCGTCCCGGTGCGCGGTCTCGCCATCGACGGCGCGTGCCGGGTCGCCGCGACCGGGACCGAAGGCCCACCACCACGCGAAGCCGGCGAAGAGCAGCCCCAAGGCAATCGATGCGTGCTTGCTCTTCACGAGTTCAGTACGCGAGCGCCACGGCGTCGCTCGCCTCCCCGACCTCGAAGCCGACCGCGGTCAGCAGGCTCTTCCCCGACCAGAGCTCGAGCCGGTAGGCGCCCTTCACGAGCCGCACCTCCTGCGGTCCGCTCTCGCGCACGGTCCCCGACGTCACCGGATCGCCGCCCTGCTCGTGCAGCCACCACTGGTAGCGCGATGGGCGCGCGAGCTCGAAGCGCAGCGTGACCGGACGGCCGCGCTCCAGCGTCACGACGGCGCCCTCGACGTCGCCCGCGGAGGCGTCGATCACGGTGCCGTTCGCCGCCCACTCGGAGCCTCTGTCGGGACGGACGAGGACGCGGCCCTGCGCGACGGCCGTCAGCTCGAGGACGCCGTCGGTCTTCGTCCTCAGCCCGTGCTGGAACTCGAACGCCTCGGGGCAGTCGACGAAGTCCAGCGGCGTGTAGCTCAGGCCGAGGGCGACGGGCCTTCCATTCGCAGCGTCCACGACCCGCCCGGCGATGCGCGCGGCGCGGGGGACGGCGACCTCGCCGACGTCGGTGACGGCACCCGGCTCCACGACGACGAGCTCGCGGTGGAACGCGTGCTCCGGCGCGCGCACCTCGAGCTCCATCCAGCCCGGGGGGACCTCTTCGAGCTCGATGCGGCCCTCGGCGTCGACCGGCAGCCCGCCACCGGAGGTCTCGGCGGTGTTCAACGCCACGCGCGCCTGGTCGAGCGGCGCGCCCGAGCGCGCCTCGACGATGCGCGCGCGCACCGTCCCCAGGCGCGAGGCCACCGCGTTCGCTTCGACCTGGAAGAGCGCCTCGCGCTGGCCCGGCTGGACGATCTGCGACTGGAGCACGAGGTGCCGCAGCACCAGGCTGACGAACACGGCGTGGTCCGCGCGCACCTCGAGCAGCCCCGTCGCGCCGGGCGGGATCCGGTCCTCGCGCCCGAAGCGCTCCCGACCGGTGTAGACGCCGACGCCGTAGTGCAGGTGGTCCATGTGCGTGATGAGCGGCAGCGCGCCGCCCGGCCGGCTCTCCGTGGCGACCGCGATCAGGCGCGCGCCGCCGGCCGCGATCCCGTCCTCGACGCCTGCGCGCAGGAGCTCGCCGCCGGGGCCGAGGATCTTGATCAGGACCGTCCACGACGCCGTGAGCACCAGGTCGTGACGCTGGGCTTCCACGCCGGGGAGCACCGTGACCGAGCTCTCGCAGGGCAAGAACCCGCGCGCGTCCGCGGTCAGCGTCCACGCGCCCGCGGCGAGCCCCGGGATCGAGTAGGCGGCGCGCTCGTCGAGCTCCGCGTGGCTCCGCTCGCCCGCGGCGCCGCGGATCGACACCGTGCCGCCGGTCACCGGCGTCCCGTCGACGGCGCGGACCCAGCCGTAGAGGATCGTTCCGACCCCCGGTTCTCCGCGCGCGTCCGCGAGCGCAGCCACGGCCCGCTCGCTCTCGGGACCCGCGTTCGGCCCGACCGCGCCCGCGAGCTCGGTGGCGCCGTCCCCGTCGATCCGTGGGCCCTCGGGCGCCGTGGCCGCGATGGCGGCGACGTCCGGCGCTTCCCACGGGCGCCACACGGCGAGGGCGCCCGCCAGGACGACGATCGCGCCGAGGAGGGCCGGGATCTTCGCGCTCATCGGGAGGTCGCCGGGAGGGAACCTCGCGACGACTCCGGGATTGTAGGCTCGCGGATGCGCGAGCGGTGCGCCGGCGGCGCGCCCTACCGCTCGAGCGCGATCTCGACGGCGAGGTATCCCGAGTCCGCCTGGACCTCGAACGAGCCCTCCGCGCGCAGCCCGCTCTCCGCGCGGACCTCGTACGCGTAGCGCCCCGGGCGCAGGCAGCAGAAGGCGTTGTACGCGGGCGTTCCCGTGCGATCGTCGTGGTAGCGCGCGAGCAGCACGAGGCCGCCCGGGATCGGCTCGCCGTGCACCTGCACGGCGAGCGTGGCACCGGGACGCTCGCCCTCCGGCGGGATCAGCCGGAGCTGGCGGCGGACGCCGGGATCGAGCGCCAGCTCCACGCGCGTCGTCTCGCCGCGGCGGATCTCGACGATGCGCTGCTCGGTGGCGGCGGACGCAGTCGGGGCGCCGGACCGAGCGTGTCGGCGCGCTCGTCGCGCGCGGGAGCGCGCCGCTCGAGCTGCGCTTGACGCCGGCCGCGCGGCTCGTCGTCCTCGTCCGCTCGGCCGAGCCCGCGACCTTCACGCGCGGCTTCGAGGTGACGCTGCGCCCGGTGGGGCCGGCGCTCCCGGCGCGACCGCGGCGGCGCGCGTCGAGCGCTTCCCGCGCGGCGGGCGCTGCGAGCTCGCCGGAGTCCCGTTCGGAAGCTACGCGCTCGACGTGACGAGCGACGCCACGAGCGCCCGCGCCACCGCGCGCGTCGAGGTCCGGCCGGGCCGCGACAACGAGATCCGCGTGCAGCTCTGAACGCGCGTCGAGGCTGGGATGACCCGGGGATGGGCGACGACGCGCGACCCGCCTTTGAAGCCATCGAGGCGGCGCAGAGCTGGCGACGGACGCTCGGGCCGATCGTCCTCGACGAGGGGTACCGCGGGCCGAGGGCGCGACGGTCTCCGTCGCCCGACTGCGCCACATCGTCGAGTCGAAGGCGGCGGCCGGAAGGGACGAGGACCGGCCGTTCCTTGCGACGCACGCGGAGGCGCTGCGCGAGCTGCTGCGAGCCGACGCGGACGGGCCGGGTCGAGGCGCGTGACGGGCTGGTCGGGGAGATGGGACTCGAACCCACGACTCGTAGCACCCAAAGCTACGCCTCTACCAACTGAGGTACTCCCCGCGCTTTCGCGCCAACCAGGAATACCTCGCGCGCGGGGCGAATCAAGCGCACGTGCCCGGGAGGCGCGCCCGATGGGGTTTTCCTTGGGTTCCCCGGCAGCTTGGGATAGGTTGCGGCGCGGCGCCGGGACGCGATCGCCGGGGGACGCGCTCGGTGGGCAGAGCCCCTCCCCGATCCCAAGACACTCCTCTCCATGAAGGTCCTCGTCGTCGGCGGTGGCGGGCGGGAGCACGCCCTCTGCTGGAAGATCGCCCGGTCCCCGCTGCTCGGGGAGCTCTTGTGCGCCCCCGGCAACGCCGGTACCGAGCGCATCGCGCGCAACGTCCCCGTCGCGGCGAAGGACGTGGACGGGATCGTGCGGCTCGCGCGCGAGGAGCGCGTCGGGCTCGTCGTCGTCGGGCCCGAGGAGCCGCTCTGCGCGGGCCTCGCCGACCGCCTGCGCGCGGCGGACGTGCCGGTGTTCGGTCCGGGCGCCGCGGGCGCGCGGCTCGAGGGCTCGAAGGTGTTCGCCAAGGAGCTGCTCGAGAAGCACCGCATCCCGACCGCTCCGGCGCGGATCTTCGACCGCTCGGGGATCGCCAAGGCCTACCTCGAGGGCTGCGCGACGTGGCCGCAGGTCGTCAAGGCCGACGGCCTCGCCGGCGGCAAGGGCGTCTACATCACCGGCGACGCGCGCTCCGCCTGCTCGGTCGTCGACGCGCTCATGGAGGAGCGCCGGCACGGCGACGCGGGGACGAAGGTCCTGATCGAGGAGTGCCTGGTCGGCGAGGAAGCGAGCGTCTTCGCCGTCACCGACGGGGACACGATCCTGATCCTCGAGCCCGTGCAGGACTACAAGCGCGTCGGCGACGACGACACCGGCCCCAACACCGGGGGCATGGGCGTCTACTCGCCCGTCCCGATGCTGAACCGCCGGCTGCACAAGCAGATCGAGCAGCGCGTGCTCTTCCCGACGCTCCACGCCCTGCGCCTGGAGGGCATCGACTTCCGCGGCATCCTCTTCGTGGGTTTGATGCTGACGGAGAGCGGGCCGCGCGTGCTCGAGTACAACGTGCGCTTCGGCGACCCCGAGTGCCAGGCGCTGATGCGGCGCATGAAGAGCGACCTCCTGCCGTACCTCGCCGCGACCGCGGAGGGTCGGCTGGCTGAGCTGGAGGCGCCCGATTGGGATCCGCGCTCGTGCGTCGGCGTCGTCGCCGCTGCGGACGGCTACCCCGATCGATATCGCGAGGGCGACCCGATCCAGGGGCTCGACGAGGCCGAAGCGCTGGACGAGGTCGTCGTCGTGTTCCACGCCGGCACGCGTGCGCAGGGCCCGGACGTCCTGACCGCGGGCGGGCGCGTCCTGTGCGTCACCGCGCTCGGCGGCTCGCTCGAGGGCGCGCGCGAAGCGGCCTACGCAGGCATCGACGCGATCTCGTGGGACGGGATGTTCTGCCGGCGCGACATCGCGCGCCGCCGGCCCGCACCCGAGCGGGCGGCAGCCCTCGAGGGCGGTTCCTGACGGAACTGACTGGTTTCGCTGTTGATCCGGGTCAGGCCGCGAGGAGCTCTGCGACGGACTCGTTTCGGCGGGCGAGCGGGTGGATGCTGCGCGATCCCCAGTCCTGGCGCCAGCTCAGGAGCTCGCTCGGCGTCATCCGCCGCTCGACGAACCCGAGCACCTGCGCCGGGGACTGCTCGTCCCAGTTGAAGCGCCGCCGCACGTAGTTGCGG
>Ga0299906_10000512_pt1 | contig 36010 bp, 34 predicted proteins | sample RVTome_14_FD_200259 | JGI IMG/M metagenome (GOLD analysis project Ga0299906, IMG submission 200259) | Soil microbial communities from uranium-contaminated site in the Upper Colorado River Basin, Wyoming, United States - RVT145D125 (version 2) ... | reverse complement strand
CCCGAACCGGGCGAGGCCCGCCCCGTGCGCTTCGTCGTCGGCGGCGACGTGGGCGGCCAGGGCTATTGCCGCCACGCCGAGACCGGCTACGCGATCTTCGGCGCGATGGCCGCGCTCGAGCCCGATTTTTTCATCGCCAACGGCGACATGATCTACGCCGACGCCGCCTGCCCCGCCCAGGGTCCCGAGGGCTGGCCGAACCTGCCGGGCGACTTCCCGTCGATCGACGACCCGCGCGTCGACTGGACCGACGCCGGGCAGGTGCGGGAGGTCTACCTCGACCACTGGCGCTACAACCGCGCCGACCCCCACGTGCAGGGCTTCCACGCCCGCGTGCCGGTCTACGCGCAGTGGGACGACCACGAGGTGATCAACGACTTCGGCGCCCGGTGGGCGAGCTGGTCGAAGGCGCCGCAGCGCGCCGGCTACCCCAACCTGGTCGCCGCCGGACGCCAGGCCCTGTTCGCCTGGAACCCGATCGCCCGTCACCGCGACGAGCCCGAGCGCATCTACCGCTCGTTCCGCTGGGGCCGCGACGTCGAGCTCTTCCTGCTCGACGCCCGCTCCTACCGTAGCGTCAACGACCTCTCCGAGCGTCCCGACCACACCAAGACCATGCTCGGCGAGGCCCAGCTCGCCTGGCTGATCGACGGCCTGACGCGCTCCGACGCCAGTTGGAAGGTCGTCAGCTCCGACGTCCCGCTCTCTGTGCCCACGGGCTCCCAGGCCCAGCTCTACGGCCGCGACGGCTTCGCCGACGGCGGCCCGCATTTCGAGGGGACGGGCTTCGCCGAGCGCACCGGCTACGAGCGCGAGCTGCGGCGTCTGCTCGCCGCCCTCGACGCCGCCGACGTCGAGGGCGTCGTCTTCGTGGTCACCGACGTCCACTTCGCCATGAACCTGCGCTACGCGGCCGACGTCGACGGCGACGGCGATCCCCTCGTCTTCCACGAGCTGGTGAGCGGTCCCCTGAACGCGGTGCGCGCCGCCGGGCCGCCGCGCCTCGACCCGAGCTTCCGGCCGGTGATCCTCTACGCCGAAGGCGACCTGTTCAACTTCAGCTACGTGCGCGTCGAGCGTCGCGGCGGCGAGGTGGCGCTGACCGCCGACGTGCGCGGCGCCGACGGCGCCGTGCGCTTCGGCTCGCGGCTGGAGCTGACGGCGGCGGCGCCGTGATCCGGACCGCCGCCGTGATCCGCGCCGCCGGCGCCCTCGCGCTGCTGGCGTGCGCCGCTGGCGCCGAGGAGGGACGCTACTATCCGGTGCAGCTCCACCTCCACGGCAGCATGAGCGAGGGCGACGGCTCGATGCGCGGCCACAACGCCGTGGCCCGCGAGCTCGGCACCGTGGACGTGTTGTGGTGGACCGATCACGACTGGCGGATAGCGGGCCACGGCCATCTGCCGGGCTTCGGCTTCGAAAGACGCAGGGAGAGCTCGCCGGTGCCTTACCGCGACACGCCCTGGAACGAGGAGGACGAGGGCGAGGACGACGAGGCCAGCGTGCGCTGGAAGGAGGAGCAGGAGCCCGGGATCGCCAGGCTCGAGACGCGACTCGACGACCGGGTGGTGGCCGCGGGAGGGCGGTCGCTGCGCCTGGAAGTGGCCAGCGCGCCCCGCAACGACGACTGGAGATGGGCCGGGATCACGCTCGACGCCGGCGGCGGGCGGCTCAAGGCGCCGCTCGCCGCGGACGTCGAGGTCGAGCTGCTGGTGCGTCCCGGGCGCTGCGGCGAGAGCTGCCGGCCGCTGATCCGCCTCCACCTCTCGCGCCAGAGCGAGGCCGCCGCGGAGATCGACTACGTGCTCGGCGAGGAGGCCGGAGAGCCCTGGGTGGAGCAGCGGGGCCGGCGGCGGGTCGGCGTGGTGCCGCTGGCGGCGCCGGCCGGCCAGTGGACGCGCCTCGTCCTCGCCGTCACCCACGACGCGCTGCGCCTCGGACTCGGCGGCTGGGACAACAGCCTGCGCCGGATCTCGATCGGCGCCGCGGTGCGCCGCGGCGGCCGCGCCGCCCTCCACGTCGACGAGCTGCGGGTGCGCCGCCTGCGCTCGGGCGCCGAGGTGCTGGCGCGGGCTGAAGAGATCGCCGCGGCCCTGGAAGCCGAGCACGGGCTGGTGAACCACGTCGGCCTCGAGGTGAGCTACGGCGTACACCTGAACGTCTACCTGCCGCGGATCGAGATGCCCGACTTCGAGCGTTACCCCCACGGCATGCCGCCGGGCGACGTCGTCGCCTGGGCGCACGCGCGCGGCGGCGTGGCGAGCTACAACCACGTCTTCGGCACGGTGGAGGCGCAGGCCGGCAAGTACGAGTCCCGCGTCCGCTACCTGCTCGACAACCGGGGCTTCGGCGCCGACCTGCTCGAGGTCGGCTATCCCCACCGCGTGCTGCCGCTGGCGCGCCACCTCGCGGCCTGGGACGCCCTGAGCCTCGCCGGCGTGGTGATCGGCGGCGTCGGCACCAGCGACTCGCACAGCCAGACCCAGGGCTGGCGCAACGGCAACAACTTCGTCACCTGGGTGTGGGCGGCGAGCGCCCGGCGCGAGGACTTGATCGCCGGCCTGCGCTCACGCCGCGCCTTCTTCGGCGATCCCGTGCTCTTCCGCGGCGAGCTCTCGCTGGAGACGGCGGCGGGCGTCCCCATGGGGCAGGCGATCCGCTCCGCCGCGCGCCGCCAGGGCGTCGTCCTGCGGGTCACCGCGCTGCCTGAAGGCGCCACCGTCCGCTGGATCGAGCAAGGCGAGGCGGTCGAGGTCCTCAAGCCGCCGGCCGGCGACTTCGTCCGCACCTTCCGCGTCAAGACCCGGAAGGTCCGCTTCGCGCGCGCCGAGGTGTGGCTGGGCGAGCGCGGGATCGCCTTCAGCAACTGCCTCTATTTCCTGCCGCGATGACGGCGCGGCGCAGGCCGGCCTTGAACCGGCCCGATCGCCCGGCGGATCGACCGTGGACGGCTCCTGCCGGATCAGCTCGGCCAGAGCCAGCCGAAGAAGCCGGCGGTCAGCAGGGCGTAGATGAGACCGTCGAACATGTGCTTGATCGTGATGCCCCAGGGCAGCCCTCCCCAGATCGAGTTGGTGGCCTGGGCCGCGGCGTAGCCGAGGAACGCGGTGGTGCCGGCGACGCGGAAGACCATCAGGTAGTCGGTGCCGGCCGCCAACGTGCGGCCCGCCAGGTAGGCGACGAACACGCTGATCACGACGCAGTAGACGAACCAGGAGACGAGGGGCTTGGCCATCGACGGCAGGCCGCTGGGCATTACCGTGATGAGGGCGACCGGCCCTTTCTCGTACTTCTCCTTGACCTCGGGCTTGGTCATCTCCTTCATGTCGGTGCAGTGGGGCAGGACGTAGTGGCCGCGGGCCACGCCTTCCTTGCGCATCGCCGCCTGGATGTTCGCCTCGCCGGGCAGCGGCGAGTAGTCGCTGCGGTGGTACGTCAGCACCATGTGCAGGATCGAGCTGGCGATGAACGCCGCCACCGCCGAGAGCAGAATCGGAAGCCAGAGCGCGGTCAGTGCGACCATGAATCGTCCTCCTTTCGCCGGCGACCCCCTCCTGCGTGCTCCTGGGTACGGAGCTGTCGGTGCGAAGCGGGGCGATAGTAGCAGAAAGCGGCGCTCCCAGGGGCTTACGCCCTGGGAGCGTTCTATCCGGCCTCCAGGAACCGCTCCGTCCAGCGGCCGTTCTCGATGAGCACGACCTCGCCCTCTACCGACCGCGTCGCCACGATCGTCACCTCGCTCGACCCGAACATGATGTCGGTGTGGATCGCCGACTCGTTGACGCCGAGCGCGGCGAGCTCGCCGCCGGTCATCGCTTCGCCGCCCGCGAGGGCCGTCGCGTAGGCCTTGCCGAGGGCGAGGTGGGCCGAGGCGTTCTCGTCGAAGAGGGTGTGCTCGAAGAAGATGCCGCTCGCGGCGATCGGCGAGTCCTGGGCCACCAGGGCGATCTCGCCGAGGTGACGCGCGCCCTCGTCGAGGTCGATCCAGCGCCCGAAGCCCTCCTTGCCTTCGCCGGCGTCGAACCAGGTCAGGCGCCCGTTCTCGAAGGTCATCTCGAGGTCTTTGACCAGGACGCCGTTCTTGAGCCGGAACGGCATCGTCGCGCGGACGCGTCCGGCGGTGGCGCGGCGGTCCGGGGTGGTGAAGTTCTCCTCGCTCGGCACGTTGGCGTTGAAGGTCTGGCCGGCGGCGGTCTGCTTGCTGCCGCCGAGCCAGCGCGCCTTCGCCGACAGGCCGAGGCGCAGGTCGGTGCCCGGGCCGACGACGTGGAGCTCGCGGATCGCCAGGGCGTCGAGCTCGCGGCGCCGGGCGTGGAGCAGACGGTCCTTGGCGGCGGCCAGCTCGACGGCGTCGTCGCGGTCGGCGTGGGTGAAGCCGAAGACCAGCTCGGCGAGACGGTCGAGGGCGAGGTCGCCGTCGACCCCCGGAAAGACCTGCTTCGCCCAGCCGACGCAGGGCGCCCCCGCCACCACCCACGGGCACAGGCCGCGGTTGATGCCGTGCAGGTGGAAGACGCGCGGCACCGCGGTGGTCGCCCGGGTGAACGCCGCGTGCTGCTCGGGATGGGTCTTCGCCAGCTCCTGCTGGAGGTCGGGGTATTCGTCGCCGCGCAGCGAGACGACGGCGCCGCGGGCGCGCACCACGTCGTCGTACCACTGCTGCTCCCGGGCCCGGCTGAGCTCGACGTCCTCGAGCCGGCCGCGGCGGATGAGCTGGCCCTGGAGCAGCGGATCGTTGATCCAGAAGCGGACCAGGCCGGCGTCCCGGTCGTAGGCGGCCTCGGCGATGCGCCGCACCAGCTCGCGGTGGGCGGTCTCCGCGTGGATGAAGAGGGTCTGGCCTGCGCGCAGGCCGGCGCCGTGCTCCACCAGGATCTCGGCGTAACGTTGCAGGTGTTTCTCGTTCATGTCGGTCCTTGTCGTCGTGCCGAGATTCTACCGGATGCCTCCGGCACGCGGTGCGCGTCCTGCGGCCGGATCGAGCGGGTAAGAATGTCGTCCCCCAGGCGATGAGCGGCAGGGGAACACTGTCCGGCCGGAGAACGCGTGTAGAGATATGAGTCGACTAAGCCTTGCTGGCCAGTAGCTCGCGCATTTTGAGGGTCACGCCGTCGAAGGTGAACGGCTTGGCAAGGATCGCCGACCGCTGGATCCTCTTGGCCCTCTCTTCCATCTCGTTGTAGAAGGCGGTCACGAAGAGGATCGGCGTCTCCGAGAATTCAGGCCGATACCGCAGCCCCTCCGCCCAGTCCATGGACTCGAAGCGGTAGTCGCCGAGAACGCAGTCGAGCACAATGAGGTCGGGTGTCAGCTCCCGGAGCAACTCTTCGGCATGCTCCAAGTCTTCCGCTGCGACCACGTGGTAGTTGTAGTAATCCTTGAGTCCCTCGGCGAGTAGCTCGCGGTGAAAGAGATCATCTTCGATCAGCAGCACTCTCGACTTCTCGTCCATCTGTTGTTCTCCCTGGCGGTCGCCGAAACTCGACGACGAATCGCGAACCTATCATCTCTGCCGCGCCACCCCCGCCGGATTCCTCCTTGAGGATCGGCTCGTACCGAAGGGAGCCTCGTACTCCCTGAACAAACGCCATCAGGTTGCACATGACCTGATGTCGGAATCGGTACTCGACATCGCCGAGACTTGCCGAGTGACTTTCCACGGGCAGCTGCCCACTGTAGGAGAGAACAAACGGCAACGCTAGATCAAAGAGCCTCTTGTTTTCAAGCCTCTTGTCTGCAAGTCTGCCCGGCATCGCCTGAAAGAGAGCTGGCGCTTCGGTCTCGAAATCGAGGCCCTCGATTGTCGTGACCGTCAAACATTCGAATGCCGCCGAAAAATCTTCTCGTTTAGCCTCCGAAGAATTCCCTCGTTCCAGGTAGACGATCGCACGTAGGAAGGCCCTCACTCGTTCGGGGAGATCCTGAGGCAAGTCCGTGGGGCTACGGCCGGGATCGCCACGGAGAAGCAGGACCGCCTTTGCGATGACCTCTTCCGAACCGTCAATCCGCCAAGCTTCCACTGCGGGTGGCCGGCGTCTCCGGCGGTGATCTGCGTTTAGCTCGCCCACCGCCTCGGCCAGCACCCAGGTCAGCATCTGATTCAGAGAAACGCCGTTGCGCTGCGCATTTCGGGCAAGGTCTGCGTGGAGGGCCGGGGGCATGCGCAGGTGGATAGCGCCTGTATGCACGGCGCTCAACGCTGCCGGCACCGACAACCCACCTCCCTGTCGCGCCTCCAGCCACACCACCCGGGCCGGGTCGAGCTCCGCCATCGCCTCGGCCGGCGTTTCTCCTGCGGCGAAGCAGCCTGGCAGATCCGGATGCTCGGCCACGAAGCCCCCTTCCGGTTCCGGGGTGAGTCGGTAAGCGTAGCGCTGTTCGGTCTCTCCGGTCCCGTCGTGTTCTCCGGCCCGGGTCGAGGTGCCGAGTCCATGCCCTGCGAGCAAGGCATTGGCGGAGTTGAAAAGGATCTCGTTGAGGAAGCGGTTGAGGCTCCTCATGATCCCTCCCTCCGGCTCTCCGCCTGCGGACGCGGACGCGCCGGCGCGCGCAGGCGCTCGGCGTGGAAACCCAGCCCCGCCAGGTGGAAGAGCGCCTCGAAGAAGCGCGTCGACCACCTGAGGCGGCTCTTGAGCTCCGCGAGCTTCTCGGACTTCGCCAGGAGCGTCGACTCGACCCGCCGCTTCTGGGCCGTGATCGCGGCGAGGGCGGCCGCGAAGCCATCGAGGGACGCGCGGAGCTGCTCGGCATAGTAGAGGGGCCGGTCCCAGATGCCATCGACCTTGGGAGGCGGCGTCGTGAAGGCCGGGCTCCCGAGCCTCCTGAGGGCGAAGCGCGCGTAGCGCTCGAACACGTCACGGCTGACCTCGCCGAGCTTCGGGTCGAGGCCGAGATAGACCGCGGCAGTGCCACGGCCGAAGGCGTCCTCGAACGTCCGGCGCACGCTCAGCAGCCGCTCGTAGAGCTCCTGGTAGCGGGCGTCGCAGCCCAGCCGCAGGTCCTTGAGATGCTGCTCGGCTTCGCGGTGCGCGGCTTCCAGGCTCTCGAGCTCCGCTTGGCCGTCCTCGAGCCAGCCCGTCATGGCGAGCTGGAAGCTCGCGGCGCCGTCGATCGTCTCGCCGTCCTCGAGATACGAGCTGAGCGTCGGGTCGAGGATCGCCCCCACCGCCCCGGCCACCGTGCGGACCGAGGACGCGGGCGGCTTTCGTCCTCCATCCTCCAGGAGATCGGACGACGCGGGCGGCTTTCGTCCTCCGTCCTCCAAGATGGGGGACGGCGCGAGGAGCTTTCGTCCTCCGTCCTCCGAGAGGGCGGACAAGCCGGCGGCCCGGTCGTCGCCGGCCTCGGCGCCGCTCGCGATCTTGTCCTGCGGCAATCCACGGCACGGCCTGCCGCGTAGCTACTCCCTGACGATGATATGAATCGTCGCTCATATGAAGGGCCGTTCATCCCGATGAGCCGAGCCGAAGCCCCCATCGACGACGCCGGGTGCGCCATCAAGCTGAAGGCCCTGGCCGACGCGACCCGCCTGGCCGTGGTCGAGGCCCTGATGACGGGACCGCGCCACGTCGGCGAGCTCGCCGGAGAGCTCGGCGTGGAGCAGAGCCTGCTCTCGCACCACCTGCGGGTGCTGCGCGGCGTCGGCATCCTCGAAGCGACGCGCGACGGCAAGGCCGTGCTCTACGCGCTGGCGCCCGGCGTCAAGGGCGTGCCGTCGGCGAAGACGATCCACCTCGGGTGCTGCCAGCTCTCCTTCGCGAACGAGAGGACGCAATGATGACGAGACCCTGGTTCCTCGTGCTTTTGCTCATGGCCTGGGGCTGCCCGGACGGCCGTGGCACCGGCGAGCGCCTAGTGGTCACCGGCTCGAGCACGGTGGCGCCGCTGATGGCGGAGATCGGCAAACGCTTCGAGTCCGAGCGGCCGGGCGTGCGGGTGGACGTGCAGACCGGCGGCTCGTCGCGCGGCATCGCCGACGTGCGCGGCGGCCTCGCCGACGTCGGCATGGCCTCGCGCGCCCCGAAGGCGGGCGAGGACGACCTCCACTTCTTCCCCATCGCCCGCGACGGCGTCTGTCTCTTCGTCCACCGCGACAACCCGGTGGGCGAGCTCACCGACGACCAGATCGCGGCCATCTACACGGGCCAGGTGCGCGACTGGCGCGAGGTCGCCGGGGGCACGGCGGACGGCGCCGAGGCGCCGATCACCGTGGTCAACAAGGCCGAGGGACGCGCGACGCTCGAGGTCTTCCTCGCCCACTTCGGCCTCGCGAGCCGCGACGTCCGCGCCACCGTGGTGGTAGGCGACAACGAGCAGGCGGTCAAGACCGTGGCTGCCGACCCCAACGCCATCGGCTACGTGTCGATCGGCACCGCCGAGCACTCCGCGTCCCGGAGCGTGCCCATCCGGCTGCTGCCGGCGGGCGGCGTCGAGGCGTCGACCGATGCCCTGGCCGACGGCCGGTTCCCCATCGCACGTCCCCTGAACCTGGTGACGCGCGAGGAGCCGGCCGGCCTGGTGCGCGAGCTGATCGACTACGCCCGTTCCCCCGCGGTCCACGACCTGGTCCGGGAGCTCTTCTTTGTCCCGGTCCGCTGAGCGGTGGACGGACGTCCTCCTGGTCCAGACGCTGCGCGGCGTCGCCGTGGTGACCGCGGCGGTCGTCGTCGCCATCGCGTTCTTCCTGGCACGCGAGTCGTGGCCGATGCTCGCCGAGATCGGCTTCGGGCGCTTCTTCACCGATCCCTCGTGGCACCCCACGGAGGACGAATTCCTGCTGCTGCCGATGCTCTGGGGCACCCTGTGGGCCACCCTCGGCGCGGTGCTGGTGGCCACGCCGGTGGGCCTGCTGTCGGCGGTCTTCTGCCGCTTCTACGCGCCGGCGGCCCTGGCGCGAACCTACCGGCGGCTGATCGAGCTGCTGGCGGGCATCCCCTCGGTCGTCTACGGCTTCTGGGGGCTGGTGGTGCTGGTGCCGTGGATCCGCCGCCTCGAGCCGCCGGGGCCGAGCCTGCTGGCGGGGGTGCTGATCCTGGCGATCATGGTGCTGCCCACCGTGACCCTCACCGCCGACGCGGCGATCGCCGCGGTGCCGCGCTCCTACCTGCAGGCGGCCGCCGCCCTCGGCCTGTCGCGCTGGACCGTGCTGCGCGGCGTCGTCCTGCCGGCCGCCCGCGGCGGCATCCTCACCGGCGTCATCCTGCAAATCACCCGCGCCCTCGGCGAGACGATGGCGGTGCTCATGGTCTGCGGCAACCTGGTGCGCACGCCGTCGAGCGTCTTCGATCCGGTGCGCACGCTGACCGCCAACATCGCCCTCGAGATGGGCTACGCCCAGGGCGACCACCGCTCGGCCCTCTTCGTGAGCGGCCTGACGCTGCTGGCGCTGGTGGCGGCGCTGGTGGCGGCGGCGGAGTGGGTGAGCCGGGGACGGGTCCATGGCTGAGGCGCTGTCGACCTTGGAGCCGCGGCGCGGCTTCGGCGGGCGGCGCCGCGAGTGGCCGCTGACGGCGGCGGCGTGGCTCGCGGCGCTGGCGGTCACGGCGGCCTTCGCGTTGATCGTCGGCGACCTGGTGCGCCACGGCCTGGGGCAGCTCTCGTGGTCGTTCCTCGTCGAGGCGCCGGCGAGCGCCGGGCGGGCGGGAGGCATCGGCCCGATCCTGACGTCGACGGCCCTGATCCTCGGCGTCTGCCTGGCGGTCAGCGTGCCGCTCGGCGTCGGCACCGCGGTGCTGCTGGCGGAGCTGACGCCGGCGGACGGGCTCTTCGCTCGCCTGGTGCGGCTCAGCCTCGACGTGCTGGCGGGCGTGCCCTCGATCGTCTTCGGCCTCTTCGGCAACGCCTTCTTCTGCGTCTGGCTCGGCCTCGGCTTCTCGATCCTGGCGGGCGGCCTGACGCTCGCCTGCATGGTGCTGCCGATCCTCATCCGCACCAGCGAGGAGGGGCTGCGCGCGGTGCCCCGGGAGCACCGCCTGGCCGCCGCCGCCCTCGGCATGACGCGCGCGCGCACCCTGGTGGCGATCCTGCTGCCGCAGGCCACGCCCGGCCTGGTCGTGGGGCTGGTGCTGGGGATCGGCCGCGCCCTCGCCGAGACCGCGGCGCTGCTCTTCACCAGCGGCTACGTCGACCGCATGCCCGGCTCCCTCCTCGACTCGGGGCGGGCGCTGTCGCTCCACGTCTACGACCTGTCGATGAACGTCGCCGGCGGCGAGCCCAACGCCTACGCGTCGGCGCTGGTGCTGGTGGCCTCGCTGCTGGCGATCAACGGCGCGGCCTCCTGGCTCGCCGACCGTTTCCTGCGCCGGAGGACGACGGCGTGAGCGTGCTCACGGCGCCCCCGCCCTCGCCCGCGGCCGCGACGCGCCCGCTGGTCGAGTGCGAGGCCCTGAGCCTGCGCTACGGCGAGCACCGCGCGTTCGCCGACGTCTCCCTCGCCGTCGAGCCGCGGCGGATCACCGCGATCATCGGCCCTTCGGGGTGCGGCAAGTCGAGCTTCCTCACCTGCCTCAACCGCCTGACCGACCTGATCCCGGGCTGCCGCGTCGACGGCCGGCTGCGCATCGGCGAGGTCGACGTGCTCGACCCGGCCACCGACGTGGTGGCCCTGCGGCGTCGGGTGGGGATGATCTTCCAGAAGCCGAACCCGTTCCCGCTGTCGATCCACCGCAACCTCGACCTGCCGCTGCGCCAGCACGGCATGCGCCGGCGCGCCGAGCGCGACGCGGCGATCGAGTCGGTGCTGCGCGACGTGGGTCTGTGGGACGAGGTCGCGGACCGCCTGCACAAGCCGGCCACGTCGCTCTCGGGGGGGCAACAGCAGCGCCTGTGCATCGCGCGGGCGCTTGCGTTGAAGCCCGAGGTGGTGCTCCTCGACGAGCCGTGCAGCGCCCTCGACCCGATCTCGAGCGCCGTCGTCGAGGACCTGATCGTGAGCCTCAAGGAGCGCTTCACCCTCGTCATCGTGACCCACAACCTGGCGCAGGCGCGGCGCATCGCCGACCGGGTGGCGTTCTTCTGGATGGTCGACGGCTGCGGGCGTCTCGTCGAGAGCGGGCCCTGCCGTCAGGTCTTCGCGGCGCCGCGCGAGGAGCTGACGGCGGCGTACGTGCGGGGGGCGCGGGGATAAGGAGAAACCCCCTCGCCCCCGGCTCGCGCACGGGGCTGGGCCACCGGAGCTCCAAACGCGTCGAGTGCGGACCCGTGGAGTGGGTATGGGTTAGAGTCGTTCGTGATCGTAGTCCGCTATCCGTAGTCGTCCGTCATGAATACGCCGCCCCAAGTCCCTGCCCGGTCGCCCGACGAGCTCGCGGCCCTCGTCCGCCGGGTCTCCCATCCCGGCCCGAGGAGACCGGGCGTTCGAGCGGCGCCGCCGGAAGTACGGGTTCTAGCGGGGAGCATGCGATGAATCGAACCGATCTTGCGGAGCTGATCTACAACGGCGAGAGCTCGGGCGCCGAGTTCAAGCGGGACGACGTGCATCCGGAGAAGCTCGCAAAGGAGATGTCGGCGCTGCTGAACTTCGAGGGTGGCCACATCCTCCTCGGCGTGGAGAAGGACCAGACCGTCTCCGGGCTGACTCGCCAACGGGAGAAGGCCGAGGAGTGGGTCATGGAGGTCGCTCGCGTCCACCTCCGCCCGGCGGCGATTCCGTTCTGGGAGACAATCGATTGGGGCGAGGGGAGGGTCGTCGGCATCGTCTCGCTGCCAGCAGATGCGCCGGACAAGCCCTACAAGGCGAAGCGCGGTTCGGCGTGGGTCACACAGATGAGGGTGGGCACGACGTCGCGCGACGCGACGGACGAGGAAGAAGCGCGGCTCTACCAGCAGTCGGGGCGATTACAATACGACCGAAAGCCGGTTCCCGGGGCGTCGCTCGCCGACTTCGATCAACGACGCCTTCGCAACTATTTCCGCGACGTCCGCCGGCAGACCTGCCCCGACGAGAGCGATCACGAGGGTTGGGTGCGACTCCTCGTCAATACGGAGATCATGGTCGAGGATCGCGGGCGCGCCATCCCTGGTGCCGGCGGCCTCCTGGTGTTCGGGATACGTCCCAACAAGTTCCTCCCGCAGGCGGGCATCTCCGCCGTGGCGTACTCGGGGTTGGAGAAGGACTACGACGCGAAGGCAAGGGCGTCCTTGCGCGGCCCGCTGGCGTCGCTGTATCCGGAGCCGACGCAAGGCGGTGAGCACTTCTACCCGCAGATGGCGCGCACCTTCTCCGAGGGTGGCGAAGCTGTGGAAGCGGGTGTCATCGAGAAGGCAATCGAATTCGTTCGTCGCAACGTCGAGGTGCGAGCCTGGATCGACGACGGTGGGCGCCGCCAGGAGCGATGGGACTATCCGCTGGAGGCCGTCCGTGAGGCCATCGTGAACGCTGTCGCCCATCGTGACTACACGATCACGGTCTGCGACATTGAGCTGTCGATCTACGCCGACCGCCTCGAGGTGGTCTCGCCGGGTCGCCTTCCCAACACAGTCACCGTGGCCAAGATGCGCGCCGGCTACCGCGCTTCTCGCAACGAGCTCGTCAAGGAGATCCTCCGCGACTTTCGGTACATCGAGGCCACCGGGCTCGGTGTTCCGCGCAAGATCGTCGAGGGAATGCGCGCGCACAACGGGACCGAGGTCGATCTGATCGAGGAGGAGGATCGCTTCACCGTTCGCCTCTGGAAGAAGGTAAGAGCATGATCCCGCGAGAGGGAGTGACGTCCTCAGTCGAGGACGCCCGCGGCGTAGACGCCGTCTCGCATCAGCGCCCGCCCGGCGCCGTCGATGGTCAGGTCGACGCGCCGCACGGGCCGTAGCGCGGCGCCGCCAGCTTGAGCGGCGCGGTGGCCGAGAAACGGGTCGGGGCGAGCAGGATGCTGAAGCCGCGGAAGACCTCGTCGAAGGGCCGCGCACCGGCGGGGTCGAGCGCGTCGCGCGACAGGGTTGGCTCGTGCGGCGGCGGCGTCATGACGGAGGCTACAATCAGGGGCGACTCTACCCCATCGGAGGAAATTCGCATCCTCGGACGACTCGCCCGCCGGAAACGCCGCCCCCTCGACCCCGCCGAAGCCTATCGCCGCTGGGCCGCCGACTACGGGCGAGAGCACAACGCCTTCCAGGAGCTCGAGGCCGGCGCTCTCGAGCGGCTGCTGCCCGCGCTCGACGGCCGCGCCGTGCTCGACGCCGGCGGCGGCAAGGGACGCGTGGCCGCGCTGGCGCTGGCGCGCGGCGCCTCCCGCGCCGTGGCCGCCGACTTCTCGCTGGCGATGCTCGCGGGCGCCCGCGCGGGTCACCGCGTGGCCGCGGACGTGGGCGCCCTGCCCTTCCTTCCGGAGACGTTCGACGTCGTCGTCTGCGCCCTCGTCCTCGGCCACGTCGCCGACCTCGACCGCGCCCTCGCCGCGCTCGCCGCCGTCCTCCGTCCCGGCGGTCATTTGCTGATTTCCGACTTCCACCCCTTCGCCACCCTTCGCGGCTGGCAGCGCACCTTCACCGACGGCCGCGGGCGGACCCACGCCATCGAGCAGCACCTCCACCTCTTCGCCGACTACGTCGGCGCTTTCCGGCGGCTGGGGCTGGCGCTCGAAGAGCTCGAGGAACCATGTTGGGGAGGCTCGCCGGTGGTCTTCGCGATGCGGGCGCGCAAGCCGTGAAGCTGCTTCTGCGCCACCTGCGCTGGCACTCCGAGGGACAGGACCGTCAAGGCGACCTGCGTCTCGCCGCCGGCCGCGTGGCCGAGGCGGGACGCGGGCTCGCCCCGCGCCGTGGCGAGCGCGTGCTCGACGGCGCGGGCCTGCTCGCCCTGCCCGGCCTGATCAACGCCCACGACCACCTCGGCCTCGACCTCCTCCCGCGTCTCGGCGCGGGCAGCTACGCCAACGCCTACGAGTGGGCGAGGGCGATCTACCGTCCTGACGCGTCGCCGATCCGCGAGGTTCTGCGCGTGGGCCTGCGCGACCGCCTGTGGTGGGGGGCCTACCGCAACCTGATCGCGGGCGTGACCACCGTCGTCCACCACGACCCGTACTACTGGTGGGTCTTCGGTCGCCAGTGGCTGGGGCGCCGGCTGGTGCGCCGGCGGCTCTTCGGACGTCGCTTTCCGGTGCGGGTGCTGCGGCGCTACGCCTGGTGCCATTCCCTCGGGGGGCCGGAGCTCGGTTACGGGGACGACCCGGTGCGGGCCTTCCGGCGCGCCGGCGCTCGTCCTTTCATCCTCCACGCCGCCGAGGGGACGGACGCGCGGGCGTCCGCCGAGGTCGACCGGCTCCACGAGCTCGGCCTGCTCGGGCCGTCGACGGCGCTCGTCCATGCCGTCGCCGTCGACGCGCGCCAGCGCGAGCTCCTCGCCGCCACCGGGACCGGCGTCGTCTGGTGCCCGGCGTCGAGCCTGGGGCTCTACGGCGCCACGGCGCCGGTGGCCGCGCTCCACGGCAAAGTGTGGATCGCCCTGGGAACCGACTCCACCGTCACCGGCTCGCCGACCCTCTTCGACGAGCTCCGCGTCGCGGCGTCGACCGGCCTGGTCGAGCCGGCGGCGCTGCTCGAGATGGTGACGACGCAGGCGGCGCGGATCTTCACGTTGGACGACGGCCGAGGGACGCTGCGAATCGGCGCGCCGGCGGACGTCCTGCTCCTCCCCGACGACGGCCGCAGCGCCGCCGAGCTGCTGCTGGCGGCGACGGCGGGCGATCCGGAGCTGGTGCTCGTCGGAGGACGGCCGCGGGCGGCGTCGGCGGCGACGGCGGAGGCGCTGGCGCTCGGCGCGCCGAACGCCTGCGTCGGCGGCCGTCCGACGTGGCTCTACGGCGACTTCGCGCGGCTGCGCGAACGCATCGAAAGCGTCGCCGGCGGCGACGTCCTCGAGCTCAACCCGGTGTGGACGATCTTGAGCCCGAAGGGCGGAAGCCGGTAGCGCTGCTTGGCCTTGCGCTCGGAGCTGGGCCCGTCGGAGAACCGCGCCATGGCCGCGCAGCAGGGATGCGGCGACGGTTACGGACGATCCTCCCAGAGCTCCTCGACCGTGGCGACAGTGAAGGCCTGCTCGATCCAGCGTTCGAGCTCCCAGGGGTCGTCGCAGTCGAGGATACGCTGGCGCGCTGGGGCGCCGAGGGTGAGGCCGCGACTCTCGAGGACGGAGACGAGCAGTCGCGCGGATCGCCGATTCGCGGCCCGCCGCGCCGCCGTCTCCTCCGCGGCCCGCTGCTCCGCGGCCTGCCGTGCCGCCGCCTCCTCCGCGGCCCGGTGTTCCGCGGCCTGCCGCGCTTGCTCCGCGGCCTGCCGCGCCGCCGCTTCCTCTGCGGCCAGGCGTTCTGCGTGCAGCCGCCGCTCCTCCTCTTCCTCGGGAGTCAGGAGCCGTTCGCCGGTGGCCACGTCCACGAGCACCAGCTCCTCGGACTTGCTCACGCTCAGCCACAGGCCCAGCGAGCGCAGCAGAAAGCGACCTTCGGCGTCCGCTCCCTGCTCCCGGTAGGCGCCCGCCTCGAGCGCGAAGCAGCGCACCGCGCGGTCGCCGCGCTTGCGGTACTTCGCCGGATACAGCAGCACGTAGTCGTCCACGCCCGCCGCGGCGAAGAGCGGCTTGTTATGGACCTCGTCCTTTTCTCGTTTCTTCTTCGACCGCGTCGTGACCACCTCGAAGACCGCCCGCACCCGGCAGCCCGTGGCCGTCACGTCGAGGTTCTCGTCCACCGCTTCCGGATCCGCGATGCCTTGCGCCACCGTCACGTCGGGAGCCACAGCTCGCAGGTCCTTGCGCGCCCAGTGGACCATCAGGTCGCTGAACACCCCCCAATCGCCGCGGCGCTCGAGGTAACGCCGCAGGCTCTGCGTGAGGGGATAGAGGTAGCGCGAGTGCGGGTTGCCTTGGGGCACGTGGTCGTCTTCCGAGGGGTTGAGGAGGATCTCGAGCGTCAGCGGGATCTCCTCGACCACCACCTGGCCGTCAGCGTCGAGCGAGGTGCGCAGGGCGATCTCGTGAGGATCGTCGGCGACGCTCGCTCGCCGCCGCGGCGACGGGCCGGGGAGCCGGGCGGGGTGCCGGTGGATGGTGGGCTCCATACACTCAAGTGTAGCAGATCTCCCAAGGGCCGCGGGATTGTATCCGAAAAGCGGAAAGACGGCTTACAGTCGGCCTCGACGTCGGCGCCGTAACGGCGGCCTTGAGAAGGGTCGTCTTGCCGTCGCCGAGATGGCCGCTGAAGAAGAGCGCCGTGGTACGAGGTGAGATGAGGGGCGTCGAGAGCCGGACCTGAAGCGAGCCGACGCCCCGGACCTCCGCGGTGGGGACGTACCGCGGGCGGCGGCGCGAATCGGCAGGCGCAGCCTGCCCTACGCCAAGAGGGGACGCTGGCGCGTCCGGGGCAGGCACGGGGGCCTGCTCCTACAAAGGGGGTCGTTAGTGGTGCCCCTCCTCCTTCTCGCGCTGCGCCTCGGCGATAATCTTCTCCTGCACCTGCCGCGGCACCTCCTCGTAGTGCGAGAACTCCATGGTGAAGCTCGAGCGGCCCTGGGTGATGGCGCGCAGCGCCGGCGCGTAGTCGAGCATCTCGGCCATCGGCACCGACGCCTTGATCACCTGCTTGTCGTCCTTCGCCTCCATGCCCTGGGGCTTGCCGCGGCGCTGCGACAGGTCGCCCATGATGTCGCCCATGAAGTCGTCGGTGGTGGTGATCTCGACCGCCATCACCGGCTCGAGCAGCGTCGGCCCGGCCTTGGCCATGGCGTCTTTCCAGGCCAGGGAGCCGGCGATCTTGAAAGCCATCTCCGAGGAGTCGACGTCGTGGTACTGGCCGTCGATCAGCCGCACCCGGAAGTCGACCACCGGGAAGCCCGCCAGGTAGCCGCGCTGGCGCGCCTCGAGGATGCCTTTCTCCACCGCCGGCCGGAAGTTGTGGGGGATGGCGCCGCCGAAGATCTGGTCGACGAACTCGAAGTCCTCCCCCGGCGCCGGCTCGATCTTGATCTTGCAGTCGGCGAACTGGCCGCGGCCGCCGGTCTGCTTCTTGTGGCGGCCGTGGCCGTCGGCCTGCCTGCGGATCGTCTCGCGGTAGGGGACCTTGGGGGGATGGAGGATCACCTCCACCTTGTGGCGGCTCTTGAGCTTGGCGACCGTGATCTCCACGTGGAGCTGGCCGCTGCCCGAGATCAGCAGCTCGCCGGTCTGCGGGTCGCGCGCCGTCTTGAGGCCGAGGTCCTCGTCCATCAGCCGCGACAGGGCGTCGGAGATCTTCTCCTCGTCGCCCTTCGACTTGGGCTCGATGGCGAAGGAGATCGCCGGCTGGCGGATTTCGACCCAGCCGAGCTTCACCGGCCGCTCCTTGGCGCACAGGGTGTCGCCGGTCTTGGTCTGCTTGAGCTTGGCGACGCCGCCGATGTCGCCGGTCACCAGCTTCTCCACGTGGCCGCCCTGCTTGCCCTGGAGCGCCTGGATGTGGCCGATCTTCTCGCTCTCCTCGACCCGCACGTTCCACAGCGCCGCGTCGGAACGGACCTCGCCGCTGACCACGCGGAAGATGGTGATCTTGCCGGAGAAGGGGTCGTTCAAGGTCTTGAAGACGAGGGCGCTCGCCGGCGCGTCCGCCTCTGTCTTCACCGGCGCGTCCTCGCCGCCGATGGTGGTGGCGGGGAAGGTGCCGCGGGCCAGCGGGTCGGGCAGGTAGTCGACGACGGCGTCGAGCAGCGTCGAGGTGCCGACGGCGTGGCCCGAGGAGCCCACCGTCAGCGGGAAGATCGCGCGCGTCAAGATCGCCTTGCGCAGGCCCGCCACGAGGTCGTCCGCGGACAGGGTGCCCTCCTCGAAGAACTTCTCCATCAGCGCGTCGTCGGACTCGGCGACGGCTTCGACGAGCTTGCCGCGGGCCTCCTCCACGGCCGCGGCGAGCTCGCCCGGCACCTCGCACGGCTCGCCCTTGCCGTCGCCGTCGCGGGTGAAGCGCCACGCCTTGCCGGCGACCACGTCGACCACGCCGTCGAAGCCGTGGTCCTGGCCGATCGGAAGCTGGATGGGGACGGCGGCGCGTCCGCAGAGCTTCTCGATGGCGGGCAGCGAGCGCTCGAGGTCGGTGTGCTCGCGGTCGAGCTTGTTGAGGTGGATCAGCACCGGCTGGCCGATCTCGGCGGCGTAGGTCCAGATCTTCTCGGTGGTCACCTGCACGCCGGCGGCGGCGTTGATCACCAGGATCACGGCGTCGGTGGCGCGCACGCCGGCGCGGCTCTCGACGCCGAAGATGCCGGAGCCCGGCGTGTCGACCACGTTGACCTTGTGCTTGCGCCAGGGCACGAAGCACGGCGCCAGGCCGATCGAATAGCTGCGCGCGACCTCCTCGGAATCGAAGTCGGTGGTGGCGTTGCCGTCCTCCACCTTGTTCATGCGGTTCACCACGCCGCCGGTGTAGAGCAAGGCGCTGGCGAGCGTCGTCTTGCCGGTGTCGGCGTGTCCGGCCAGCGTCACGTTGCGGATCCTCTCCGAGCTGTCCACCTGCATTCCTGAACCTCCTGGGCTTGAGCGTCCGAAAGCGAGAGCCGGACTATAGCACTCCTCGCCGGTTTGACTTCTGCGAGGCCGCGGCCTACTATCGCTGGCGCACGTCCCCTCCGGCGAGGACGATGACCCCACAGAACCTAGGCCGTTACGAAATCCTCGGCGAGCTCGGAAAGGGCGCCATGGGCGTCGTGTACCTGGCCCAGGACCCGATCATCAAGCGCCAGCTCGCGATCAAGACCTTCCGCATGGCCTACTCGGCCAAAGAGAAGGAGGTGGCGCAGTTCCGCGAGCGCTTCCTGCGCGAGGCCCAGGCGATCGGCCAGCTCAGCCACCCCAACATCGTCACCGTCCACGACGTGGGCCAGGAGGGCGAGGACTACTTCATCGCCATGGAGTACGTCAAGGGGGTCAACCTGAAGCAACGGATGCAGCACGACGAGCCGCTGGCGCTCGAGTTCGTCCTCGAGGTGGTGGCGCAGATCGCCGACGGCCTCGACTGCGCGCACCAGAAGGGGATCATCCACCGCGACGTCAAGCCGGCCAACATCATCATCACCCACGACCACCTGGTGAAGATCACCGACTTCGGCATCGCCCGCCTCGAGCAGTCGAACCTGACGGTGGCCGGCCAGCTCCTCGGCACCCCCAACTACATGGCGCCGGAGCAGATCCAGGGCAGGGCCGTCGACGCGCGCAGCGACATCTTCTCGCTCGGAGTCCTGCTCTACGAGCTGCTGACGCGCAAGAAGCCGTTCCAGGGCGAGAACCTCACCCAGGTCTCGCACCGCATCGTCTACGACGAGTTCACGCCGCCCGAGGAGTACGTGGAAGACCTGCCGGAGCCGGTGCTCAAGGTCTTGAACCGCGCCCTCGAGAAGACGCCCGAAGCGCGCTACCAGCAAGCGTCCGAGATGGCCGGGGAGCTGCGCTCCGTGCTCGCCCTGGCGGACGGAGGACCGGCCGGCGAGGCGACGGCCGGCGAGGAATCGACGGGCGGGGCGGTCGCCGCCTCAGCGCCCGGCGCCGCGCCGGCCCAGCCGGTTCAGCCGGCCCAGCCGTCCCTACCCGCCGCGGAGCCGGCGCCGCCCGCGGCCGCCGTCACGCCGCCGGCGCAGCAGGTGAAACCGCCGCCGTCGTTGACGCCGGCCGGCCCCTCACCCGCCCGGCTCCGGACGCGGCCGCCTGCGGCGCGTGCGCCGGGCCTCGCGGCGCGGCCGCTTTGGCCGGGCCGCGAGCTCTTCGAGCAGCGCAAGGCGATCGTGGTCGCGGCGGCTGCCGTGGCGGCGGTAGGGATCGCGTCGCTGGCCCTGGCGCGGCTGCTCGGCGGAGGCGCGTCTCCCGCGGCGCCTGCCCATGCCCTGGCGCCGATCGACGAATTCCACCAGCGCGAGGCCGCGGTGATCGCGCGCGCCGAGCAGCTCGCGGCGGCCGGCGTGCCCGAGCAGGCCCTGGCGACCCTCGCCGGTGGCCTCGCCGAGCTGCCCTACAGCCTCGAGCTGACGCGCGGCTATTTCCGCACCGCGCCCGCCGCCGACCGGCGCCAGGACGTGCTCGGCGCCTACGTGCGGGAGCGCATGCTGATCGCCGAGGCCTACATCACGGCCAAGCAGTACGAGTCGGCCTACGACGTGCTCGAGCTCGTGCTCTTCGCCGATCCGAGCCACCCGAGGGCGCGCGAGCGCACCGAGGACATCGAACGGTTCCTCGGTCGCCGCCGGCAGGCGCAGATCCGGGCGGAGCGGCAGTCCCGGCCCGAGCCGAGCGCCCCCGCCGCGCCGCCGCCGGCTCCCGCGTCGCCGGCGCCGGCGCCTGAGGGGGAGCTGACGATCGCCTTCCGGACGATCGTCGCGGCGGGCAAGCTCACGGTCTTCGCCCAGGACGCCGTGGTCTTCGAGCGCGAGTTCGACTTCCCCAACCGCCGCACGCTCAAGCGCAAGTACCTGAAGGGCGAGCGCGGCTTCGACGAGACGCTGACGCTGCCGGCCGGCACCTTGGAGGTGCGGGCCACGGTCGAGGTCGAGGTCAAGGCCGATCGGATGACGCTCACGAGCCCGCTGCTCACGGGCAACATCCCCGAGGCCCTTTCGCGCACGCTGCGCATCACCGTCGGCGAGGACGCCACCCTCGACGTCAAATTCGAGTAGCGGCGCGCGAGCCGCGGACGTCGCGGCGGCGGTGCCTGCGGCGGAAGCGCAGGATCTCGAGGATCATCCGCGGCGGGTCGGCCAGGGGGTGTACCCGCGAAGCCGGCGAGTTGACCCACACCACGCCGACCTCGGCCACTCGATAGCCTCGTCGTCGGGCCAGCCAGATCAGCTCGACGTCGAAGGCGAAGCCGTCGGTGACCATGGCCGCGAAGAGCTCGCGCGCCACGTCGCCCGCCATGAGCTTGAAGCCGCACTGGGTGTCGCGCACCCCGCGCACGCCGAGCAGGCGGATGATCAGGTTGAAGGTCTTGCCCATCAGCTCGCGGTAGAGCGGCTGATGGCGCCGCACGTCGGCGCCGGCGGCGGCTCGGCTGCCGATCACCACCTCGGCGGCGGCGAGCCGCCCCTCGAGCTTGGCGAGCTCCTCGATCGGCGTCGACAGGTCGGCGTCGCTCATCAGCACCCGGCGGCCGCGGCTGGCGGCCACGCCGTGGCGGGTGGCGGCGCCCTTGCCGCGGTTCTGCGGCAGGCGCAGCACGCGCACGCCGCGGCCAACGAAGGCCGCGGCCGTCGCCGCGGTGCCGTCGCGGCTGCCGTCGTCGACCACCAGGACCTCGAAGGGGCTGCCCCTCGCCTCGAGGTAGGCGAGCACGTTTCCGAGGGTGGCGCCGATGCGCGCCGCCTCGTCGTAGGCCGGGATCACGACGGTGAGCTCGGGAACGGTGGAGAGCTCGGGAGCGGGCGTCACCGGGCCGGCCTCCGCGGCGCCGGCGCGAGCTCCTCGAGCCGGTAGAGGTGGGTGGCACCGCGCACGAAGAAGGCGTCGCCGGCCACCGCGGGCGTGGCGCGCACCTCGGCGTCGAGCCGGTTGCGGGCGAGCTCGCGGAAGACGTCGTCCGCGGCGACGACCACGGTCTCGCCGTTCGCGCTCCAGGTGTAGATCCGGCCGGCGGCGTGCAGCGGCGAGGCCCAGTGGCGGCCGCCCAGGCGCCGGCGCCAGAGGTCCTCGCCGCGGCCGGCGTCGAGCCAGGTGGCGTTGCCCTGGTCGTTGACCATGAAGATGCGCTCGCCGATGACCAGCGGCGTCGGGTTGGCCGGCACCTGCCAGTAGTAGCTCCATTCGACGTGGCTTTCGGTCACGTCGCCGTGCCCGCCGAGCCGGATCGCCAAAAGGTGGGGCTGGACGTAGCCGGTGTCGACGTAGACCCGGCCGTTGCCGGCAACCGGCTGCGGCACCACCGAATAGCCCTCGTAGACCACCCGCCAGATCTCGCGGCCGGTCGCCGGATCGAGAGCGCTCACCTGGTCGGCGCCGGCGGTGACGAGCTGCGCCTGCCCGCCGACGTCGACGACGATCGGGGTCGAGTACGCCTTGCGGTGCGTGCCCCTCTTGACGCTAACCGGCACGCTGCGCCGCGAGCGCCAGGCGATCCGGCCGCTGTGCTTGTCGAGCGCCGCCACGTAGCGCCGATCGGTACCGTCGCAGTTGACGATCAGCAGGTCGCGCCAGAGGATCGGCGAGCTGCCCGGCCCCATCTCGTGGTCCAGGCGCAGCTCGTCGCTCGTCCACAGCACGCGGCCGCCTTCGGTGTCCAGGCACGCCGTGCCGTAGGTGCCGAAATGGACGTAGACCCGTCCGGGCTCGATCGCCGGCGTCGGCGAGGCGTAGCTGTTCTCGAGGTGGCTCGCCTGCCAGGCGGCGGGCCGGAAGACCTCGAGGTCGAAGAGGACGGCGCCGCTGGCCGCGTCGACGGCGACGGCGCGCAGCGAACGCTCCTCCTCGCGCGCGGCGGTGATCCAGACCTGGCCGCCGAGCACCACCGGCGAGGAGTGGCCGCGGCCCGGCACCGCCACCTTCCAGGCCACGTTCTCGTCCTCGCTCCAGGTGAGGGGCAGGCCGTCGGCGTCGGCATGGCCGCCGCCCGCGCCGCGGAACTGCGGCCATTCGGCCGCCGCGGCGGCGGCCAGCGTCGCCAGGAGCGCCGCGGTTGCGGCCCGGCGCGCGCTCACGGCGCGTCCCGCCGGTTGGCCCGCCGGTTGGCGAGCAGCAGACATCCCTCGCCGATCCGGCCGTGGTAGCCGATGGCGAAGTCGAGCGGCCGGATCGCCGCGCCGCCGGCGAAAACGGCCTTCAGGTCCTCCTGGAAGTAGGTCTCGTACACCGGCAGGGTGCGGCCGTAGCGGCCGAAGAAGGAGAGCTCCCAGCCGCCGCCGGCGAGGTCGCGGTAGGGCAGGCCGGAGTCGTCCTGGAGGAGGCTTCTGGCCTCGGCGAGGAGCAGCTCCCGGAGAGCGCCGAACCCTTCCCGGTGGAGCAGGTAGACCGCCGCCTTCATGAACGCGTTCCACGGCCCCAGCTCCGCCAGGTAGCGCGCCGTCTCGGGACGCTCGTCGACCAGCCCCTGGTCGGAGAGGTCCTGGGCGAGGTAGAGGATCCGCCGCGTCTCGCCGCCGCCCTCGCGCACGAAGTCGACGGCCACGGCGCTCGCCGCCGTCGCCTCGCCGGCCGCCGCCAGCGTGCCGTCATGGTCGAGCGCCAGGTGGCGCACCGCCACCGGGCGGTGGCCGGTGCGCGCGAGGAAGACGTAGAGCACCGGCAGCACGCCGTCAAGGCCCACGCCGTCCGGGCGCTCGCCCGCCAGGTCGCGGTCCATGTCGGTCTGCTGGAAGTAGCCGGCCTCCACCAGGCTCGCGAAACCGCCGCGCAGGCGCGCCAGCTCCACCTCCAGGCGGCCGCCGTCGAGCTCGTCCGGCAGCGGCAGCCGGCCGGGGGGCTGGAGGCCCACGAGCACGTAGAGCGGCGCCGCCGGGAAGAAGACGTGGGCGCTCAGGAAATCGGGACCGCCGAAGGGATAGAAGAGCGCCAGCTCCGGCTCGGGCAGCAGCGGCGCCAGGGTCGCCGCGCTCCAGGCGCGCATGGGCGCGAGGTGGCGGCGCTCGACCTGTGCCCACAGCTCGTCCATTCCCTCGGCGTGCCGCCTCCACACGGGATCGCCGCCGGCGTCGTCGAGGCCGGACAGGCGCTCGGCCACCGTGGCGAGGGCGTCGGCGTCGGCGGTGGCGCCGCCGGGCGAGGTGCCGGCGGCCCATCCGGCGGCGCCCTCGGCCGTCGACGGCGGCTTCTCGGGCGCCGGGTCGGTGCCGGGGCATCCCGCCAACAGTAAGGCGAGCACGGCGGCCAGCGGCGGCCGGCGACGCTTCACGCGGCGGCCTCCCCGGCGCGCGGCGAGAGCCAGAAGAGCGGCAGGCCCAGGAGCAGGATGGCGAGGCCCGCCAGCGATTCCCAGGGCTGGTTGTAGAAGGTGTAACCCATGGCGAAGACGCTGATCGCGAGGAAGAGCAGCGGCGTCGCCGGATAGCCCCAGGCGCGGTAGGGCCGCGGCAGGTCCGGCGCCCGGCGGCGCAGCACCACGACGCCGAGCACGGTGAGCGCCGACGACAGGGTGAGGATCAATTGCACGAAGACCAGGATGCTCTTGAAGGTCGAGGTCAGGAGCATGACGAAGACGAACGCCGTCTGGAGCAGGATCGCCCGCACCGGGATCCCGGCCGGGTTGGTGCGGGCCAGGGCGCGGAACATCGCGTAATCCTCGCCCAGGACCTGGGTGACCCGGGGCCCGGCCCAGGTCATGGCGCTGATCGAGGATACCAGAGCCACGCACAGCAGACCGCTCATCCAGCGTCCGCCGGCCTCGCCGAAGACGCGGGCGGCGACCAGGTGGCCGACCTCGACCTCGGGCACGCCGCCGGGCGCCAGCTCGGAAATCGGCGTGGTGACCAGGAACGACCAGTGGATGCCCACGTAGAGCGCCATGACGACGCCGGTGGCCGCGGCGAGCGCCCGCGGCACGTTGCGGGTGGGGTCGCGGATCTCGCCGACGACGTAGGTGGCGGCGTTCCAGCCCGTGTAGGCGTAGAGCACGAAGAGCAGCGACACGCCGTAGACCGGGCTGAAGATCACGCCGAGGTCGCCGGCGCGGGGAGCGAAGTCGATCCCCGAACGCTCGTCGGTCCAGAGCGGCAGGGCGATGAAGACCAGGATGAGCGCCACCTTGAGGCCCGTGAAGAGGTTCTGGAAGGAGCTGCCCAGCCGCAGGTCGCGCAGGTGGAAAAGGGTCACCAGGGCCACCACGGCGCAGGAGAGCGCGAGCGGCGGCGCGCCGGGGGCGACGCGCGAGAAGTACTCGCCGAAGGTGATCGCCACCAGCGCGATCGGCGGCGCGAAGCCCACCGTCAGCGAGACCCACCCGGCCAGGAAGCCCGCCAGGGGGTGGATCGACCGGGTGAGGAAGTGGAGCTCGCCGCCGGAGCGCGGCAGGGCCGCGGCGAGCTCGCCGTAGGAAAACGCGCCGCAGAGCGCGAAGACGCCGCCGGCGACCCACAGCGTCAGCAGCGCGAACCCGGACGTGACCTCGGCCACCTGAAAGCCCAGGGACGCGAAGACCCCGGTGCCGATCATGTTGGCGACGCAGATCGAGGCGGCCGTGACGACGGAGATACGGTCGCGTGCGGGCGGAGCGGGCAAGACGTGGGATTCAGCTCTGGGGAGTGGATTCGAGCACCGAAGCCGACAGCGCCTCGTCTTCGAGCATGATCGGGATGTCCGAGACGATCGGATAGACGAGCTGGGAGTCGGCGCAGTAGAGCCCCTGCTCCACCACCGGCTCCTCGTCGCGGAAGTGCTCGCGGTATTTCTCGACCAGCCGCCGGCGCACTTCGTCGCCGAGGTCGACGAGCCGCAGCTCTCCCCGGCTCTTGGGGCAGACGAGGATCTCGAGCAGCTCAGGATCGATGGCCATGGCGCCTCCTTCCTTCCATCCTATCACCGGCCGAAGCCGTAGGTGACGACGAGCGAGTTGCTCCCCGGGTTGTCGTCGTAGATCCGCGCGTTCGAGAGATGGTAGAACACGAAGCCGAGACGGGCGCCGCGCGCCAGCCGGTAGGTGAGCTCGAGGCCGGAGCGGAACTCGAGCGGGCCGCCGAGGTCCAGGCCGTCGTCGTCCTCGTAGAGCGAGGCCCCCACCTGGGGCGTCACGGTCCAGCGCTCGTCGAGCCGCCAGTCGAAGCGCAGGCTGCCGTAGACCCACACGTTGCCGTCGCTGGTGCCCGAGACGCCGACGGCGGGGAGAAAGGCGCCGCGGCGGACCTTGGCGAAGGGGGCCAGACGATACTCGACGCCCGCTTCGGGCGTCGAATCGTCGGCCAGGTTGAAGCCGCCGAGGCTGACCGCCCAGCCTTGGGCCTCGCCGCCGTGGACGGCGGGAGCCAAAGCCGCCAGCGCCAAGCCGATGAGGACGAGGATTCTGGGATTCATCACAGCGCTTCCGGATTCGTCGGCGCCGGGAGCGCCGGCGCCGGCAGAGCATAGCCGTAGGCCGCCGGCGATTCAAGGACGATAGAATCGGCCGCCAGGAGGAGCGATGGCGCAGAAGAAAGCCCCCCGGGAGCGTCCCGGGATCTCGGTGGTCGTCACCACCTACAACGAGGAGCAGAACATCGGTCCCTGCCTCGAGTCGCTCCTCTGGTGCGACGAGATCCTGGTCGTCGATTCCTACTCCTCCGACCGCACCCCGGAGATCGTCCGCGGCTACGGCAAGGTGCGTTTCGTCCAGCGCACCTACTTCGGCTCGGCGGCGCAGAAGAACTGGGCCATCGACGAGACCGTCCACGACTGGATCCTGATCTTCGACGCCGACGAGCGCTGCACGCCGGCGCTGCGCCGCGAGATCGAGGAGCTGCTGGCGCGCGGCCCGGACCACGAGGCCTACACCATCCGCCGCCGCGTCTTTTTTCTCGGCAAGGTGATCCGCTTCTCGGGCTGGCAGCACGACCAGGTGATCCGGCTCATCAAGCGCGGCGCCGGACGCTATCCCAACCGCCGCGTCCACGCCGACATGAAGACGCGAACGCCGGCGCCGCTGCTGAAGAACGTCATGGACCACTACATGGTCGACGACTTCCACGAATACGTGCTTCGGATCGTGAAGTACAGCCATTGGGGGGCCGCCCAGGGCTGGCGCGAAGGCCGGCGCTCCGGCTTGAAGGAGGTCCTGGGCCGCTCGGCGTGGCGTTTCCTCAGAACCTACGGCCTGCAGCTCGGGATCCTCGACGGCATGCGCGGCCTGGTCTTCTGTATGCTCCAGGCCTACGGCACGTACCTCAAGTGGTCGTTGCTGTGGAGCTGGCGCGTCAACGAGAAACGGGGCATCGCGCCCAACCTGCCCGCGTTCGACGAGAGCGAGGAGACCTGGCAGGGCCTCGAAGAGCTCGACGAGCAGCGCTCGCCCGAGCCGCAGTGAAAACATGACACGCGAGAGGTCCGTACCCTGATCGGCCGCGACGTGGCGCTGACGCTGGCGGACGGCACGTCGCAACGTTCGGATCTCAGCCGCCGCCGCGCTCGATCAGGTCCTGCCGCGCGGGCTCGACCACCGCGGCCAACCACTCCCGGTAGTCCGGATCGCCGTCGACCTCCCGCGCCCGCTGCGAAGGCGTGAACGATCCGTCCCGGATCTGTGCCCATCTCCGCCGCGCCCGGGCGAGGTCCTCGGGGGCGAGCGCGCCGACCCGCGCGGCGGTGGCGAAGACGGCGGCGTCGAGCCCGCCGGCGGCGTGGCCGCAGCGCACGACGAGCGCCCCCGAGGGCGCCGCGTCGGACACCGCCACGTCGCTGCTGCCGGCGAGCGCGTAGCCGTCGGCCGGGGCGGCGAGCACGCGGCGGCCGTCCTCGCCGTCGCAGTCGAGGATCACCCACTCGACGGCGATCTCGCCGGGCTGGTCGATCACGAAGACGTCGCCCGGCCGCGGCGGCCCCGGGCGCGGCGCCCGCCCCTGGGCGTCGCGGTCCCAGGCGCGCCTCGTCTCGGCCAGGAGCCGAGCGCGCGTCCGCGCCTTCACCGCCGTCCCCCCGGGCGCGTCATGGCGCCTCACCGCTCGCGGCGCCGCGCCGGCGGCGCCGGGACCTCAGTAGACGTGGGTGTCTTCCTCCGGGTCCACCGCCGCGCGGCGGGGCGCGCGGGCACCGCTGCGAACGTTCTCCTCCTCATCATCATCATCATCGGACACCTCTTCGACCTTGAGCAGCACGACGGTCACGTTGTCGAAGCCGCCGCGGGCGTTGGCGTCGTGCACCATCCGGCGGCAGATCTCCTCCAGCGAGCCGTCGGCGACGAGGCGCTCGTGGATCTCCTGATCGGAGAGCATGGTGGTCAGTCCGTCGGAACAGAGCAGAAAAAGATCGTCGTGACTGGCTTCGGTCTCGGTGACGTCGACCATCACCTCGCTGTCGCCGCCGAGGGCGCGGGTGACGACGTTCTTCAGCGGGTGCGTCTTGGCCTGCTCCTCGGAGAGGTAGCCCGCCACCACCTGCTCGTTGACCCAGGTGTGGTCCTGGGTGAGGAGCTCGAGCCTGCCCCGGCGCAGCCGGTAGCCCCGGCTGTCGCCCACGTGGGCGATCGCCAGCACGTCGCCGGAGAGCATGGCGCCGACGATGGTGGTGCCCATGCCGAGGAGCGAGCCGTCCTCGCGGATCGCCGTCAGCACCTGGTCGTGCGCCACCTGGATCGAGCGCTTGAGGCGATTGGAGTGCTGGAGCAGGTTGGCGTCGTAGCCGATCGGCAGGGTGCCGTCGCGGTCGACCGACTGGGCGATGAACTCGCGGATGGAGTCCACCGCCACGCGCGAGGCCACCTCGCCGTGGTTGTGGCCCCCCATCCCGTCGGCCACGATGTAGACCTGGTTCTGGTCGTCGGTGTCGAAGCAGTCCTCGTTGTGCGTGCGCAGCAATCCGACGTCGGTGATTCCGTGGGATCTGATGACCAGCATTACCGCGTCTTCCTGAAGAAGCCGGACTTGCCCTGATGGCTCTCGGCCGCCGACTTCTTCGGGCCGAGGGCGCCCTTGGCCTCCAAGGCCTGACGGACCGTGGCGTCGAAACCTCCGAGGCGGAGGAGGCTATTGTAGTACTCCTTGGCCTTGGGGACCATCCCGCTCTTGACGTAGATGCGCGCCGCCAGCTTCACGTAGGGGGTATGGTCGGCCCTGAGCGCCACCGCCTGCTCGATGGCATCCCGCGCCTTGTCGAGCCAGCGCTCCTCCTGGTAGCAGGTCAGCGCCAGGTGGTGCCAGGCCTGGGCATTGCCGGGCTCGGCCTGGGTCGCGCGGTCGAAGTTGTCGGCCGCCTCGAGGTAGTTGCCCGTCTTGTAGGCCCGCACGCCGCGGCCGAGATAGACCTTGGCGGTCTGCCCCGGGTCGTGCTGGGACGGCGCCGGGCGGTCGAGGTCGCTGTCGTGCTGGCCACGCCGGCGCGCGTCGCGCAGCACGTTGAAGGCTTCGGTGATGTCCTGGAAGTCCTTCTCGGCCCGGAGCTTCTCCTCGCCCTCGAAACGATCGGGATGACGTTCCCGCACCAGCTCGCGGAATCGCGCCGTGATCTCGGCCTGCGTCGCGTTGCGCTCGACGCCCATCACCTGGTAGAAGTTCTTGACCATCGTCGTTCCTCGCCTCGATCCCTCCCGCCGGGAGCCGCCGCTCCCGCGCCGCGCCGGCCCGGGGCCTTCGTCCCGAGCTCAAGTTCTGCGAGCATTGTAGAGCCGGAAGGCCATGGTGCGCACCGCTTCGCTGACGTTCTTGTCGCGCGCCAGCCCGCGCAGGTCGAGCACGGTCATGCGGGGCACGAACTTGACGGCGACCGCCGGGTTGGTCTTCGGGTTCTTGACCAAGGCCTTCTGGATGGAGTACTTGCGGGTCCACTCGCGATGGCGGGCGATCTCGCCCAACACCTCCTCGGCCACCTGGCGGTTGTTGGCGACCTGCTCGACCTCGGTGTCGGGCAGGTGGTTGCGGATCAGCACCGCCAGGGCGACCTGGGTGCTGGAGTCGCGGATCAGCACGCTGCGCAGCTCCCGCGGCGCGCCGGCGGCGATCTTGAGCCGGATCGGCACCGGCAGGAAACGCACCTTGTCGGCGGTGAGCTTGCGCATGTCGACCTTGCCGTCCGCGGCCGTCGCGGCGCTCTCGCCGGTGACCTCCTCGACCGCTTCGCGGATCTCCTCCTCGGTCACCGCTTCGGCTTCGGCCTCGACCTCCTCCGCCGACTTCGGCGGCACCTTGTCGCGCGGCAGCAGGTGCTCGCGGTACTCCCAGACGCGCCGCTTGGCGTAGTTGGTGATGCGCGGGTTGGTCTCGAGCGCCACCAGGATCCGAGGCTCGTCGATGATGGCGTCCTGGCGCAGGATGAGGACCTCCTGGAGGTCCGGCGGCAGCTTCGACGCCAGCTCGACCAGGAGCGGACGCGGCGTGTCGCGGCGCCGCAGGATGGCGGCCACCATCGTCGGATGGTCGACGTGACGCACGAAGAAGGCGAGCACTTCCTCCCCGGCGAGCTCGGCCAGATAGTCCGCCGCCAGCCGCGGCTCCATCGTCTGCAGCGACTGGACGGCCTTGCCCGCGACCTCGGCGTCGGGGCTGCCGGCGAGACCGACCTGCACCGGGATCAGGTCTTCCGGCGCCAGCGGCACCAGCCCCGAGGCCGCCAGCACCTGGAGATCGCGGTTCTCGCCCGAGAGGATCTGATCGAGGAGGCTAGCCTGACTCATATCTCCAAGCCCTCGCTTCCCTTCGTCCCTTCTTCGTGTGCTCCCGAGCTCCCGCTAGAGGCCGCCGTCCGCCATCTCGGAGGCCGGCGGCGCCGGCGCGCCGGGCCTGGACGAGGTCGGGGCGGCGGTCTCGAGGTCGATCGTCAGCCGCCGCACCGGGGATCCGGAGCCGCCGTGGAGGGGGAACGGCCGTCCGTTCACCTCCGCCGCGACGTCGAAGACGTTGCCCAATTCGAGCTCCACCTGAATCTCGGCCTCCAACTGCAGTGACTCGCCCTGCGTGTAGACCCGAGCTTCCCGATAGCGACCGTCGACCGCCGCCCGCACCCAGCAGTTGCCGCGGAAGTCGAGCGTCACGACCAGCGGCGGCGCGGACGGCGGCGCGGCGGCCGCCGCCGTCGCTTCGGCGGCGGCCGGCTGCTCGGACGGTGCCGCCGCGGCATCGCCGTCCTCGCCAGCCGCGGCCGGCTGAGGCGCGGCCGGCTGAGGCGCGGCCGGCTGAGGCGCGGCCGGCGCCACCGTGCCGTCCTGGTTGAGCCGGAGCAGGCCCCAGACCAGCGCCATCAGGAGGAAAGCGACGGCCAGTGCCGCCAGGGCGTACGACCAAGTGGCCAGGGTGCGCGGCGGTCGGGGCGTCACGTCGACGTCGACGCCATCGTCCCTCTGGCCGCGGGCGTCGAGGAAGAAGTTCACCGCCTCTTCGGGATCGAGCCCCACGTAGCGCGCGTATTGGCGCAGGAACCCCTTGGCGAACACCAGGGCCGGCAGCAATTCGAAGCGATCCTCCTCCAGGGCCTGGAGGTAGCGCACGCCGATCTTGCTGGTGTCGGCGATTTCGCGTAGGGTGATCTCCCGGAGCTCGCGCTGGCGCCTGAGCCACGTCCCGAAAGACTCTCTCTCCTCGCCCGGTCTCTCGTCTTCCGGCGGGGCCTCGATCGGCGGCTGCGTGCCGGCCTCTAGCGGACTCGTCATGGGCCTGGGCTTCTCGTCGCTTGCAATGACCGCTTTCTGCACCCTGTTCCTGTCTCGCAAGTCCTGCCGTCATGCCATCGAATGACCGTCACCCGCCGAATGCCTCCGAATGACGTGGTCGCGTAAGGGACACCGACACGCAACGCAGCGGGACCCACGTTACCCCATTATTCCATCACCCTGGACCCCGCGGAGTCTAACCTTCCCCCGGAGGCGGGTCAATCTTCGGCCGACTCCAGGCCGCGAGGACCTCCGCGGCGCGGTTGCGCACCACCGTCGACTGCTGCTCGTCGGCGGCGAGCGCGGCCACGTCGTCGCGGCGCAAGGTGGGCAGGATCGCGAAGACGGCGCGGAACGGGCTGGCGACGTTGCGCGCCAGCGCCGCCCGGATCTCGTAGAGCCGGCCCCAGCGCGGGCTCTGCGCCACCAGGTCGAGCACCCGCGGCGAGGTCGAGCGGACCGCCAGGGGCGTCAGGAGCTGCTCCGTGAGCCGGGGGTTGTCGAGCAGGGCCGTGACCACCCGCGGGCTCGGGTCCCGGCGCAGCTCGGCGATCACCGTGGCGCTGGCCCGCCGGGCCAGGCTGACTTTCTCGCCCACCGCCAGCGCGGGCAGGCGCTGCACCAGGTATTTCTCCGCCGAGCGCCGCACCGCGGGGCGCAGGCAGACGTCGAGGGTGATCTCGAGCAGGTCGCGCCAGAAGAGCCCGGGAAGGAAACGCAGCGCCGCGGCCTCGGGCGTGCGCCGGTGCCGAGCCAGCGCCTGCCGCATGGCGTAGCCCGAGAGCAGGTGCCGCGCCAGCACCAGCTCCTCGATCACTTCCGCCGTCACGTACGGGTTGAGCAGGATCTGGCGGACCTCGCGCAGCGTGAGCTCGCGCAGGTGGTCGGCCGTCAGGCGCCGCAGCTCGGAAGAGCCGGCGCGCCGCAGACGGTGGGCGAGGCCCTCGGGCGGCGCGGCGGCTGCGCCGGCCCGGCCGCGGGCGGATGGCAGGGTCACGGACGTTCTCCGGTCACGGCCGGTCTCCGCTCATGGCCGTACTCTAGCCGACCGAGATCTGATAGCTTTGGCCTCCCATGCCGGTGCCGAGCGACATCCAGGCGCACTTGGACGCCCAGCGATTCGACGCCGTCGAGGACGCCTGGCTCACCCGCCTCGACGAGCGCCCCGACGACGCCCCGTTCTTCGGCACCGTCGGCCAGGCCCTGGAGAGGGCGGGCGAGGGCGACCGCGCCCGGCTGCTGCTCGAGATGGTCGACGAGCAGCTTCGCGAGGCCGCCCGCTGGGGCGCGCGGCTCGAGCTCCTGCAGCACGCCGGCGCCCTCCTCTTCGCCGCCCAGGAGCTCCATCCCGAGATCCTGCGCACCCTCGGAGAGATCCACGGCCACTGCCCGAGCTTCTCCCGGATGGTCGACAAGGTCGGTCTTCGCCGGGCCGTCGACGACATCCCCAAGACCTGGGCGAAAGCCGAGCGCCTGGCCTCGCTGCTCGCCTTCGACGTCGGCTCGATCGTCCACCTCGAGGGCAAGGGGGCCGGCAAGGTCACCGAGGTCAACATGGAGCTCGAGAGCTTCAAGGTGGAGCTCGAGGCCCACCCCGAGCTGCGGGTGGGCTTCGGCGGCGCCGCGAAGCTGCTGCGGCCGCTCGCCGCCGGCCACGTGCTGCGCCGGTGCCTCGAAGCGCCCGACGAGCTGCGTCGCCTCGCCGCGGCCGAGCCGGCGGAGCTGCTGCGGATCGTGCTCGAGAGCTACGATCAGCCACGCACCGGCGCCGAGATCCGCCGCGACTTGGCCGGCATCGTCGACGACAAGCGGTGGACGTCGTGGTGGGCGGCGGCGCGCAAGCACCCGCAGGTGCTCGCCGCCTCGGGAGGACGCCACGCCTACTCCTGGACGGCCTCGAGCGGCCACGCCGAGGACGCCGTGTGGGAGGCCTTCGAAACCGCCTCGCCGCGGCGCCGGATCGACCTGCTGCGCCAGAACGCCGAGCGCGACCCCCAGCTCAGGGCGCGCATGGCCGCGGCCCTGGCGGCCCACGCCGGGCAGGCCGTGGACGCCGATCCGGGTCTGGCGTGCGAGATCTGGTACGCCCTCGAGCGTCACGAGGCGCTGCCCGGCGACGTCGCCTGGTCCCCCGCGGCGCTCGCGGTGCGGCTGACCGACCTGGAATTCGCCGCCCTCGCCGCCGGCGTCCAGGACCGCGCACTGCGCGAGCGCACCTACCAGCTCGCCGGCGGCAAGCGCCGCGACTGGCCGGGCCTGGCGCTGCGGCTGATGAGCCAGGAGGCGGAGGCGAAGGCCCTCGACGTGCTGGCGGCGGCCTTGACGCCCGAGCTCCTGGGCTCCCTGCTCGACCAGCTCCTCAGCCAGCCGCGCAAGAACCCGGCGGCCTTCACCTGGATGGTCGAGCGCGCCCGGGACGAGCCCGAATGGCTGCGCCGCAACCCGCTGCGGCTCCTGAAGCAGTTCCTGTGGAGCCTCACCGACGAGGGCTTCGCATCCTTCCGCAGCCGCCTCCAGCCGCTGGCGGAATCGGGCGGCACCCTGCCGCGGCTTCTCGACCACCTGAGCGACGAGCAGGCGGCGCAGACCGCCGCCGCCCTGAAGAAGACCGTGGCGCTGCTCGACTACCAGCGCCATCCGCTCTTGAACGCCCTCTACCTGCGCTTTCCCGGCCTGCGGGAAGAGGAAGAGGCGCCCCTCTACGCCACCCGTGACGCCATCGACGCCAAGCGCGATGAATTGCGGCGGCTGCTGGAGGAGGAGATCCCGGCCAACCGCCGGGCGATCGCGACCGCGCGCGAGCACGGCGACCTGCGCGAGAACTTCGAGTACAAGAGCGCCCGCGAGCGCCACGCCTACCTCTCGGCCCGCGCCACCGCGCTCGACCACGACCTGCATCGCGCGCGCCCGATCGACCCGTCGATCGTCAAGGGCGACGAGGTGGTGATCGGCAGCCGCGTGACCTTCGCGGGCGACGGCGGCCGCCGCCGGACGCTCACCATCCTCGGCCCCTGGAACAGCAAGCCCGAGGAGGACGTGCTGTCGAACGAGTCGGAGCTCGCGCAGACGATCCTCGGCGCCAAGCTCGGCCAGGCGGTGCGGCTCGACGACGGTGCCTGGCGCGTCGCCGCGATCGAGCCCTACGCCTGAGCGGGAACCCTCACCCCGCTCCCCTCTCCCAGGGGGAGAGGGGAGCAACCACCGCGCCCTCCGGCTCCCCCTCTCCCCCTGGGAGAGGGGGTTGGGGGGTGAGGGTTCCGGGGTGCTAGCATCGCGCGATGCAACGCTTTACCTTCATCGCCATCCTCACGGCGGTGCTGCTCGCCGTCGGAGGATTCCTCCTCTGGCAGCACCTCAGCGCCCGGATCGCCGCCCTCGACGGCCAGATCGAGGAGATGGGCCGCCAGGTCGCGGCCGCCGAAAGCCGCGCCACGGCGGCCGAGGAGCGCGCCGAGAGCGCCGAGCGCGAGGCGGCGGCGGCGGCCCGGCACGCCGAGGAGGCGATCACCCGCGAGCAGCGCAGCGCCGAGCAGGCCAGCCAGGCCGAGGCGGCCCGCCAGCAGGCCGAGGACCAGGAGCGCCTCGCCGCCCAGGCGCGCCAGGAAGCCGAAGCGCGGGCGCGCGAGGAGGAGGCGGCGCGTGCCGCCGCCGAAGAGCGGCGCACCCTCGCCGAGCAGCGCCGCGAGGAGGCCGCCGCCGAGGCCGAAGCGGCGCGCGACGAGGCGCGCCGCGCCCGCGAGGAGACCGAGCGGGTGAAACGGCGCCTGGAGCAGCAGCTCGAGCGCCTGGAACGTTCATTGAACCGCATCGCCAGCACGCGGCGCACCGCCCTCGGCGTGGTGATGACGCTCGACAGCAGCCAGATCGAGTTCGACTTCGACGAGGCGCAACTGCGGCCGCGCAACCGCGAGGTATTGAGCCAGATCGCCGGCGTGCTCCTGACCTTCGAGGACTACGGCCTCCAGATCTTCGGCCATACCGACGACGTCGGCAGCGTGGAGTACAACGAGGAGCTTTCCGAGCGTCGCGCCCGGGCCGTGCGCGACTACATGGTGGAGGCCGGCATCGCCCCCGACGTGGTCACCATCATGGGCATGGGCAAGAGCTCGCCGCTGGTCGAGGGCACGGACCCCGAGTCGCGGCAGCGCAACCGCCGCGTCGAGCTGGCGATCGTGTTCTCCGAAGGGGAGTACGAGGCCCTCCGGGAGACCCCGGCGGACGAATGAAGCGGCGGCTTCGCCTCCGCCCGTTCGAGGTGCTCCGTCTCGCGCCGGCGACGGACGTCCCGGCGCTCTCGTGGTATGGAGCGGTGGCTCTCGGGCTGGGGCTGGCGCTCGCGGGTTGGTGGACGCTGCGGCCGCGGTGATTCGCCGTCAGTGAGCGTCCTGCCCGCGCCTGGAGCTTGACGACGACGCCTTACCTGCGGACGACGGCGTCCGCCGGCCGATTCCGGCGTCCTCGCCACGCCCAAGTCCTCCGGACTCCCTCCGAGGACGTCCCCAGGCTTCTCCGCCGCGGAAATCGCCGGGGGACGGCGGCCCCGGGCTCCGGGGGCGGGAAAAGAGCTCGAGGACGCCGTCCCTGAGCAGTTTTCACGTGAAAATCGGGCAGGGACGCCGTCCCTGAGCGTCTTTCACGTCGGGCTTGCCGGGGGACGCCGTCCCTCGGCGATTTTCCGGCCGATCTCGGCGGAGGCCGCCGGTTGCGGCCTCCGAGAGGCCCTCCGGAGCCTCGGGGACGCCGTCCCTCACGGTGTTCTCACCACTTGACAATTCTTTCCCTACGGATTCGCACGATCCTCCGGCCCGACCCTCTCCTATTCTCGT
>Ga0299906_10000510_pt1 | contig 36183 bp, 34 predicted proteins | sample RVTome_14_FD_200259 | JGI IMG/M metagenome (GOLD analysis project Ga0299906, IMG submission 200259) | Soil microbial communities from uranium-contaminated site in the Upper Colorado River Basin, Wyoming, United States - RVT145D125 (version 2) ... | reverse complement strand
GAGCGACCGTCAGACGGGGAAACCCGTTTCGCCGCGCGCGTATGCGTGTCGAGTCTCGCTCGACCTCCTGTCTCGGACCGCCGGAGGGAACCCCGGGGCGCAACTCGGCCCTTTCCGCTGGGGTCCAAACCTGTAGGTTGCACCTGTGGGCGCTCAATCCCTCAGACCTGCTGTTCGTCGAATGCTGCTACTCGTCGGACTCACCATGCTGATAGTTGCCCTCCCGGTGCTGGTCGGCGGCGGGCTCGACATCCTTCGGGACTTGGTTCGGGTCGAGCAAACCCCTCCGACCTTTGGCCGCTGAGAGCACCAGTCGCTCAGATCGCGCGAGATCGTCTCGATCGTGACTCCCGCGTCCTGTAGTCGTCGATTCGCTCTCGAATCGCGTTGTGGCAACGATGCCGTGGCACTTGCCGCGGGGGAACCCGATCAGCCGGTGACGCCGTTCTTCCCATCCATGCGGATTCTCCCGAACCGGTGGGCACGATGGGTATCCGTGATCGTGTTCGCCTTAGGCATCGTCGGTGTCGGGGGGTACCTGTTCTTCGAGCCCGGATGGCGATACGTAGTCCATGGCGTCGATGTGTCCCATCATCAGGGAGACATCGACTGGACCGACCTGGCCGACGACAGGACCGACTTTGCCTACATAAAGGCAACCGAGGGTGCCGACTGGATTGATCCGTTGTTTGAGGCGAACTGGCGTTCTGCAGGCCAGGCGGGAGTCCTGCGCGGGGCCTACCACTTCTTCACTCTCTGCACTCCTGGCGGCCAGCAGGCCTTGAACATGATCGATGTCGTTCCCGACGCAACAGACATGCTCCCTCCGGCGGTTGACCTCGAATTCGGCGGCAACTGCTCAGAGCGCCCCAGCGTCGACGACTTCCGCGGCGAGCTCGATTCATTCCTCGGCGCGATCGAGCGGCACTATCGAATGCGGCCGGTCATTTACACCAACGCGCAGTTCTACGACACCTATCTTCGCGATGAACCACCCGATGTGATCTGGTGGATCATGTCCCCTGTGTTAGAGCCGTGGGGCTCTCCCGAGTGGACACTTTGGCAGTCGTTCCCTGGACATCGGAAGGGTGTTGAAGGGCGGGTCGACCGGAATGTCTTCAGAGGAGACCTAGGAGAGCTTGAAGCCCTCGCTCGGCGTAAGTCCCGGTGACTTGGACTTGGGGCTTCAGCCTGCGCGCCTGATCCAGCATCAAGACCCCAGAGGTCCCGATCCAAACAGCTCGCCTATCTCGTCCCTCTCCTGTTCGGTCAGGTCCAAGGCCAGTGCCTCCTCCACGGGACGGAAGTGTTCGACACGGCGGGGCCCGACGATCACCGAGGTGACAACCGGATTGGAGAGCACCCAGGCCAGCGCCAGCCCGGCGGTGGACACACCACGGTCGCTGGCGGCCTTCTCGAGGCGGTCGATCGCCTCAAAGGTCTCCTGATTCCAGAACCGGTGGTATGGCTCCGGTCGCAGCGTCATTCGCGATCCATCCGGCAGCGGACCTTCCCAGGAGTACTTGCCGGTGAGCAGACCTCCACACAGAGGGCTGAATGGGGTGTAACCGAGGTCCTGGTGTCGGCAAAGTGGAAACATCTCCACCTCGTCGTCCCTGTCGAGCAGGCTGTACGAGTTCTGTATCCAATTGAACCGGTGCAGGCCACGGTGATCCGAGATCCCAAGGGCGACGGCGGTTGCCCAGGCCGGCATGTTGGAGGCCCCGAGGTAATGCACCTTTCCGGTCCGGACCAGATCGTCGAGAGCGGTGAGGGTCTCTTCGAGCGGGGTCGAAGGGTCGGGCTCGTGGATCAGGTACATGTCCAGGTGATCCACCCCGAGCCGGCGCATGCTGGCCTCCACCTGGCGCTTCAGATGTCGTCGGGACAGGCCCATGTCGTTGGGGCCGTCGCCCACCGGGTTGAACACCTTTGAGCTGACCAACACCTGCTCACGTATCTCCGATCCGGGTCCTGCCAGCCATTTGCCGATCATCTCCTCCGAACGCCCTCCCCCGTAGGCGTCGGCGGTGTCGAAGTAGTTGATCCCGAGCTCCACGGCCCGATCCATGAGGGCAAAGGCCTCCTCCTCGCTCTCACCCATCCCGAAGAACTCAGGAGCACTGCCAACTCCGCCGAAGTTGCCACAGCCCAAACCCACCCTCGACACCCTGAGCCCTGTGTTCCCCAACGGCACGTATTCCATGTTCGCTCTCGTCTCGGCGCGGCCGGACGATCATACGGTCAGCATCAGCGTCGGAGCGGATGCGGCGACCCGATGCGCCCTGGCCGGCCCAAGCCGGTCGGCGTTACTGTTGACGGTCACCGGGCGCGCTGAGAGCAAGGAGACCGATCAACATGACCATACGGGAGCAGTTCCCCATCCTGGAGCACACCACATACCTCAACAGCTGCTCTCAGGGGGCCTTATCTGTGGCGGTGGCGGGCTCATACCAGCGCTATCTGCGTGACTGGGACGAGAAGGGCTCGCCGTGGGAGCTGTGGGTGGAGCTCTCCGAGCAGGCACGGGCCGAGTTCGCCCGCCTCATCGCGGTCGACCCCGACGAGGTGGCGGTCACCACATCGGCCTCGGCCGGGGTGAGCGCCCTGGCCAGCTGTTTCGACTTCTCGTCCGACGACCGCAACGAGATCGTCATCAGCGACCTGGAGTTCCCCACCGTTGCCCAGATCTGGCACGCCCAGGAGCGGAGAGGCGCCAAGGTGACCCAGGTGCCCGCATCGGGGAGCGCGAACCCCATTGAGCTGTTCGAGCATGCGATCACCGAACAGACCAAGCTGGTATCGATCACCCATGTCTCGTTCCGGAACGGTGCCAGGCTGAATGTACCGGCAATCGCCGAGGTCGCCCATCGGAACGGCGCTCTGGTCCTCCTGGACAGCTACCAGACCCTGGGCTCGATGCCGGTCCATCCCCGGGACCTTGGGGTGGACTTCATGGTCGGTGGGGTGCTCAAGTACTTGCTCGCCTCGGCGGGCCTCGCCTTTCTCTACGCACGACACGACCTGGTGGAGGGCCTGGTCCCCACTTCCATGGGCTGGTTCTCCCAGGCGGACATCTTCGCCATGGACATCAACGCCAATACTCCCTCCCCCACGGCCCGTCGCTTCGAGTCGGGCACACCCCCGGTGCCAAGCATCTACGCCGGGCTCGCCGGGATGGGACTGATCCGCTCCATCGGGTTGGAGGTGGTGGAAGAGCACATATCCGAACTGACCACGGCTATCAAGGAGATGGCCCAAGAGCGAGAGCTCCATGTTGTCAGCCCCACCGATCCCCGCCGTCACGGTGCCCTGATCACATTGAAGTCGAATGATGTCACGTCACTGGTGCAGCGTCTGGCCGGTGAGCGGGTGATCACCTCGAGCCGCGACGACAACCTGAGGATCTCCCCCCACATCTACAACGAACACGCTGATATCGAGCGTCTCTTCGAGGTGCTGGACGCCAACCGGGACCTGTTGGTCCCCCGACCACAGAAGGAGGTAGCAGCGCCATGAGCCGCCAGCTGATCAGCCCGGAGACGGTCCACCCCTCCCCCGGATTCAGCCACGTTGCCATCGCCGAGGGATCGATCGTGGTGCACTTCGCCGGACAAGTCGCCCTCGACCCCCAGTTCGGCATCATCGGAAGTGACAGTCTGTCAGAGCAGACCAAAGCGGCAATGAACAACCTGGCAAAGGTGATGGCGGCCGCCGATGTGGGCTGGGACGACATCGTGCGTCGCACCATCTACACACTCCACCCCACGGAGTACGAGACCATCACCGCCGCTATCGACGAGGTGACCGGAGGTGCCGCCCACCCGGCTCAGACCATCGTGGGCATCACCGGGCTGGCCATCCCCGGCCTCCTCATCGAAATCGAGTGCACCGCGGTGAAATAGGCTCTCTTCCTGGCCCCAGGGCAAGCGGAGAGTCAGCGCCCTAGATAGGCCTTCTTCAGATCCTCATGCTCGGCCAGGGCCGCGGCGCGGTCAGCGAGGACGATCCTTCCGGTGGCGAGCACATACCCGTGGTCGGCGATCGAGAGAGCCATGTTGGCGTTCTGCTCCACCACGAGAATCGAGACGCCCGAATCGTTGACCCGCTTGATGATCTCAAAGCTCTGCTCGACGAGGATCGGTGCGAGACCCATCGAGGGCTCGTCCATCAGCAACAACTTCGGCCTCGACATGAGGGCTCGACCCATGGCCACCATCTGCTGTTCCCCGCCAGACAGCGTCCCGGCCGGCTGCTCGCTTCGCTCGGCGAGCACGGGGAACAGCCGGTATACGTCGTCGAGGTCGGCCGAGAAGTCGTCCTCGCGCAGATAGGCGCCCATCTCGAGATTCTCGAGCACGGTCATCGGAGCGAAGAGCCGACGGTTCTCCGGGACGATCGCCATCCCCCGACCGATGCGGTAGCTCGTCGACCGATCGGTCACGTCGACACCATCGAACTCGACCGTCCCACTGCGCGGCTGCACGATTCCCAGGATCGTCTTGAGAGTCGTCGACTTGCCGGAAGCGTTCCCCCCGAGAAGGCACACCAACTCGCCGGCTCGAATCTCCATCGAGATGCCCTGCAGGATATGGATCTGCCCGTAGTAGGTGTTGACGTCCTTCAGGGCGAGCAGCGGTGCGCCATTGCTCATCTGGTCTTCGCCGCCCCGTGTCCGAGATATGCCTCGATGACCCCCGGATCCTCCGCGACCTCCTCGAACGATCCCTCCGCGATCTTCACCCCGTGGTCCAGGGCAACCACCCGGTCCGAAATGCCCTCGACGACATGCATGTCGTGCTCGATGACCAGAATCGAATAGCCGGCTTCCTCCCTGAGACGACCGATCAGCTCGGTGACCTCGCGTGTTTCAGCGGGGTTCATGCCCGCCGCCGGTTCGTCCAACATCAGCAGCCGCGGTTCGCTGGCCATCGCCCGGGCGATCTCCAACCGACGGCGGTTGGCGTAGGAGAGGCTGTAGGCAGGCTGGTCCCACCGATATCCCACAAGCCGATCGCCGAAGAACCCCAGCTTCTCTTCGGCGAGCCTCCTGATCGCCTGCTCCTCACGACGCGCCGCCGGGGTTCGCAACACCGACTGCCACAGCCGGGTCTTGGTTGCCCCGTATGTGGCGGCCATCACGTTTTCCCGGACGGTCATGTTGAGGAAGATCCGCAACGTTTGAAAGGTCCGTGCAATCCCGAGGTTGGCGATCTGCTCGGGTGAGGCGCCCACGATGCTGGCCCCGTCGAGCAGGATCTCGCCGACGTCGGGCTGATAGATCCCGCTGATCATGTTGAACAGTGTCGTCTTGCCCGCTCCATTGGGGCCGATGACACTCACGATCTCCCCGGCGCCCACGGTGACGTCGAGGCTCTGGATCACCCTCAACCCCCCGAAGGATTTGGCGAGACCCCTGATCTCGAGTATCGGTGTCATGTGATCTCCACCCGACGGGTCCCGAGAATGCCCTGGGGTCGAACTGCCATCATGACCATGAGCACGCCGCCGAACAGCAGCTGGCGGGTGACTGCCGGTTGCAGAGCGAGCTTGTTCTCCCACACGAGAATGGCCAGGTAGATGGTTGGTATGGCAACCACCGCCCTCCACCAGCCCTTGGTGACCGTCACCCCCAACCCGCCCACCACGGTGAGAACGAAGGCGTAATTGGCCACAACGTCCTGGTGCTGGCCGAGTATCAGCAGCCAGCCGTCGACTATTCGAGCCACGAAGGTGTCGTTGGCGACACCGAGAATCGAGTCGTCCCAGATCGTCAGGGCCGTCTGTCGCACCAGAAACCCGAAGGCTGCCACCCCGGCAACGATCCCAGCCACGAGGCTCCATTTCTTGAGAGTGCCCACGAGTATTGCGACCAGACCTATATAGAAGAGCCAGCTTCCCGTGCCCGGATTTCGCAGGAGCTCCGGGGCGAAGGCAACCACGATCGCTCCAACGACAGCTCCTGGTATCGACCCGATCCCACCCAGGATCAAGGCGGCATAGATGGTGATGAGAAAGACGAGAAGGAAATTGTTGGGGAACACACCGACCTGGACCGAGGCGAAGATGGTTCCGGTGAGCCCGGCGATCGCGGCACCGACGGCGAAGGCCAGCATCTTGAGCCGGTTCACCGGTGTGGTCATGTGCTCGGCGGCGAGGGTGTCTTCTCGCAAGGCACGCCAGGCACGACCCGTCCTGGAGTTGTCGATGTTGTGCAAGCCGACGACGAGCAATACCAGCAGGGCCAGGAGGAGATAGAAGTTCCGATTGAACGTGTTGAACTCGAAGCCGAACAGGCTCCAGGGTGTGACACCGGTGATCCCGTTAGGCCCGCCGGTGAGATCGAAGTCCGGGCTGATTCCGGGCAACCGTTGGAAGTTCCGCACGAGCTCGACGAAGACCTGAGCGAAGAACAGCGTCATGATCGCCAGGTAGTCGCCCACCAACCGACGCGACGGCAGGCTCAACAAGGCTCCCAGGAGAGCGGTTGCAACCACGATGACCGGGATGGCGATCCACGACGGCCAATGCGCGGGCAACTGGTCGGAGGCGACGATGGCGTAGAAGTAGGCGCCGAAGCCGTAGAAGGCGACGTAACCGAGGTCGAGCAGACCAGCCCAACCGACCACGACGTTCAACCCGAGCGCCAGCATGACCAGGAGCAGGGCGGTGATGCCGACCCTCACCGTGCCCTGGGGGGCGAGGATCGGGAAAAGCGCCAGAAGGAACACGAAACCGCCGAGACGCCACCCAGGACGGATGCTGTCGAAGAGCCGGCGAGCCGGAGCGGTCCAACCGGAGTACTGCTCGTGTCGATCCCCCGACTCCTCCACCCAGCGGTCGACACCGATATCTGACACGGGCTACACCTTCGCCAATTCCGGCCGACCGAGGAACCCGCTCGGCCGGATCAGTAGGAATGTGATCAGCAGGGCGAAGACGATGAGATTCTGGAAGGTGGACGAGATGTAGGCGGTGGTATACGCCTCGGCAAAGCCGATGAGCAGACCTCCGAGCATGGCTCCGGGGATGCTCCCGATGCCACCCACCACCGCGGCCGTGAACGCCTTGAGCCCTGCCACGAACCCCATGAGGTGGAAGATCCGCCCGAAGACGAGGCCGACCATCACCCCGCCCACTCCCGCCAGGGCCGAGCCGATCAGGAACGTCACGACGATGACACGATCTACGTCGATGCCCATCATCGCCGCGGCTTCGCTATCGAACGAGACCGCTCGCACCGCCTTGCCGACTCGACTGCGCTGCACCCACCAGGTGAGCAGGATCATCAGGACCACCGCGGTGACGATCACCAGGATCCTGACCGCCCAGACGTCGATGGGCCCGACCGTCATTGCCGTGTCGATGGGGATCAGTTCGGGAGCTTCGTAGCTCCTGGAATTGGCCGAGAACAACAGCAGAGCAGCCGCCTGGAGGAAGAACGACGCTCCGATCGCGCTGATGAGCGGCGCGAGTCTCGAAGCATTGCGGAGTGGTCGGTAGGCGAAACGCTCGAGTGCCAGACCAATGCCTGAAGCAACCGCCATCGACGCCACGAACATGAGCGCGACGGCTGCCCAGACCGGCACCATGAGTGCTGACGGCCCGCCCAGGACCGTCAGCACCCCGTAGCCCGCAAAGGCGCCGAACATGTAGACCTCGCCATGGGCGAAGTTCAAGAACTTCAGCACCCCGTAGACCATCGAGTAACCCAAGGCGAGGAGCGCATAGACACTGCCCAATGTCAGACCGTTGACGGTCTGCTGGAGAAAGTTCTCCATACCGGTGTGTCTCTGCTCCTCGCCCGGGTATTTGTGTCTGTCTGGCTACGGCACCAGGGTCTTCGACCCGTCCTCCTGGATCTGGAAGATGAAGAACTGGCCTTCGGCGAGATCTCCATCATCGGTGAACGAGATCGGCGAACCGAGGATCGAGTCGGCCTGGTCGGTGTTGCGCACCTCGGCCTGGACGTTTGCCCGGTCTGGCACCTCTCCTGCCTCGCACACCCGTGCAATCGCCTCGAAGATCACCCGCGCCGCCGCATAGACCGGAGGCCCGAAGGTGTTGGTGTCGTCGTATTCAGCCAGATAGCCCTCGAGGATGCTCTGCGAGCCCTCGATGGCGGCGATGTCCGGGGCGAAGGCAGCAATGTAGGAGCCCGCCTGAGTGAAGTCGTCGGAGTCCATGCCGTCAGATCCGAAGATCACTGCTTCCTTGCCCTGCTCCGCCATCTGGTTGGCGAAGATCTGGCCGTTGGCCGCCACCTGCCAGGGCAGGTACACGAAGTTCGTGTCGTCCGGGATCGTCCCCACCAGAGCCGAGAAGTCGGTCACGTCCTGTGCCACCGACTCCCTGGTCACGGTGACACTCGCCGCGGTCAGGTTCTCCTCGACCGAGTCGGCCAGACCCGTCGAGTACGACGACTGGTCGTCGACCATGAAAACGTTCTCGGCGCCCTGCGCTACCAAGAAGTCGGCCGTGGTCGGTCCCTGGTCGTCATCTGTCGGGACTGTGCGGAACATCCCCGTGTACTGGGCCGTTATCCCCGATCGGGTCGAGGATGGCGAGATGAAGGTGAAGTTCGGGTCGCCGGCCTCGTACACCGCGCCTGCGGCGTCGACCTGGTCGCTTCCCGCCGGGCCGACCGCAGCCACCATGGCCGTGTTGTCGAGGAACTGCTGGGCCAGGGTCGCACTCTGCGCGGTGTCGAACTGGTTGTCACCCTCGACGGACTGGAAGCTGTAACTCATTTCCGCGTTGAACGTGTCGAGGGCGTAGTTGAACCAATTCAGCTGGACCTCACCGATGAACGCGACCGGTCCCGTGACGGGGCCGATGAAACCGACAGTGGCCTCACAGACCATCGGCTCGCCGCCTGTGGTAGTGGTCTCGCCTGCGGTGGTGGGCGTTTCGCCTTCGGTGGTGGTCGTGTCGTCGGCGGAGGTCGTGGTGGTGTCACCGCCACCGCCGTCACCACAGGCCGCGGCGACGAGAGCAAGGGCCAGCAGCATCGCTACCAGCCTCCATATCGATTGTCGTCTCAAGTGGTCTTTCCCTTCATTGTCCGTTTGCTTCTCTTTCGTACGCCTCGGCGGCGCTACCCGCAGGGTGGAACACCCCGAGGACTCTCAACGGCCTGTCGCCTGTGTTCTCGACACAGTGCTCGACAGGGGGTGGAAGATGGATGCAGGTGCCGGTGGAGATCGCAGTGTCGGGTCGGCCCTCGAGATGGAGTACGCCTTCACCGTCGAGGATGTACATGACCTCGTCGTACAGGTGGTAGTGGGTTGGTGCCCGGCCTGGTGGGATCCAACCGACGAACTGGGTCACCTCCTGACAACCGGCGTCGGGGTTGATCACGAATCTGAACTCACGGTCCTTACCGGCCGGGATGACCGGCTGGTCGGCGACTCGAACGACGACCTTGCGGGTGAGGTGATCGTCCAGCTCATCGGGCGGCGGTGCGGTCACCGAGACCATGACCAGGGCCTCGGATGACGGGTTTTGGACCTCGTATGTCTCACCGGACCTGATATAGACCCCGACGTCCGGGTACAAGTCGTGGGGCTCTCCATCGAGGACGAGTGTCCCCATCCCTGAGACCACGTATGCCACTTCGTCCCGCCCGTTGCTCTGTCGGGCCCGCGAAACTCCTGTGGAGAAGGTCAGCACTCTCTGAACGAGGCGCTCGGCGCCGACCGATCGGTCGATCGTCGTCCTGGTCGAAACCGTGTCACCGGGCTCGGTCACCGGTTCCACGTCGTTCACCTGCGTAACGTAACCAGCCATCATGCCCACCTACTCCGTCCCATGGCCTGTGCCTCGGGATTGTGGCACCGACTGAGGATTCGTGTCGCCAGCCGAGAGGATCTCGGCCAGCTTGGCGGCGTTGATGTTCCCACCGGAGACGATGCACACGATCTTCCCAGGCCCCGCTCCACCTTTGGTGGCGGCGGCAACCGACGCCGCACCCGCTCCCTCGCCAACCACCTTGTTTCGCGTGGCCAGCAGGCGTACGGCCGTCTCCACCTCCTCCAGGGACACGACGATCGACCCGGCGAGGAGGACACTGACCAGCGGCCACATCTCGTCGAGCACCCGGGCCGAGCCGATCCCGTCGACGAACGAAGGTGTGTACTCGATCTCAGTCGGCTCGCCGGCTGCCAATGCGGCGTGGAGCGCCGCCGAGGTGGCCACCTCGGCACCGTAGACCGGAACCCCTGGCTTCAGGCTTCGCATTGCCGAGGCGATGCCAGAGCTGAGTCCCCCACCGCCATACGGGACTACCACCGCATCGAGGTCGGGCAGATCCTCGACCAGTTCGAGCCCTATCGTGCCGTTGCCCGCCATCACCGCGCGGTCGCTGACAGGGTGGACGAATACCCCATCCTGACCCGCGAACTCATGGGTGACGATGACCTGCCACCATTCCTCGAAGGGGACCTTCACGATCACGGCCCCGAGACGGTCGAGCGCCTCGAGTTTCGCCGCCGGCGCATGATCGGGCACGACGACCGAGCAGGGCACTCCGAGCCGAGCCGCATTCCAGGCCACCCCCTGTGCCATGTTCCCCGCACTCGCCGTCCATACCCCTGATTCCAGCACTGCGTCTTCGGCCAGGGCCATGGCATTCCCGGCCCCACGGATCTTGAAGGAGCCGATCTGCTGGAGGTTCTCCAGCTTCAGGTAGATCTCGACAGGTCCGGTGTCGACGTTGAACCGCACCAGCGGAGTCCGACTTGCGATGCCAGAAAGCCGCTGGCGCGCCGCCTCGATGTCAGCGAGCGGAATCGGCTCAACCATGGTCGGTGCCCCCGACATCCAAGCCCCTTCCTCAGGTCCGTCGCTCACCTCTCGGTACCGTCGAAGGCGACGATGGGAACACTGGAAAGCTGCTCACCACCGGTGTCGGTGACCCGAAAGGTCTCTTGCATGTACAGACAGTGACGGTCGTCGGTGGTGATGACGTGGGGATGAATCGAGATGATCATGTTCTCCTCCAGCACCGTGTCCACGCCGTCGCCGATCCGTGGGTTGGACACCATGACCATGTCGATGGAGTGGCCGGTGACGTGGCCGGGCTTGACATCAAGCCCGGCAAACGACCCGAACACGGCGTGGTGCACTTCGTGGGCAGTGGTTCCGCTCTTGAGGTTTGAACGAGCCTGTTCGAAGCATTCCTTGTATGCGTCCATCATCCGGGCCGAGAGAGAGCTCAGGCCGCCTCGGGAGATCGGCCGGGCGAACTCGGCCCAGTAGCCGCTCGGGCCGGCGATCTCGACCGAGTAGAAGAGGAGGTCGGCGGGATCCACGGGTCGGTACGGATCGGGATGTTTGAACTCAGGCCCGGCATGGCCGTCTCGTCCCGACAGGACCATGTTCTGGGTGGTGCGCTGCGTCCCGGAGCGGACGAACAGCTCCTCGGCGGGCGCCAGTATCTCGGCTTCGGTCTTCCCCGGCTCGTACGCCTGTAGCACGGTCCAGAACCCGCGTTCGTTGAGCTCGAAGCTGTGGCGGACTCCGACCAGCTCCTCTTCACTTTTGACCGCCCGAATGAGGTCGAAGGCCTCGTCGTAGTCGACCAGCTCGAGATCTCCGGCGGACAGTGCCCGGTAGTCACGCACGTTCATGATGAAGTTCAAGCCGAAAACCGCCACCCTCCTCCAACCCCGGCCCTCCGCCAGGTCCCGGATCCACTGCCCGGGGACATCGGCGAACACCTGGTCCGCAATCCAGCATTCGTCGTGACTCCCGACCCAGCGCGCCTCAGTCGGAAACACGGCCACCGGCTCACTGTCCAGAGGGATGACGGCGTGGGCATAGCGGTGGACCATCCGGAACCCGGATACCCAGCGAATGCCGCCTTCGAACCCGGTGTACTCGGAGCCTGCGACCACCAACGCGTCGATGCCGTCGGCGGCGAGCCGTTGCCGAATGGCTGAGTAGCGCCGGTCGATCTCCCCCTGGCTGACCACTCGAACATCTACAGCTTCCATGAGGCCTCCAGGCCACGAACCAACGCCCACGCGGTCCGATTGAATGGTGTGGGGATTCCGGTTTCTTCCCCGAACCTCACGATCCCGCCATTGAGCATGTCGATCTCCGTGGCACGTCGTGCCAGCACGTCTTGGAGCATGCTCGGCTTGTGCTCAAAGGCGACTTCGATCGAGCTCTCCAGCAGGTCGGCCGGATCCATCTCCATCTCGACACCGAGGGCCTCCGCCACCAGCTTGCCCTCCTCGATCACCCGATCCATGACCCAGCGCACATCTTCGTGGACACAGGCGCGCCCGTGGGGGAGAAGCGTCAACGAGCACAGGGCATTGGAAGCGGCGTTGAAGATGAGCTTCGTCCACTGGGCACCCCGAGCGTCGGGGAGAGCGACGGTCTCCATGCCGCTGCGGGTGAGGGTGTCGGCCAGGGCCGTCACTTCGTCCATGCTCGCCGGGCTCGGCTCGAACGGCCCGATCCAGGTCTTACCCCCGGTGTCCCACTGCACCACCCCGGGCTCGAGCATGTGCCCGGCGGGGAAAGTGGTTCCCCGGATCACCTTGGCCACATGCTCGGCGATGATCTCTTCGTTCCCGACCCCGTTCTGGACCGAGCAGACTGCGGCATTGGCCAGGGCGGTGACCGTCGCCTGGACGGCCGACCCGGTGAACATGCCTTTCGTGGCCACGATCCCGAAGTCGAGGGGAGGCAGCTCGGCGGGGTCGGCGATGGCCCGGGGCCGGGAGTGCACCTCCCCCACTCCCGTCAACCTGAGCCCGGCTTGGTTGATGGCGTCGACATGCGCCTTCGAGACGTCATACGCCCACACCTCCACGTCGTCCAGGGTTGCCAGGTGGGCGGCGAAGAGGCTGCCGATGGCGCCACAACCGATGACTCCGATTCTCACAGGACCACCTCGTCGTCGTGGGAGCGATCGCGTCCCTTCACGAGTTGGTACAGGGCACGGGACAGCGGCACGTCGGCGCCGACGCGGTCGGCCTCCCGCACCACCGCCCCGAGGATGAAGTCGATCTCCGTCTTCTGGCCGGCTCGCACGTCGGCCAGCATCGACGGCACGTGCGCGTACTCCTCATGGTGGGTAGCCCCCCGGCTCACCGCCTCGACGTTCATCTCCCAGGGATCCTCGAACAGCTCGATCCCCGCCTCCCGGGCGACGAGCTTGCCTTCCTCGATGAGAGCGAACATGAGATGACCCAGGTCGGTGGGCCGGTCGCGACGGGCGTAGAGGGCCACGTGGGGGAGGTCGGTCAGAGCGGCAACACTGTTGACGGAAGCATTGAAGATGAGCTTGGACCACTGCGCCGGGCGCAAATCGGCCAGGACCTCCACCGCCAGGCCGGCATCTGCGAACAGGTGACCCACGGCCAAGGCCGTGTCGTGGTCAGCGCCGCTCGGCGGGTAGGGCCCGATCCAGGTCGCCGTGTCGAGCTCGTAGTGGACGTGCGTGTCCGATTCCCGCGTCCCGCTCATGAATGTGACCGAGGACACCACTTCCCACGGCCCGAGACGATGAATGATCTCCTCGGCGCCGACGCCGTTCTGAATCGTCATCACCACGGCTTCGGGAAACCGACCCGAGAGGGCGGCTCCCGCCTCTGAGATCTGGGTGGCCTTGGTCGCCACGATCACCAGGTCGGGCTCCGGCATCGTCGCCGGGTCGACCGAGGCATGAACGCGGGTGTGGAGATCGGACTTGCCCGACACCCTGAGCCCGTCTCGAAGGAGTGCCTCGGCGTGGGCGGGGCGCCGGGTGAGCACGGAAACCTCCGCCACCTGGCCCAGATGGCCGGCGCACAGGCTCCCGATGGCTCCCGCCCCCACCACGCACACCCGACCGAATCGACTCACGTCCGGAAGTCCTCCGGGGCCGAGCAGAGCTTCTCACATCCGTCGGCGGTCACCACCACGTTGTCCTCGAGACGCAAGCCCCCGCCGCCATCCCAGTAGGCGCCCGGCTCCACAGCCAGCACCATCCCGGCCCGCATCACGTCGGCGCTCTTGGGATGCGCCCAGGGAGGCTCGTGGGCGCGGCACCCCACTCCATGGCACACGAAATGCGAGGGCTGGCCGGGGTACCCGCCTTCCGCCACTCGAGCCCGGATCATCCCGTCGAGCTCCGCCAGGGAAGCACCGTCGTAGACGTAGTCCGAGAGGGCCTCGTCGAATACGCCCAGCAGCAGGTCGAGCAGCCGCGCGTACTCAGGGGTGAGGGTGCCCGGGCATGCGTTCTTGGTGAGGTCGTTCCAGTATCCGTCGGTGCACGTCCATATCTCCATGAGCGTGGGCTGGTCGGCCAGGACCGGGGTCGGCTTGGTGGCAGTGAACGTCTGAATCGAAGGACCCGACCACACCAGGGTGAAGGCCCGGGCCATCCGCACCTGATCGCGGTAGCCGATGCCGTGGTGATGCACGTACCCCTCGTACATCGCAGCCACCTCGCCGTCCATCATCCCGGGGCGAATGTTCTCGCGAACGTGGGCGACGGCCTCGGCTGCCAGATCGTTGGTGACCCGGATGCGGGCGAGCTCCTGATCGGTCTTGATCATGCGCAGGCGGGTCAGCATCGGCGTGCAGTCGACGACCTCGCTCGCAGCCTCCTCGAAACCGGTATACCAGCCCTGCCAGTAGACCGTCGGCTCTCCGGTCATGCGTTCCGGTGCCTGGACGGCATTCGACGTCTCCACCCCCACCCGACGGTCGAGCCCTCGCTCGGCCAGCACCTGGAGGGCGATCTCGTGGGCCCGCAGGAACGGGGGCCGGGGATCTTCGGGATCGAAACCTCTGAAGTAGCGGACGTCCGAGGTCCAAGCGGTGGCCTCCACATCCAATCGCTGTGGCTCCACGGCCACGAGGATGGGATCGCCCTCCCGAGGAAGGATCGCCACCTCCCAAGCCTTCATGCTCCAGTAGTTGGTGAGGTATTGAACGTTGTCGGGAGCGCGCACCACCAGGGCATCGAGATCATCGGCGGCCATCGCCTCCCGAACCGCGGTGAGCTTGGGCTCATCGACCGGCCAATTCATCGGTCACCTCCTCGTCGTCGTGCATCTCGCGCGGCCTCCTCCCGCCCGTTTCTCCCCGGAGGTGGGAGGTGGGAGGTGGCGAGGCTGCGAGATGGAAAGGGAGCGGTGTCACCAGTGGACCTTGGGAGGTGGTGGGGTACCGTGGGCCTCCTGCCAGGAGATCACGGGGTTGGCCAGGATGCCCAGTTTCTCGATCTCGCACTCGACCATGTCCCCGGGCTTGAGGTACCAGGCTGGAGGATCCTCGGAGAAGGCAGCGACACCCGAGATGGTGCCCGTGGAGACGACGTCGCCGGCGCTGTATCCCATGGGCGAATAGTGGGAGATGATCTCGGGGATGGTGACCGACATCCGGCTGGAATTGCCCACCTGGCGGTCCTCGCCGTTGACCCTCAGCCGCATCTCGAGGTCGTGGGGGTCGCCCACCTCGTCGGGGGTGACGACCCACGGCCCCAACGGACAGAAGGTGTCGATGGCCTTGCAAAAGCTGAAGACTCCCGACTTCATCTCGCGCCGCTGGATGTCGCGGGCGGTGATGTCGTTGAAGATCACGTACCCGCCGATGTAGTCCTCGGCCTCCTCGGGACCGAACCACTTGCCGGGTTTCTTGATCACAACCGCCAACTCGAGCTCGTAGTCGAGCTCCTCGGTGAGATGCTCGGGGTAGACGATGGGGTCGTCGGGGCCGATGATGGCGTCGACATTCTGGAAGAACACGATCCACGGGGCTATCTCGTGCGACCAGTCGACCCGCTTGGACTCCTCCTCGTGCTCGCGGAAGTTGCCGGCTGTGTGGATGAACTTGCGGGGCACGATGGGCGCCTGCAGCGTGGCTTCCGTCAACGGGATCTGGGGCCCGGTGGCCGCCCCGGCTGCCTCCAGCGCCGACTCGCCTCCCTCGAACAGCGTGCGCAGATCGGGTGCCTCGAGAACGGTCACTTGGTCGTCGCCCAGCACACCGGCGTGGGAGGCTCCTGCCTTATCGGAGAAGGTGATCAGTTTCATGTCATCACTCCACAGAATCGGGCGGCAGTCAGGGCGTAGGACTTGGTCATTTTCACCAGCGAGGAGATGGGCACGCTCTCCCCTTCGGCGCCGGGGAGGGCGCTCGAGATCGGACCGAAGTTGACGGCGGCGACACCGTGCTTGGTCAGTGTCGAGGCGTCCGAGCCCCAGCGCACGTAGTCGCGCTCGGGGACCGCACCGGTGACGTCCGCGTGGGAGGCGTCGATGGCGGCGATGAGGGGATGATCCTCCGGGATCTCAGATCCCGACACCGTGACGTACACCTCTGAGGTGATGCCCGCCTCCGGCAGCTCGTCCTCCAGGTGGCGCACCAGCCGGCGAAAGGCGCGGACAGCCTCCATCGTCGTCATGGTGGGCGGAACTCGCAGGTCGAGGAACAGGTCGGTCCGGTGCGGGGTCCGACTGGCGCGCCATGGGAACCCACCGGAGACGGCGCCGATGTTCGCCGCCCCCGGACGCCCCCGGTAGGAGGACTCTTCTTCCCACTGGGGGATCCACGCCGCCACCCTGTCGACCACTTCGCTCATCCGCACCACCGAGTTCTCGTGGGTGCGGCCAGTAGCGAACGCGGTGTGGAAGAACGGGCCAGAGGTCGACACCCGGCCCCACACGGTCCCGAAGTGGCCGAGCGCCAGCTTCTCCTCCGTGGGCTCACCGAGGATGCAGGCATCGGCGATGACTCCGTGCGTGACCAGATAGGAGGTCCCGGTCCCGTAACCCCGGTACTCGGGACCGATGAAGTCCTCGCTCCACTGGGCCTTCTCGATCTCTCCCGCCACCCCGGCCACGATCAGATCACCGGACAGCGAGACCCCGGCGTCGATCAAGGCACGAACTGCCTCGACGTAACAGGCCACCGCCCCCTTCATGTTCATGATTCCCAGGCCCAGGATCACGTCGTCGCGTATCTGGGCCTCCGGCTTGAACCCCGGCCCCACCAGCCATGGCTCCCGGCCCGAATACGAGGTGTCGAGATGGCCGTTGAACATCAGGTGGGGGCCGTCGCCGCCTCCGGCGAGTCGGCCGACGGCGTTGGCCCTGCCTTCCTCGACCACCTGGAGGGTGACGTCGAGCCCGGCTGCGGACAGCTCTGCGAGCAGGTGCTCGGCGCACGCTTGCTCCTCACCGGTGTAGCTCGGCACATCCACCAGCGAGCAGGCGGTTTCGACCAAGCGGTCCCGGTCGACAGCTGCGGCAACGGCGGCGATTATCTCTCGGTCCACATCAGTCCTTCACGTGCGGGAGCACTTGCTCGCCGAACAGCTCCAGCTGTTCGAGACGGTTGTCGCCCCAGAGCTCCAGCATGATGTGGGTGCATCCCGCCGCTCGATACTGCTCGATGCGGGCGATGCACTCGGCGGGGGTGCCGGCGATCGGCTGGCACTTCTCCAGCACCTCGTCGGTGACTGCCTCCTTGGCGGCGAGGCGCCCCCCGCGTTCCATGGCCTCGGCCACGGGGGTGATCTCCTCGAAGGTGAGGCCGGCCATCTGCAAGAGCACGTCGGCCGAGCCGCGGATGTTCTGGACCTTGTTGGCGAGATACATGCCGGCTATCTCACGGGCCCCATCCCGGCCCTTGATCGGGTCCTCGTCGATGCTGGCGACCAGGGTGCACCCGATGTCGATGTCGTCGGCCGAACGCCCCACCGCCCCGGCGGCCTCGACCAGATTCTGGCGGGAGTAGCGGACGAAGTCGGGGGTGGTGATGCTGGCGGTGAGGAGGCCGTCGGCCACCTCTCCGGCGAGTTGCTGCATCTTGGGACCGGTGCCGGCGATGTAGATCGGAACCTGGCGCTCAGGTGCCGTGGCGTCGGCTGCGAGAGGACCGACTCGGGCTGTGAACTGGTCACCCTCGAAGTCGACTGCGTTCCCGGCGAGCATCGCCCTGACGATCTCCACCGCCTCCCTGACGGCGGTGAGGGGACGGTTGGGCATCCGCTCACCGACCCCGATCTCGCGCATGAAGATCTTCGAGGCGCCCAAGCCGAGATAGAAGCGGCCCGGGCCGGCCGCCTCCTGGGTGACCCGCGCCTCCATCGCCACCTGAATCGGATGACGGGTATATGGCGAGATGATCCCCCAGCCGAGCGCCAGACGGTCTGTCTCGCGGGCGAGTACCGGCGACAGGGCGGTGGCCGAACGAGCCTCCATGGAGTGCTTCCGCCACCATGGGTAGGCCTCGGCCAGCCACATCGTGTCGAACCCAAGCCGATCCATGACATGGGCATGCTCGACGATGTCGTCGAGCGGCTCCATGGTCAACTGCATCACCCCGACCCGAAACGGGACGCTCATTCACGGACTCCGTGGGAGCTCACATGGCCAACGATGAACCAGCAGGCGACCGAAAACAAGTCGACGGTGGCGACCGCCGTCATGTGTCCCGGCGGAAGTGGGGGATCACTTCGCGGGCGAACAGCTCCTGGGCCTTGATCGACTTCCAGTGGTCCACTCCCCCGGGGTTGACCGTGATCGCCACCTCGGTGAGACCCACGCACTTGCCCTGCACGGTCTCGATCCGCTCGATCACGTCGGCCGGGGTACCGACCCAAACGACATCATCTTCGATCATCTTCTCGTAGGGCATCTTGGCCAGGTCCTCGAGGATCCCGGCTCCGTAGAACTGGTAGCGACCTGCCTCCAACTCCTCGGGTGTGCCCGGAGGGCCTTCCGCCACCAGAGGGGAGGCGTTCCCTTCCAGGAACCCGCGCATCATCGTCTCGGCCTCCCGGATGGCGGTGTCGCGGTCCTCGTCGATGTAGCAAGCATGGATCCACACGATGTCGGGATCGTGGCCGTTGGTCTCACACACCTTGCGATACAGGTCGAGCTGATCAGCGAGCGCCTCGTAGGGGAGCAGCGGCGGAACCGCGACCGCCCAACCGCGTTCACCTGCCAGTTCGTACGTGCGATCGCTGGTTCCTCCCAAGAAGACACGAAAGCGCCGGTCTTCGGGAGGCCGGGGGACGATATGGCCGTTCTCGATGGTGTAGAACTTCCCGTCGTAGGAGAAAGTCTCGTTCTCCAAGGCCAGGAACACGATCTCGAGGCTCTCCTCGTACAGGCCGACCGTATCCTCCATGCGGATGCCCGCCTTCTTGGGAATCCAGCCGTGTCCACGCAGAACGCCGAACTCGTAGCGCTGGCCGACGAGGAGGTCGAACTGGGCGATCTGGGAGGCGAGCACCGTGGGGTTGTAATAGGGAAGCGGGTGGCCCATGGTCCGGAACTTGATCCGCGGCGCCCGCTCTGACGCCTTGGCCAGCAACGCCCACGGGTTGGCAGACGCCGAGAACCCCTCGAAGAAGAAGTGCTCGATGATGGCGTAGGTGTCGAATCCGACCCGGTCGGCGTGGACGATCTGGTCGATCACCTCGTCGTAGAGCTGCGCGAACGGCTTGTCTCCATGCCGTTGGATCTCGGTGTAGATGCTGAACTGCACTGCGTCTTCCTCCTGCCGGCTAGCTGTCGAATGATAATTGCTCAAATATCGCGTCGTCCGTCCAGGGGCCAGTTTTTCCCGACGACGTCAACCATTCGGGAGCAAAATCTCGGTATCCGGAGACGGGAAAGGCGGGCGTTGATAACGTCGACCATTGTCCCTCTGCGGAGCGGGGGGACCGTTCGACCGAAGGTCGGGCGAAGGGTGCGAAAGGGAGAAAAAGACACCCCCGTGGAGCCAGATTCCGGCACGAGAATATCAGTTATCAAACTCCTGAGACGTATATAGTCGGCGGGCACCGACCACAGTCGACGCCGCGGTGGATCACGGAGAAGAGGCGGAGAGTGATGATGAGCACACCGGACCAGCACTTAGTGGCGGAAGGCGGATGATCGATGCTTCTCGCACCAGTTGACTATTACCGGCCCGACGACCTCCAGGGGGCGATATCGGCGCTCGGCACACCCGGCGCCCGGGTCCTGGCGGGAGGCCAGAGCCTCATCAGCATCCTCAAGCTCCGAGCGGCCAGCGTCGACTTGCTCGTCGACATCAGCCGACTCGAGGAGCTCCGTGGAATCGACGTGGCCGACGATGGCTCGGTCCACATCGGGGCGGGGGTCACCTACGACGAGATGGCGACATCCGGCGTCCTGGCGGGCGTCCATGCCAAGCTCTGTCATGTGGCCGCCGAGACCGTCGATGCCCAGGTTCGCAACCGGGGGACCTTCGGCGGCAACCTCTGCCACAACGATCCCATCAACAACTTTCCCCCTTACGTCGTAGCCCTCGGAGCCACGCTGCACGTCCGGGGGCCGGACGGCGACCGCGACATCGGCGCCGACGAATTCTTCACGGGCTATTTCACCAACAGTTTGAAGCCGGGTGAGATCCTGACCGGTGTCACCCTCCCCGCCCTGGCCCGACGGGGCGTCGGATTCCAGGAGGTGGAGATCGGCGAGGCCGCCGCCCGGGCGGTGGCCGTGATCGGCATCGACAACGGGACCATCTCCAGCGCTCAGGTGGCCCTCGGCTGCCTACCCGTCCCCACCCGCCTTCCCGCCGTCGAAGAGGCATTGGTCGGCTCGGAGCCCACCGCCGAGAACGTGGCAGCTGCGACGGCTACCGCCGGAGAAGGCATCGACCCGGTCGGCGACGCCGACGCCAGCCCCGAGTACCGGATCGCCATGGCGCCGGTGGTGGCGAAGCGGGCCGTGATGGAGGCTATCGAAGAAGGAGGCCGACATGGCTGATCCCGGTGCATCGATCCAGGAGATCGAGCTCACCCTCAACGGTGAGGCAGTGGCACGCACCGTGTCATCCCGCCAGCTCCTCATCCACTTCCTCCGCGACGAGCTCGGTCTACGCGGGCCCAAGATCGGGTGCGACACGGGCCATTGCGGAGCCTGCACCGTGAGCTACGGCGGCAAGACCATCAAGAGCTGCATGATGCTGGCCGCCCAGGCCGACGGGGCCGAGATCGAGACCGCCGAATCGCTGGCCTCCCCCGGCGGTGACCTGTCGGAGCTGCAGGAGTCCTTCCGCGCCAATCACGCCCTGCAATGCGGCTACTGCACATCCGGGGTCCTGATGAGCGCCCGCTTCCTGCTGGAACGCAACCCCAGCCCATCGGATGAAGAGGTGCGCGAAGGGATCAGAGGCAACATCTGTCGTTGCACCGGATATGTGAACATCGTCAAGGCCATCGGGGCGATCGGGCGAGAGGAGGTGTCGGCATGACCGCTCCAGCTCAGAAGACCATCGAGGCACCGACGTTCGTAGGCCAAAGCATGCCGCGCAAGGAGGACGAACGTCTTCTCAAAGCGCAGGGGTCGTTCGTTGACGACGAGGGCATGCACCGGATGGGCTACGCCCATTATGTGCGCTCGCCCTATGCCCACGCCAAGATCGTGTCGGTCGACACCTCCAAGGCCGAGGCCATGCCCGGCGTGATCGCCACCCTCACCGGTGACGAGGTGAAGGCTATGACCGAGCCACTGTTCCAGTTCGCCCCCCGGGCGAACGGCCAACAGGTCGTCGAATACCTGCTCGGAGTGGATGTGGTGCGGTATCAGGGCGAAGCGGTCGCCGTCGTGATGGCCGAAACGAGGGAGGTCGCCCGCGACGCGGCCGAGGCCGTCGAGGTCGTCTACGAACCGCTCCCCGTGCTCATCGACGGGGTAGCCGCGGCCGAACCGTCGGCACCCGTCCTCCACGAGTCCCTGGGCGACAACATCGCGTGGAAGGGCCTCTTCGACTGGGGCGACATCGACCTCGCCCTCGAGAATGCCGACCACGTGGTGAAGATCGACAAGCTCCATTTCCATCGTTACTCATCCACCCCGATCGAATGCAACGCGGTCCTCGTCAACTGGGACCCCGGCACCGACATGATCCGGGTCGTGTCCAACAACCAGTTCCCGATGTTCGGCGCGCTCGTCATCGCCCCTTCGATGGGAGTGGGAATCGACCAACTGGATTTCGTATCCCAGGACATCGGTGGGGGCTTTGGGATCAAGATCAACTCCTACACCCATATCGGGGTCCTGGCCCTGCTGTCCCGCAAGGCCGGCCGCCCGGTCAAGTGGACCGAGTACCGCACCGAGCATCACCAGTCGGCCGGTCACGGCAACGAGCGCACCTTCACCGACATCGAGGTCCCGGTCACGGCCGACGGCACGATCCTCGGGTTCAAGATGAAGGCGTTCGACGATGCCGGGGCCTATCTCCACTACGAGCCTCTGGGAGCTGTGATCTGGTCTCAGGTCGTGCCCGGCCCCTACAAGCTCAAGCACGTCCAGGTCGACTACACCGAGACGCTCACCAACAAGTGCCCGGCCGTGCCCAACCGCGGCTACTCACGGATGCAGCACATCTGGTTCGTGGAGCGCATCGTCGACATCGTGGCGCACGAGCTCGGGTTCGACCCCGTCGAGCTGCGCAAGAAGAACTACGTCCAACCCGAGGACTATCCGTACACCACTCCCAACGGGTGCATATACGACTCGGGCGACCTACCCACCGCGCTCGACAAGGTGCTGGAGATGATCGACTATGAGGCGGCCAGGGAGCGCCAGAAACAAGCCGAAGGGACCGGCAAGCGGATCGGTATCGGCATCGGCACCACGCTCGACTCGGGCACCAACAACTTCGGGCAGTCGCGCATCTTGAACCCGGAGCTGCCGTTCTCCGGGAACGGAGAGGCGTGCACAGCCATGCTCGATCTCTACGGGGAGATCATGTTGAAGCTCGGCACCAACCCTCAGGGTCAGGGCCACGAGACCACGGCGGCCCAGGTAGCGGCCGACATTCTCAAGGTGAGCCCCGAGAACATCCGGGTGTGGGCCGGTTTCGACAAGTCACACAGCACCTACATCGGGTTCTCGGGCACCTACGCCAGCCAGTTCGCGGTCACCGGCATCAATGCCGTCATCGGAGCCGTCGAGAAGCTCAAGAGCGAGATCCTCATCGTGGCGGCGGCGGCATTCGGGGTCGGAGTCGACGATGTCGAGCTGGCCAATGGGTCGGCCCGGATGAAGGACAACCACGAGGCGGAGATCCCGTTCATCGGCATCGCCAACATGGTGTTCGCCAACAACGCCACCCTCCCCCACGAGATCGCCACCAGTGTCTCGCTCACCTGCCGCTACGTCTACGTGCCCAAGTTCGAGGTGCCGGACACCGAGAAGAAGTACGGGAACCTGACTCTCACCTACGCCACCCAGACCCACGCCGCCGTGATCGAGCTCGACGAGGAGACGGGCAAGGTCGAGATCCTCGACTACGCAATCGTGGACGACTGCGGGAAACGGATCAACCCCATGGTGGTGGAAGGACAGGTGCACGGCGCCACCGCTCATGGCATCGGTGCCGCGCTCAAGGAGACATTCGAGTACGATGAGGACGGCCAGCTGCTCAATAGCAACTTCCTCTACTACCACGCCGCCACCGCCACCGACGTCCCCCACCTCAAGACGGACCACATCGAGTCGCCGTCTCCGTTCACCGGAACTGGAGCGAAGGGGATGGGTGAGGGCGGCGGGGCGCCCGTGCACACGATCTGCGCCGCGATCCAGGACGCCCTGAGCGGAACGGACGCCATGGTGACCGACTCCCACAACCCTCCCGAGCGGATCTGGCGGATGCTGCATACGCCGGGAGAGCGCGGGGTGACGGTGACCTCGAAGACGTCCGATGGGTAAAGAGCGGAGATCGGCGAGCCGTCTGCAGGCCGGTACGAAGCCAGATGCCGTCGGCTGACTTCACCCGTTCCCTCCAAGTGAGCCGCCCCGCCGACGAGTGCTGGGGTGTGCTCACCGACGTGTCACAGGTGGCCGGGTGGGTCTCGGTAGTGGGGGAGGTACGAGAGCTGGAGCACCTGTCGAGCTACGAGGTGGTTCTCCACGACGAGTTCGGCCCGTTCAAGCTCAATGCCGACCTCGCGGTTCAGGTGACGGATATCGACGAGGGCAGTTCGATTCGTTTTGTCGCCCGTGGCGCCGATCGACAGGTCTCGACCAACATCTCGGTGGACGCCCGTCTCTCTCTGGTTCCAGCCGAGACGGGGACGTCGATCGAGGTCGACGGACGGTGGACCGTGCTGGGGACGGTCGCCACGATGGGCGCAGGCACGATCCGAAAGAAGGCCGACTCGATCGTTGAGGAATTCTTCGCGGCGGCTTCCGCCACCCTCAACGAGTGAGATGACCCTTCACACGGCGTCGTCGTAGACGAAGTGTCGGCCTCGAACCTTTTGGCGGAGCTGACCGCGGGCGATCCTGGCCATACCCCGGCCATACACCGTCCACCAAGGCCTGCCCGTCACCTGACTCACGAACTCCTTGCCGGCCACACGGTCCTTCAACCAAGGGAAGTATCGGTGAGGCTCGTCGAAGCTTTGGAAGAATGCCGCCGCCATGGCTGGATCTGAGAACGCGGAGATGATCGCCAGCTTGCCGGCGGCGTCGAGTGGCTCGAGCAGAACGTTGTTGAACTCGTAGGCCGGGCCTCCGTGAGCTTCGTGGAAGCTTTCGGCCGTCTCGAGCATCCATGCTTCGTCGAATGGCCCCTCAGGGCGGAGGGCGATGGCGTCGACGTAGGAAGCCGCCTGCCGCGAACCGCAGTTCGCGCCCTGACCGCCGACGGGATCGAAGGCATAGGAGGTGTCTCCGAGCGACATCACGAGATGCCCCGACGACGTCCGTCCGACAGGGGCGCGAACGGTGGGGGGGAATTGTCCCCGCAGCCACGAGTGGGGATCGTCGGCTATGGGCTCCATCGTCTTCATCGACTCCCAGTCCCAGGGAGCGAACTCCTGAAGGAGCTGGCGACACGTCGCGAACATCTCGTCGCGCGACCCGATGTCCCGGAAGCGGTCGAGTGGCCCGTTTGCTTTCGCCTCGAAGAGGAGACTCCAGCACGGCCCCGCCGTCTTGTGATAGAACGGCACGTAGAAGAACTCCCCGACGTCTCCGTAGAAGTTGAAGGCAACGGGAGTGAGGCCGGGTAGCCGGTTGGGGAAGGCCGTCCCATCCAGTGCCACGCCGGTGAACAACAACATCCCCAGATGACGCTGGGGAGCGTCGTAGACGCTGCGCACCGGATTGCGCTCGAAGAGCTCAGCCGTGGGGCCCCGGCCGGTCGAGACCAGGGTGAGGTCGTTGGCGGCAGCGATCTCGTCGAGTCGATCGGGATCGACCGGCTGGACGACGACCTTCGCTCCTCCCTTCTCGAGCTGTTCGAGGCGGTTGGCCGACTTGAGCCTCACGTCGACCGCGTAACCGGTGTGACCCTCCAGCGGCGCCCCCACCTGAACCAGCTGTGTGCCCGTCTTGGGTAAGAAGAAGAGGTGGATGCCGTCGCCCGCCGGAGCGCGGTCCTCGAAGGTGTCGACTCCCATTCGTCGCTCGGCTTCCACCGACTGGTTGAAGAGGTAGGCGATACCCGTGGGGGGGCCGTCGTCGAGGATCGACTGGGCGGTTCGGTCGCTGTAGAGCGTGACCTCGTGCCCCAGGTTCATCAGGCCCGCCGCGGCAAGTGTCCCGGCGTGTCCAGCTCCGATGATCGCAAACCGGCTCATCTGCTTTGTCCTTCCCTTGTGGTCTGTCGCGTCAAATAGTGTGCGCGTGTCTCCGAGCCATCGGCGTCATCTGACAAGGAGAAGCGCGCAGTCGCAGCGAGCTCATGTGAGGCCCCGCGCCACCATGAGACCGGAAACCCCGCCAAGGCCTGGGCCCGGATGGGTGGAGGCGCCGATGTGATAGAGGTCCCGCACCGGCGTCTCGTGATTCTTCGCCCCTCCGAGCGGCCGCCACACGAGGAACTGATCCAGCGTGCACGCCCCCGAATAGGGGTCCCCTCCCACCAGGTTGATGTTGAGACCCTCCAGGTCAGCGGGCGAGAAGACCTTCCTTCCCATCAGGGAGCGGTCGAGATTGGCGATGTGCTTTGACAGACGCTCCTGGATTCGGTCGGCGTAGGCCTCGCTGACTTCTTCGGTCCAGAGGCCATCGGAGCCGGTGGAGATCTCTCCGGCGGCATCCCCCTTGATGCGCGACGGCAACTCCTGGAGCTGGATCCACAAGATCGAAGCCCCCTCCGGGGCACGGGACGGGTCGATCACGGTGGGTTGGCCCACCACGACCGTTCCCTCCGCCGGCAGCAGACCACGCTCAGACTCGTTGACCGCACGCGAGACGGCGTCGAGACCGGAGGTGAGATGGATGAGCACTGCGTCGGCCACGTCCGGCGACGACCACTCCGGCTTCTCGGTGAGGGCGAAGTGGATCTGCATGTCGGCGCGGCCGTACCGGTAGGCGGCGGCTCTCTGCGTCATCTCGGCCGGTACCGCGGCCCCGGCCAGCAGGTGGCCGTAAAGCTGGGTGGGAGTCACGTTGCACACCACAGCCGTGCCGGCGCGATGGAATGTGCCGTCATCGGTCCGCACCCCGATGGCCTTGCCCCGTTCCACCACGACCTCGGCTACGTGAGCACCCGTCACCACCTCACCGCCGTGGCTGCGGATGATTCGTTCGAAGGCAGCCACGATCTCCCGGGAGCCTCCCGCCACCACCGGGAGCCCGGCCATGACCAGAGCTGCTGTGATCACCTTGCCCATGATCCCCGAGTAGGCGTCGTCAGGCCCCAGACCGGCATGGAGGACCCAGGGGGCGATGAGCGCCCGGGTCAGCTCATGATCGAAGTCTCGTTCCAACCAAGCACGGGCCGGCTCGAGGGCCCCACCGAGGAAAGCTGTCAGCTCGCGCACGCCGCCGCGGCGGCGTGACTCCTTCCACAGCAGACGCCCGGCCTGGCGGCTCCACATTTCACTCCCCAGCATGCCGAAGACGAGCTCGGAGTTCTCGGCCAGGAACTCGCCCATGGCGGTGGCATACCGGTCACCCTCACCCGGCTGCAGCCGATTGAGGGTTTCGACGTTGGCCTGGTCGTCGGTCGTGAGCACGAGGCTGTCGCCACCAGGGGTCACGACCCCGGTTGGTCTCTCGGTGTTTAGGAATTCGACTCCCTCCTGGCGGAGGTCCGGTCCCAGGCTCTCGAAGGCGGGTGAGGCGAGGAAGAGCGGGTACCAGCCCGACAACACATCGTGGGTGTAGCCCTCGAAGAGCTCCTCGGTGCGGATGCACCCTCCCAACCGGTCGTTGCGTTCGAGGATCAGGACGCGCTTTCCGGCTCGGGCCAGCTCCGCGCCACACACGAGGGAGTTGATACCACTACCGACGATGACCACCTCGGCGCTCATCACGCCTCATCCTCCTCTGGGTACGAAGCCAGGCCCACCTCGGCGGGGAGGTCGGAGTCGACCCGGCAGTACCTTCCCCGATAGAACGCCAGCGAGGGGGCTCCGACGTCGTGGTCGAACGACACGACACGGCCCAAGAAGATCACGTGATCGCCGCCGTCGATGATCTGTTCCGTGCGGCACTGAAAACGGGCGACACATCCCTCGATGAGGAGGCAGCCTCCGGCGCCGTCATCCACCTCGACCCCGGCGAACTTGTCGTCGCGACGGTTGGCGAATCGCACCGAGAGCTCGGATTGGTCGGCGCTGAGAACGTTGACGGCGAAGTACCCGGCCGATCGGAAGGCCGGCAAGCTGCGGGCCTCCTTGTCCAGGCTCCAGAGGAGGAGGGGAGGGTCCAACGAGACGGAGTTGAAGCTGTTGGCGGTGACCCCAACCGACTCGCCGGAGGGGCCACGGGCGGTGACGACCGTCACCCCGGTGGGAAAGCTGCCCAGGGCATTACGGAAGGCCTGAGTGTCCATGCTCAGTCTCCCTCATCCCCATATTGGCGGCCCGCTCATTCCGCATCCTCTTCTTGTTGGCGGAGACGTTCGATGGCGGCGTCGAACGAGTTGGACAGATGCGAGCGGAGGGCGCGCTCGGCCTCGTCGGGGTCCCCTGCCGCGGCCGCCTCGACGATGGCCCTGTGCTCTCGGATCCGTTCCTCTGTAGTCCCGCGGATGGGCAACGCCAGTCGCCGGTACCGCTCGGCGTTGTCCCACAGCATGGGGAGCAGCCGCAGGAGCCACTTGGAGCCCGACAACTCATACAGACCCATGTGGAACTGGGCATGGATGTCGCGAGCAGAGGCATCTTCGCGACGGGAAGCGTCGGCGTACTGCTCCATCAGCCCCAAGAGCCGGTCCCGATCATCCTCGGTCATGCTCTCGGCCGCCAGGCGCACCGCCATGCTCTCGAGCTCGAGACGGATCATGTAGGTCTCGTTGAGGTCCTGGGCCGACATCTCGGCCACCTGGGCCCCCCGGTGCGGGCTGCGATCGACCAGCCCACTCCTCTCGAGGAGACGCAAGGCTTCTCTGATCGGCACCGAGCTCATCGAAAGACGTTCCACCTGCTCCTGCAACCGCACCGGGCTGCCGGGAGCGAGTTCGCCAGAGATGATGGCCTGGCGCAGCTCCGCCAACGCCATGTCGGCGAGCGTTCGCGCCCCCCTATTCGTCACGTTCGTCACAGTGTGTCTCCCCTAATCGGCGGACAGGGACTCCATACGCTCCAGGAGCGGGGTCAACGACTGGCCCATCTGCTCGGGGCCTATGGCGGTGTATCCACCGTCCACGGCGATATCCGTTCCGGTGATGAACGAAGATGCGTCCGAAGCGAGGAACACCATCGCGCTGGCCACCTCCTCGGGATTGCCGATGCGTCCCGGAAGAGAGAACGCCTTGCTGACATCGTCGACCAACTGGCGGTCGTCACCCGTCATGCCGATGATCGGGTTGCTCCAGATCCAACCCGGGGAGACCGAGTTCACCCTGATGCCCCACTCGGCGAGCTTGAGCGCCTGATTGCGGGTGATTCCCAGGATGGCGGCCTTGGTCACCGGGTAGACGAAGAAGAGAGGTTGTGCCCTCTTGCCGGCGATGGAGGCCATGTTGATCACGGAGCCGCCCCCACGTTGGCGCATCTGCTCGGCGACCCGAACAGTGAGCAGGGCACCCGATACCACGTTGACGTCGAAGGCTGTGAGCCACTCGGCTCTCGTGGTCTCGAGATGGTTGTCGAGATAGGTGGCGGCGCCGTTGACGAGCACGTCGATGCCCCCATAGGTGTCGACGGTCATCCGCACCAGCTGGTCCAAGGCCTCGTCGTCGGTGATGTCGGTATGGGCGAAGGTCACCGACTCGCCAAGCTCCTCGGCCACTCTCTGGCCGTCGCCATCGTTGATATCCGCCAAGACCACCATCGCCCCCTCGGCCACGAAGGCCTCGACGATCTTCGCCCCAATAAGGGTCGCTCCCCCGGTGACGATGGCTGTCTTTCCGTCCAACGCGGGCACGATGCCTCCCTCTGATAGTGGCCGGCGTGCAGCCGACTCTGATCATTTATCACAGTGTATGCCGACCAGATCGAGCGATGGGGCCGTCGACAAGCTGATTTGCTCAATTATCATCGTTTGACCATCTTGTCCACCGATCGGACTGGACCCTGCATGATCGATCCCATTCATATCTGGACCGGCGACCTCAACGCTGCGAGCACCGGCGGCGCGTTCCCCACCAGAGTCGGTCTCTATGACACCACATTGCGGGACGGGGAACAGACCGTGGGGGTGGCGCTCGGACCGGATACGAAGCTGGAGATCGCCCGTGCCCTCGACCGGCTCGGCGTCGATCGCATCGAGGCGGGTTTTGCCCGGGTCTCCGAAGACGACGAGAGGGCGTACCGCCTGATCCTCGAAGCCGGTCTGACCGCTGAAGTCTGGGGATTCGCGCGAGCGGTGCCTGCGGATGTCAGTCAGCTCCTGGACCTGGGCGTAACGGCGACGGTGATCGAGTCGCCGGTGAGCGAGAACAAGCTGGCCGCCTACGGGCTCGACCGGGCTGAGGTGATAAAACGAGTCGCGGCCTCAGTTGGCCTGGCAGCCGAGAACGACATGACAGTGTGCTACTTCGCCGTCGACAGCACCCGGTCCGACCTCGCCTTCCTCCGAGAGGTCTACCTGGCGGCGCTCGAAGCCGGCGCCCGCGAGATCGCCGTGGTGGACACGATCGGCATCGCTACCCCCGAGACCGTCGAGAGCCTCATCGGGGAGGTACGTACCTGGATCGGCCCCGACGTGCCCATCCATTGGCATGGCCACAACGACTTTGGCCTCGCCACCGCGGGATCGATCGCCGCCGTGCGGGGTGGAGCCACCTGGATCCAGGGAACGGTCAACGGAATGGGCGAGCGGGCCGGCAACACCAATATCGCAGAGTTCGCTCTCGCGGTCGAAGCCCTCTACTCCGTCGAAACGGGGCTCCGCTTCGAGGAGATCCTCGAAGTGGCTCGCCTCGTCCAGGAACGATCGGGATACTCCCTCGAGCCGTGGAAGCCGCTCACCGGCGACAACCTATTCATCCGGGAGAGCGGTGCCGTGGCAATGCAGTTCCACGAGCCCCCGGCCGTAGAACCGTATTCCTCGGAGCTGGTTGGAGCTCGGCGGGCGATCGTGCTCGGCAAGAAGAGTGGGCTCGCCAGCATCCGGATCAAACTCGACGAGCTCGGGCTCGACATCGACGCCGAGCACATGGCCGGTTTGTTGGATCGGGTGAAGCGGCTCGGCTCCGACAAGGGAGGGCTGGTAACCGACGAGGAGTTCCGCCGGCTGGCGATAGAGGTCACCTCTAGCTGAGACATTTCAAGCCGCGGTCCACCCGCGGCCGGGTTTGATAACTGATATTATCCCGAACCGATAAACCCGATCTCCATTGACCGGCCGACACAGGGAGGACGAGCACGAATGCAGCCAACACGAAGGTTCATGTGGTTGTTGATGGTGATGGCCCTGGTGGTCGCCGCCTGCGGGACCGCTGCGGACACCACGACCACAACTGCGGCGGACGCGGAGCCGCCAACTACCGAAGCACCCGGAACGACCGAAGCTACTGAGCCGGAACCCGACCCTGAAGAGCCGATCACAGGTGAGCCGATCGTGATCGGCGCCGCCATCGACCAGACCGGCTTCATGGCGCCTTTCGACGGCCCGGCAATCGTCGCGGCCCAGATCAAGGTCGATCAGATCAACGCCGCCGGCGGCGTCAACGGCTCGCAGCTCGAACTTCGGGTGGTCGACACCCAGCTCGACCCCGAGCAGACGACATCGGCAGCCATCGACATGCTCGACGCCGGTGCCGCCGTCCTCTTGGTCACGTGTGACGTCGACTTCGCTACCCCGGCTGTACAAGAAGCCCTCAATGCCCAGGTTCTGGCTGTCGCTCCTTGCATTGGGACCGACCAGATGGGACCGGTGCGATTCGGAGAGCAGGGCGAGCTGGCATTTAGCTTCGGCAACGTCGCCCAGGACGAGGGTGCGGTCATGGCCGAATTCGCCATCGATCAGGGATGGATGACTGCAGCCGTGGCCAAGGACAATCTCATCGTCTACTTCCAGAATGTGGTCGACGCCTTCACCGCGAGGTACGAAGAGCTGGGCGGCACTGTCTCCATACAAGAGGAGTTCACCAACGGCGACGGGACTATCGGAAGCGTGGTCTCCACCGTGGCCAACTCCGGAGTGGACGTGATCGTTACCTCGACCGCTTTCGATGACATGCCGGCATTGGCTCAGGGCGTGCGTAGCCTCGGCGATGACACCCCGATGCTGTGCTCCTGGTCCTGTGACGGCGCCTATTGGATCCCGGAAGACCTGTCGAACTTCTACCTCGTCACCTTCGCCTCGGTGTTCGGCGACGATCCGAGCAGCGAGGTGAACGACCTCATCGCCGCCATGGAGGAGGTCACGGGACAGCCTCCGGCCACGGGAGGTTTCATCACGGGTGCGGCCACCATCGAGGCGATCGCGGCTGCCATCATGGCCACCGGGGGCACCGACGGTCCGGCGTTGGCCAGCCATCTGCTGACACTCGACGGCTTCCCGACGATCACCGGACCGATCAGCTTCTCGGACGACTACCACACCGTCTTCGGTCGGGAGTACCGGGTGTTGGTGGTCCAGGACGGTCAGCACTCGCTGGTTGAGACTCGACAGGCAACGTCACCCGCCGACATCGGCTGACAATCGTTCCCATGCCGGGAACGGCCCACCTCGAGGACACCCGAGGGCCCGCAGACTCTCTGCGGGCCCTCGGTGTCACCCGTAGCTTTGCCGGTGTCGTTGCTCTCTTCGAGGTCGACCTCGATCTGCACCGCCATGAGGTATTGGGGCTCATCGGCCCCAATGGAGCCGGCAAGTCGACGCTGGTCAACATCATGACGGGGTTCGATACGCCCGCTCAGGGTGGGCACATCGAGATGGAGGAAGTCGACATCACGGGTTGGCAGCCCCATCGCCTGGGACGGTTCGGCCTCGCCCGCACTTTCCAGCAGGGTCACGCCTTTCCCGCACTCACCGTGCGGGAAAATATCGAGGTGAGCGCCCTGGGCGTCGGTGCCCGCCCCGGGGAGGCCCGCCGCAGGGCCGACGTCCTCCTGGATCTGCTCGACCTCTCCGCACACGGCGATTCCGCGGCGGCCGTCCTTCCCCACGGGGCCGAGAGGAAGCTGGGTGTGGCAAGGGCCTTGGCTACCGAACCGCGGTTCGTGCTGCTCGATGAGCCCGCCGCCGGTCTCAACGAGACCGAGGTCCCCGACTTCGCCGATGTGATCCGCTCGGTGCGAGACGACCACGAAGTTGGGGTGCTTCTCATCGATCACAACGTCTCGCTCATCATGTCGGTGTGCGATCGGATCCAAGTCCTCGATCAGGGCCGCACGATCGCCATGGGCTCCCCCCAGGAGATCGCCCGGGACCCGGCGGTCGCCACCGCCTATCTGGGAAGCACCGGTGTCTGAGCCCGAACCCGTTCTGGAGTTGGAGAATCTCCAGGTGCGGTACGGGGCCGTGCCCGCCGTCCACGGCATCGACCTGACGATTGGCGAGGGAGAGGTGGTGGGCCTCATCGGCCCCAACGGTGCGGGCAAATCGAGCACGCTGGCGGCGGTGATGGGACTGGTGCCACCGAGTCGGGGGGACATCCGCTACCGCGGGAAGTCGATCATCGAGGTGCCCACCGAACAGAGGGCGGCGTTGGGCCTGGCGCTGGTCCCGGAAGGCCGCCACATCTTCCCGGAGTTCTCGGTCGACGAGAACCTACGGCTGGGTCTGCTGGGGCGCCGTGATCGAGAGGGATCAAACGAGGCGTTGGAGACGGTCTTCGAGCTGTTCCCCATAACCCGGGAGTTCCGCCGTCGGACGGCCGGGGAGCTCTCGGGAGGCCAACAGCAGCAGCTCGCCATCGCCCGGGCCCTTGTGAGCGACCCCGATGTCCTCCTGCTGGACGAGCCTTCCCTCGGACTCGCCCCGAGGCTGGTCGAGACGATGATCGACGCCTTGGGTGAGATCCGGCGTCGGGGGGTGACGATCCTCCTCGTCGAGCAAAGGGCCCAGCTGACGGTGGCGTTTGCCGACCGGACCTACGCCATGAGAGACGGCCGCATCGTCCTCACTCTCACTCCCGAAGACGCCCAAGACATCGACCGCCTCACCTCGGCCTACTTCGGAACATGAGATTTCTCCAGACTCTGATCGATGCTCTCGCCCTGGGGGCGCTGTTCGCCCTGGTGGCGATGGGCGTCAGCCTGCTGTTCGGGGTGATGCGTCTCGTCAACTTCGCCTATGGCGAGCTAATGACCGCTGGTGCCTACGCCTTGTTGCTCACGAAGGACATGGCGACGCCCGTCCGGATCGTCACCGCCCTGGCCGTCACTATGGCTCTCGCCGCCCTCATCAACGTGATCCTGAGACCCTTTCGCGCGGTGCCACCGACCACATCACTCATCGCCACATTCGCATTGAGCTTCCTCCTCCAGAACCTGGCGATCCTGTGGTTTGGGACACAGGGATCGGCAATGGAGTTCCTCCCCGACCTGAACCAGGCCTTTGCGATCGGAGAGGTGCGGGTCCGCTGGATCACGTTGGCGTCGCTGGTGATAGGGGTGGTGCTGGTGGCGACGATGGCCTTGATCCTGCGCCGTACCGATATCGGGCTCCAGATGCGGGCGGCCGCCGCGGACTTCTCCATGGCCCGTGTCCTCGGGGTGCGGGGCAACTGGGTGATCCTGGTGGCCTTCCTGGCCACGGGCTTCCTCGCCGGAGCGGTGACCCTGGCGCTGGCGGTGCAACGGCCGCTCGTCACTCCGTCGTATGGGTTCAACGTGCTGGTGCCGGCGTTGGTCGGAGTGGTGGTGGGCGGCCTCGACCGGCTCGTGGCGGGGACGATGGGCGGGTTCTTCGTCGGCTTCGCCACCGTCATGCTCGGCCAATACCTGCCACCCGACGCCCGCGTCTTCCTGAACTCGGCCCTGTTCACAGTGGTCATCGTGGTCCTGCTGGTGAGGCCCAACGGCCTGTTCGTCCGTCAAACGAGGGGATACGAGCGGTTATGAACAGACGATCGCTGTGGGAGCTCGGCGGGCCTACGCTGCTCATTCTGGCGGTGCCGGTTGCCGGGTCTGCGATGTCGAGGGCGCTCCAGTTGCAGGCGAGGTCCATCCTGGTGACGACTGCCATCGTCGTCGCCCTGTATCTCTTCATCGGCAACTCGGGGGTGCTGTCGTTCGGTCACATCAGCTTCGTGGCGCTGGGAGCGTTCGCCGCGGGCCTCGCCACCGCCCCGGCGGCGGTGAAGCCGACCACGTTCCCCGAGCTGCACCCCATCCTGGCGCAGCTTCAGCTCGGCAACCTCACATCTCTGGTGCTGGCAGGGCTGATCGGCGGCGTGTTCGCCTTCCTGGTGGGAATACCCATCGTGCGGCTGTCGGGTCTCTCGGCCGGGATCGCGACCTTCGCCGTCTTGATCATCACCAACAACGTCCTCCGCAACTGGGAGGTGATCGGCCCCGGAGCCAAGACCCTCTCGCTCATCCCCACCACGACCGGATTCGTTCAGGCGACGGTCGGGGCATGGTTGGTGGTGGTGGTTGCCCACGTGTACCAGCGGAGCCGATTCGGACGTGTGCTGCGGGCAGCCCGAGAGGACCCGTCGGCTTCGCGGGCGGTAGGGATCGACATCCAGCGGCAGCGGCTGCTCGCATTCACCCTGAGCGGCACACTGGCCGGATTCGCCGGCGGCCTGCTCGCCCACTTGCTGGGGAGCATCAACACCCAGCAGGTGTTCTTGGATCTGACGTTCCTCACCCTGGCGATGTTGGTCATCGGCGGGATCGGCAGTCTGTGGGGCGCCGTCGTGGGCGCGGTGGTGATCTCGACCCTGAACTCGTTCCTCGCCGAGGCGGAGCGGGGGATGAACCTGCTGGGGATCCAGTTTCAGGTACCCGGGAGCACCCGCCTCGTGGCGATGGGTGTTCTCATGCTGGCGATGCTCGCGCTCCGACCCACCGGCCTCACCGCAAGCCGCGAGCTGGCGTGGCCATTCTTCCATCGCAACGCAGAGGCCCCGGTCGGCGATCGGATACCCGACCCCGACGCTCCGGGTTGAGCACGGCGAGTCGCGTCTTCACCGCCGCCACCGGTTGCGCACTCCCCGGGACGTGAGCGAGCGGCCCAGCAGGTATCCCGAGCCGGCACCGACCCCTGCCCCGGGCCAGGTCGCCGCCCCACACATATAGAGACGCCCGACGGGGGTTTTGTAACGTGTCCAACCGGGAAACGGCCGCAGAACGAAGTGCTGCATGAGGTGATGACTCCCGCCCAGTTGGTCGCCCCCGACCAGGTTGGGGTTGATCGCTTCCAGGTCCTCAGGGGTCATCACATGACGGCCCAGCACCGTGGACCCAAGCCCGGGCGCGTACTCCTCCAGCATCGACAGAACCCGGTCGGCGAATGGCTCCGCTGCCTCGCGCCAGGTCGTCGCCTCGATCTCCCCGACGGCATCACCGGCGATGCGACCGGGAACCATGCGGACCTGGACCCATAGGACGTGGCTGCCCTCGGGAGCCCGGTTGGGATCGACGGCGGTGGGCTGGCCTACTACCAGGGTCGGGCGCTCGGGAAGCCGACCTGCCACCGCCTGCTGGTAGGTGGTCGCCATGTCATCGAGGTAGCCGGTGATGTGGACGTAAGCGTGCTCAGCAGCCCTCGGGGCATCGCGCCACTGGGGAAGGTCGGAAAGGGCGAGATGGACCATCACCGTGCCCGGGGCATAACGAAATCCCCTCACCTTGCTCATGAACTCGGAAGGAACGTCTTTCTCGTCGACCAG
>Ga0299906_10000509_pt1 | contig 36220 bp, 35 predicted proteins | sample RVTome_14_FD_200259 | JGI IMG/M metagenome (GOLD analysis project Ga0299906, IMG submission 200259) | Soil microbial communities from uranium-contaminated site in the Upper Colorado River Basin, Wyoming, United States - RVT145D125 (version 2) ... | reverse complement strand
GGCAAACGGTGCTACCTGAAGGAATGCTCGTTCGTGAGGCAGGACAAGAGGAAGAAGAAGAAGGAGAAGTGAGGTGTATTCGAATTGCGCAGAATGCGATCTCCCCGCCGCCCGCTACTGGGGCCGCCACCCCTACTGCCGCACCTGCCTGGAGGTCGAGCGGCGGGAGAATCCCAAGGCGCACAAGTGCCCGAAGTGCGGCGTTGAACAACCCCCTCAAGTCATGTGGCGCCGAGATGCGCCTTGTAGAGAATGCCGATGAGCGAACCAACCCAGATCGAAGTCTCGATTCCCTACGCCACCATCCTCCGATGGCTACTGCAGATGTTCCCTGAACTCGATCATGGGGACGTGCGGCTCGTCAACGTGACTGATTCCTACCGAGGAAGCATCCGGTTGACGGTCGAGCGCGTGGAGCAGGAGCCTGTGATCGAGGAGACGCCCGAATGCTGACCATCAAACTGCGCGTCCAGAAACGCGAAGCTGACTCTCTCGATGTCTCGGTGTTCATGCAGCGAGACGGCACCACATTCCAGCTAGCTGGAACTCTGCGCATGCACATCGGCGAGTGGCAGCTTTTCGGGGCGTCCCTGCAACTGGGACTAGGTTTCAGCGCGATAAGAGAACACCTGCAGGTCATCGTAGAAGGTGAAGAGGAGGCATTGAGAGATGAACCGAGATGAAGCAATTGCCGCTCACAAGCAGCGGCTGCGTCGCCTGACCGACATCCAGGTTCGCAACCTGATGGAGCACGCGGGAAACAAGACGCCGCTGATGCCGATAGACGAGATGCAGATGGAATACGTCAACGAGCGTGGCGAGTGTTGACCCTCGGCGCTTGCCGGCACCCGGGAGGTGCCGCACTTCAACCCTGCACATGAACATTTCGACCCCACGCCTCTGCAGATAGACGCCTTGCTCAGACTTCATCGCGAAGAGGACGGAATCTACTACCTCGAGATGCGCGTCATCGGCGACCACGCCACGCTGCGCCGGCTATGGGTCTCCGAAGGCAAGCGGCGCGGCTACACCTGGAAGCAATCATGATTACCCCAAACATCGCAGCCCCAGGATTCGTCCTGCATCCAGCCATCGCCACAAGAGCATCGACGTTCTTCCTGCGATGCAATGGCGTCTCACTGATCGCCAACCCCATCATCCTGGTGAACACGCCGGATGCCGTCGTCTACGAGGTGAAGCACAAGATCGGCGCGGCGTGGATCCGCATCCGAGCGCGGTTCGAAAGCAAAAACGCCCATGTCCAGTTCTGGGGTTGGGCCATCCACGGCGACACGGACTCGTCCAGTCCTCTGTTCGACTCGCAAGTGTTGGCGATCGCCACAGGGGTCGGCGATGAAATGTTCGCCATCACACTCGGAGAGGACGGTCAGCAGATGCTACACGGGCAGGGATTTCCCGTTCAGCGATGGGTGCTGGACTTCTCCACGGTGAAGATCGTCGCACGGAGCAACATCCCCCCGCTCGAGCCAGGCCGCTACGCGCCGACGCACCCCAACAAGACCGGAGGGAACTGGCCCTACATGGGCTACAACTTCGCCTCGGTCATCGGAGCGATGCCGATCCTCGATCTGCGCGCCAGACTCTACCGGCTCGGCAACTACGGCGGCTACTTCCTGCGGCCGACCGGAGAGTTCCTCGAAGAGAGCGATCGCCCTGAGCTGATCGCCAGGTCGCACATTCACGAGAGGTCCACGAATAGGGGCTGGATCCACTACACCGATCCCGCCGCTCACTGGCGCGATCGCCTCGCCGGCGGGTTCCAGAACCAGGACAAGCAGCACCTCTGCCTGTGGTCTCCGCTCGCTGCAGCTGCGCGCCTCCACCCTGCCGACGAGGGCTTCCAGATGCTCCTCGAGGCAGGCGTGCACGTCTACACCCGCCAGGTGCCCATCATCGAGAAGGGGACCACGCACCACAAGAGCGGCGCTGAGCGCGCGCAGGGGCGCATCCTGCAATCGGGGATGGATTTGGAGAGCGCGCTGCGCAAAGGCTCCAGGCTGGCCAACGTGGCGGCCCTGAGGGCCGATGCACGGGTGGAGATCGACGAAGACGCAGGCGAAGCGCGGCTGAGCGAAGGGAAGCCACGCTGGGCGCAGTTCGGCTCCAACCCCGGCATCTCGCCGGCCGAGGTCGGGATCCACTATGCGGGCCTGCGCCGGATCGCCGCCTACGGTGGTGGGGAGTGGGATACCGAAGACACCTTGCGCGCCGCCGCGCGCTACTGCTTCGACGCCTTCATCGAGTGGACGGAGCTGCCGGGCAATCGCGTCCTGGACGTGCCCTACTGGATCCACTGGGACGGGCAGCCTTGGGGCGGTCCTTCATCGACCGAGCACTTCTGCTGGCTTGCCGCGATCAATCACGAGCCGGAGAACGACATCGAGCGCGAGAAGCTCAAGAGGATCTACGATCTGGGCGAAGGGATCGACGAACGATGGAGGAGTGTCTGATGTCCAAGCCAACCGAGAAGGTGCTCAAGGCTCTGGCTGACCACACGATCGCTCTGCTCGCTGACGATGTCGAGTGCGCACGGATCCAGATCCCCTACGCGAAGGTGCTCCTTCACAAGAACGGGAAGCACACTGTAGAGCCACGGACCATGAACGTGTTCTTCGTCGGGGAGCTTCTCGCCGACAAGATCCAGGCGCTGCTCGATGCGCATCCGAACATCGAAGAGGTGAAGCGAGACGGCAGGAGCATGAACTGATGAGCCTCCGCAACAAGCTCGCCGAGGCGATGACCAAGGGCATCGAACTCGAGCGCCAGCGATGCCTCGGCATCCTGGTGACCATCGCGCACAACCTGCGCCACGACCTGAATCGCAAGCTGATGACCACGGCGGAGAAGCACACCGCCGAGGTCAAGTTCGGAATCGCTTCTGCGGTGCTCGGCGCCGCGCAGATCAAGATCCTCAGCGGAGAACAACCCGATGCCTTTGACCGACCAAAGCCCGATGCCGTTCGGCGTCCACAAGGGGACGAAGATGGCGGACGTGCCAGCTGACTACCTGCTCTGGCTGCTGCGGCAAACCTGGATCAAGGACTGGAAGGACATGCACGCCTACCTGGTCGAGAACCAGGATGCGCTACTCCTCGAGGATGCCAACAGCGAGGAGAAGCAACACGGCCGCGGGTTCGAGTCGATTGATGAATACGAGAGGTTTGGGCGTGATTAGATCGGGATACGCAGAGGGGGCCGAAACCTACCGCAAGATGATCCGCCTGGCGTTGGATCGCAGCGCCACCGACGCTGAGCGATTCACCGTCTGGAACCAGATCCTCCGCCGTGCCTTCGGAGAAGGGCTCACGGGGCATCAGTTCCTGGACCTGCTCGGCCTCAACCCGAACCTCGAGTTCCTCCAGAAGGACGTGCCTCCCGAGGAGTGCGTGCACGGTCTGCGCGTGCCATGGGGGCGCTACGTCGGAGAGACCTACGAGTCCATCGCCAAGAAGGATGCGACATACCTGCGCTGGCTGCTCACCAAGCTGCCCGACGTGCATCGTGAAGCGGCGGAGGCGGCGCTGCTGTGAAAAAAGGTCGTCAAGAGGTCTGCCAGCTGACTGCAAAGCAGATCCTCGAATCAGAGTTGCTCTGCCAGCTGACTGCTGAAGCCATCCTGGCTGGCGAGAACATGCAGCTTGTCTCATCTACCAAGGAGTCTGCGCGTCGCTTCGCACAGCGCATCATGCAGATCATCAATTCCATGGACTACTACACCGACTTCAAGAAGCTCGCCGCCGAGCGTTACCCACACTGCACATTGACGGAACAGCTCGTCGCCTACGTCCAGCACAAGCCGGGCGCCGTGGTTCCGTTCCTGGAGCAGCTGATCCGCGAAAAGGAGAAACAACATGAGCAAGATCGCTAGTTCCATCGACCGCTACCTCGAAACCAGACTCGCCTACGAGAGGGCGAAGGCTCTGTCGGACGAAGCCGACCGCTTCCACAAGGGCGCCAAGGCTGCCCTGGTCGAGGCGATGCTCGAAGAGCAGCAGACCGGCGTGAAGCTCGACAACGGCCTCGCCTTCAACCTGTCCAACCAGTTCAGCTTCGCCTGCAACGAGAACAACGAGGAGGACGTCAAGGTCTGGCTTCACGAGCGCTACGGTGACTTGTCGGAGTTCACCGTCGAGAAGCTGCACAAACCGAGCGTCAGCGAGCGGCTCAAGGCCGACATCGAGGGCGAGCAGCTCGACGAGTTCGACGTGCCGGAGTTCTTCGACCTGAAGACGAGGCCGAACGTGAACTGCCAGGGCTGGAAAGACTACGTCGCGAACCACAAGTGACCTCACCAACAAGGACAGCAAGATGAGCAAGAAGAACGAAGACACCCCCACCGACGGCGTCGCCGTCTGGACTCCCAAGCCCTTCGAAGGCAACGACCTTCTCCCCATGTTCGCCTTGACGGCGCCCGTCGTCGTCGAGGGCGTGCCGGCCGTCGTCGGCCGTGACCACGTCGACCCTGGCGACCTGCTGCTGCCGGCGCTGTCCCTGCTGCAGGGGACATCGAAAGCGGTGCAGGACAGGGTCGAAGGCGCGCAAGCCGGCCTGTTCATGCACACCGGCACCGAGCAGGTGCTCCCCGCCGGCCCGCTGCGCGTCATCCTGGCCCACTACCACAAGGGCAACGCCCTCTTCCCCAAGGACGACAACCCGCGCTACGACGGGCTGAAGACCTGCATCGCGCCAGACGGCATCGAGGGCACGGAATACGGCTTCTGCAAGGACTGCCGCAAGTGCCTGGACTGGGACAACGACCGCAACGAGCCGCCGCTCGGCGCCGAGACGCACCACTTCGTCGCCTTCACCGAGTGGGGGCCCTGCATGCTGCGGTTCTCCAGGACCTCCTACAAGGCCGGCTCCAAGTTCGTCTCCGGCTGGACGATGAGCCGTCAGAACTTGTGGGCACACCCAGCTGTAGTCCGCGTCATCGAGGACCACAAGACCTTGAAGTCGGGGAAGACCACCACGTTCTACCGCATGCAGATGTCCTGGCAGGTGACGGAAAGAGTGCCCGACGAGCTTCAACGGGCGGCCTTCGCGCTCTACAACGAAGTGTCGCAGAAGCATGAGCACGGTCAGCTCAAAACCCAGGACGCAGCCGACGACTTCATCGAAGCGTAGCGCCCTCCCCTCAAAAAACGCAGCGCTGGCACCTCTCCGAAGGTGTCAGCGCTGCTTGCGTATACGCGAGTCCCAATGCACAGCTACTTCCAGGTCGTCAAGGAAGCGGTTGGCACCGACACAAACGGTAGCCTTCAGCGTCTCGGAGTAAAGATCACAGGGCGGCCTTCCGGCGAATGGTGGCCAGCTGTGTGCCCCTGCTGCTCGGACAGCAGCGGATCGGCGTCGTTCAGCCGGACGGGCTTCCTCGCCTGCAAGCAGTGCTCCCGCAAGCTGGACCTGTTCGACTGGTGGGCCGAGGTGCACGGCGGCTCAGCCTACGAAGCAGCGCAGGCGATCGGCACCCTGCTGCGCGTGCCGGCGCCCGTCCGCAAGAAGACCGCCCGCAAGGTCTCGAAGATGACCACCGAGGTGCTGCACCAGGCGGGCCTCGCTCTCCTCGAGGATCCGGACGCCGAGTGGGCGCGCAAGCACTTCCAGGACCGCGGGCTCTGGGACCCCGAGATGCTCCTCGAGTTCGGCGTCGGCTTCCTGCACGGCGCGATCTGCTTCGCCCAGTTCTTCCCCAACGGCGACCTGCGCCCGCGCCACCGAAGCTACACCCCCAGGGCCAAGCCGAAATGGCGCTGGTCAGCTGGTCCCGGCGCGCCGAACGGCTTCTGGCCCTGGGTCCCCCTCGCCGACGGGGAGGACCTGCTGGTCTGCGAGGGGGAGATGGACGTCCTGGCGGCCTACAAGCTCGCCAGATTGCACCGGCGGGATCGCCCCATGCGGGCCGTCACCTGGACCGGAGGCGCTTCTGCCCCTGTTTCCGCCCGCCTGATGCCCGACAGCTGGCGCCGGGCGGCCGTCACGATCGTCTACGACAACGACACCTTCCAGGGCCCGGACTGGAAGACCCACCTGGCGCCGGACCCCATCAAGACCAAGGAGATGGCGCGGCGCCGCGCCAACCTGATCGAGAACGTCGCCCGGGTGTTCGCCGCCAACAAGTGCGCCGTCCAGCTCGCCGCCGTGCCGCTCGACCCGATCGATCGGTTCGGCTCCGACCTGCGGGACTGGCTGACCGAGCGCAACGAGTTCCAGGACCTCCCCAGGTGGCCGCTCAGCGACATGGTCGACCCCGAGGCCGACGCGACCATCATCGAGTTCAAGGCCGTCCGGGACCACCTCGAGGAGTTCGTCACCGTGACCGGCAGCGTCCAGGCCATCAGGGAGCTGCAGGCCGTCATCCCCAAGGTCATCCGCATCAACTGCCCGATGAACTGCAAGGCAGCCTGCAACAACTGCGGCGCCCCGACGCGCTTCCCCGAGGGGATCATCGAAGCTCGGCTGCACCGGGAGAAGCTGCTCGAGGCCTTCTCCGGCGACCGTCCGGACGCCTTCATCAAGAAGGACATGCTGGGCAAGCCGCCGTCGTGCGGGGAATGCGACCTGGTCTACGAGGAGTCGTTTGCTGGCTCGTCCTGGTCGATGTCGCCGACGGAAGACGGGACCAAGCGGATCCACGTGGTGTCGACCGAGACCCCGTCGCTCGCCGGCGAAATCGCCGTGACCGGACACGTGCACCGCGTGCTCGGGTCGGCCGGCATCTTCGCGACCCGGCTCGAGTGCATGGACAAGCCCCACTTCGACGTTGAAGAATTCCACCAGTCTCTGCTGCCGATCACGCCGTGGCGCTCTGACAACCCAGAGAAGATCTGGGAGCACGTCAACGGGATGGTGGAGGACATCGCGAGCAACGTGACCGAGATCTACGGGCGCCCAGAACTACACCTGGTCACGATGCTGGTCGCGCACTCCGTGCTGCGCTACCAGATCAGCGGGCACACCTACCGCGGATGGCTGGACGCCTGCACCTTCGGCGACACCCGGAGCGCCAAGTCGGAGACCGTCCGGCGCCTGTTCACCTTCTGGCGGCTCGGACAATACTTCACCTGCATGGACAACTTCAGCCGGGCGGGCTTGACCGTCGGAGGTGGTCATGCGGGCGAGGGGATGGTGCCCGGGATCTTCCCCAAGCATCACGGCAAGATGATATTCTTCGACGAGTTCCACCACATGGCGGGCTCGAAGGGAGAGAACCCGATGATCTGCCTGCAGTCAGCGCGGGACGAAGGGACCGTCAGCGCCGCGAAGATCTACGGCAACACGAAGCTGCAGGCGAGCGTCCGTCTCATCACCGCCGGGAACTGGTTCGCACGCAAGCGGCGATCGCTGCAGTTCCCCTGCCAGCACCTGCTGCACTTCTACGGTGTGCCCGAGTCACTCGGGCGGATGGACTTCGCCTGGTGCATCGCCGGACCAGCGAAGATGGACCTCCCGCAGATCGAGCAGGTCTGGCACAGCGACCTCGCTCGCGCGCTGATCCTGCGCGCCTGGGCCATGGAGCCCCACATGATCCACATCGAAGACGCGGCGTGGCGTCTTGCGGTGCAGCAAGCGCGGGAGTGGGACGAGATCTACATGGCCGACGCGCTCCCGCTGCACACCGGCGCGGAGAAGGCGCACAGCCTCATCCGGACCGCCAACGCATTCGCCAACCTCAGCTACTCCCACCCCGAAGGCAAACCGCGGGAATGCCTGACCAGGTCCTCTCACGTGCGCTGCGCGATCGACTGGATGCTGCGCACCTGGGAGAACCTGCAATACGACCTGTTCAGCGAGCGCATCAGACGGTCGCGCACTGTCACGCAGCCCTACAGCGTGGAAGCGCTGCTCACCGTGAACCTCGGCCTCGAGGATCCTGAGGAAGCAGCGATCCTGCTGTCGCAGATGCTCGAAGCGCAGGACCAGAGGCAGCTCTCTGCGCGCGTGTTGGGAAGCGGACTGATCCTCGAGCCGAGCGACTTCAGCAAGTGGCTCGCGCGGATGAACCGCTTCTCCGCTTTCGAGTCGGACGGGATGACCAGCTATCACATCACCTACACGCCGACGCCTGGATGCGTGGCGATCCTCGAGAAGCTGGTCGACATGGCGACCAATGAGCCGCAGCGCTACAGCGAGCGCTACCACGCGATCGAGAAGTGGTTCAACAACCCAGGATCGAGATCGAACATCCCAGGGATCGCGAAGAACCCCGAAGGCCTTCTCCCGCTCGACACAGAGGAGTTCTCCGATGGAGACGCCGCCACGCCCTTCTGAGACGATCACTGATCGGCTTGCGCGCCAGGTGCAGCATCGCCTGGCTGCGAAGCTGACCAAGGAGTTCGATCGGTGCTTCCCTCACGTCGACGCCGGCACGGACTTCTACTCCTACCTGGACAAGTGGCAGCAGAAGGTCGAAGCGGAGCTATCGAAGCGGCCGGCGACCAGAGCAGAGATCACGGCTCTCGAGGCACGTGCCTGGAAAGCCATCCGTGCCAAACTGCTCGACTGCGCCAAGCAGACCAAGCAGCCGCGCTACAAGGAAGCGACGCGGATCACGACTGGCGAGGTGTGGAGCTTCCTGTGTCCCGACGATGAATAGCCTCGAGAAGCGCGTGCGTGACGTAGCAGCGGTCCTGCATGCAGAGCAGGTCTGCCGCCTCTACCAGATCTCCAACGACATCAAGATTGCCGGCGACAAGCTGATCCACGGAGCGCAGGTGCCCGGCGACTTCTGGGGCTACACCGCCGGCGGCCGCGCGATCCTGATCGAGTGCAAGATGACCTCGCAACCGCGGCTTGCCATCGGGACCAAGGCAGGGTTGCGCCCGCATCAGCTCGCTGCGCTCTTCGAGATCGAGAAGGCGGGAGGGCTCGGCCTGGTCGTCTGGCAATACCAGACGCAGGTTGCTGTCATCTGGAGCGGCCTGATCCGGGTGCTGTCGAAGGATCGGCGGTCGATTCCCTGGGCGTCGTGCCCTCACCATCGCGACGTGATGACGCCTCCGCTCAGGTTTTTCGAGCCTCACTTTCACGGAGCAGTCTCACCTCGATCGTGAGTTCCTGGATAGGCACGGACAGCTTCTCCATGACATTCAGGAAGCGCTGCTGCGCAGCATCCCTCGAACGGCGATCTTCCGTCATGTGACGCAGGAAGACCAAGACCGTGATGATGACAGCGACGGCGCTGGGCACCGAGATGGCGAGGTTGAGCAAGAGATCCGTCATTGACTCCTTCCGATGATTCTGTGAGCGATCTGGAACATGCGGCGGTCCGCTTCGGTCTTCTCGATGCGCCCGAGTTCCAGGTCCTTCCGGATGCGGGAGAACTCCTGCTTGGCGCGATTGATCCTGGTGATCTTCGACCGCTCTCCGGGAGTGCGTTCGCTGCTTTCGATCTGCTCGATGCGCTTGCCTTCGTCGTAGAGGTCGTTGACTGCGCGTGAAGCTCCGTGCGGCGTCTGCCTGGTGAATGCGCCGATGGGGGTGGGCAGAAAACCAGGGTGATCCTTCAGGCCGGAGATATCGTCGATCATCTTCATGATGGACGTCGTGAATCCTGCGGTGTAGCCACCCATCAGCTGCTCGAGTTCGATCGGGTTGTCGACGGTCGGGATGTTCTTGCCGAAGATCTGATACATCCACTGCGCAGTCTTCGTGGTGCTCTGCCTCACCTGCTTCTCAGGAGTCTTGGTCTTCTCGATCCAGAACGGCGTCAGCTCCTGCCCTCGGAAGAAGTCACGGCCAGTCGCGGTCTCGGCGATCGGTCGGATGAAGGCGGGGATCAATGCGCTCTGGTGCTCGAAGTAGGGCCACAGCGATTCGATGAAGGCATCGCTGATGTCAATGGGGTTGCCGCCGGTCTGCTGCTCGAGCCACGCGACCGGGATGGAACCGAACAGCGTGCCTGCCTCGAACGGCAGAGGCAAGGACATGATCTCGTCGGTGCCTGGCAGCTTGAAGTTCATGAAGTTCTTCTTCCGCCATTCGGGCAGGTCCTGATACCACTCCTCGTCCTTGACGGTCATCCACGCAGCCACGACGGGAAGCGTGATGTTGGCGAGCGCCTGCGCCCAGACGCGGCGCTGGTAGGCTGCCCGTTCCGCATCGCTGCGGCCTTCCTGACCGAGCAGCGCGCGGAACATCTTGCGTTGGCCAGCCATGGTTGCTGAGAAGTAGGGCGTCATCTGGCTGTAGGATCGCGCGATGTCGCCGGCGCGGGCGAAGTTCACGGTGACTTCGCGGGCTGCCTCCAGTGCCTCGTAGCTGGCCTCGAGTTCCGACTTGCCGGCCGTCCTCGCCTTGTCGAGAACACGCCCGAATTCAGCGACGCGGATCCAGGACTCCGGCGCCGCCATCGTGCGCTTCCACCAATCCAGCGCAGCTTTTGTCTGGCTCGTCACCGACTGCACCTGGCCACGCAGACCCCGGCGCAGACCCTCGTTGAAGTAGGAGCTGGTCGAGGCGCCCGAGGCTTCGAACATCTCCCATTTCTCACGGGTCGCCGCATTCCCCTCGCCGAGCATGCGGTCGAGGAAGGGCGTCATCTGGGACCCGTAGCGCATCTGCATGTAGCCGCCCTGGGCGAGCATGGCGAATCCCTTGAACGGGACGAGCTTGCCGTGCCGATCGAACACGGAGGCGAGCACCGCGTCGCGCATCATGTTGCGGAGCACGAAGGCGGGGTTGGCATCCGTCGCGAAGAACCGCAGGGTGCTCTTCGGGAGTTCGACTGCCTGCTTGACCAGACCTTCACCCATCGAGAACTGAGAGAGTGGTGTGCCGATCCCCATCAGCCCCTCGAAGGCTGCCGGGTCCAGCTGCAGCCAGATCATCTTGCCCTGGTTCTGCTTTGCCTGGCGCCTTCCTGCGCGGCTCGGGATCGCAGCGATCTCCGCTTCGGTCAGCCGTGGCACCATCGCCAGGATCGGCTCCTTCTCCCCGAAGGGAAGGTCCTTCTGCGCGAACAGCGTGACGAGTGCTTCGCTCAGGTCGTTCCCCTTGAGCAGCTCGGCGAGCACGCCGAACGCCTCTTCCCATTCCTCGGCCGTCTTCTCGTTGCCTCGCTCGTAAAGCTCCTTGTCGACCTCCTTCTTCATCTGCTGCATCACCTGATCGAGGCGGTAACGCTTGGCGACGATTCCCTTCGGGACCTGGGAGACGAGTCCACCGACGTCGGTGTGGAGCATCAGCTTGTAGAGCGACCGCATCACCATGGCCTTGCGCGCCTTGACGATCATCGACACGGTGACGTCTTCCATGGCCTTGACGGGGTCGACGAGTTCCTCGCGCGAGCCGCCCTTGAATGCCTTGAGTCCGGTGCCGGCCTCGGCGACACCGCGACCGCCGCCGAACCGCGAGACCGAATTGCGGATGATGCGATGGAAGGGGATGTAGACCACCCCGTCACCGTCGCCCTTGAGGCGCTTGGCATCAGCAGGGCTCAGCTGTGCGGCCTCGACGATCAGATCGAGCAGCGAGTCAGTCCACTGCTTGAGGGCCTCCATCTTCCCCTTGAAGTGGGGGTTGAGTTCCAAGATCTCCTTGGCCGCCTGCACGTAGTCGGACAGCGGCGCGTTCATGATCTTGCCCTTCCTCAGCATCTCCATTGCCCGGGTCGCATAGACCAGGTCGACGAAGTCGATGATCCGAGCGTTTTTTTCGGTCTTGGTTCCCGTGCCTGCGACATCGTCCATGATGGACTTGAAGCTCTGGACGCCACGGATGCGCTTGAAGGCGATGTCGTGCGGCCCGCGGAGCATGAAGCTCTCGGCTTCCTTCGTTGCGGTCAGCGAGACCGTGTCGATCATGCGGGACGGGTCGAGCAGGATGGACAGCTCCTCGGCGTTGAGGTCGGAGCGTGAGATCCAGCGCTCCTGCGATCGCTTGAGCAGGATCTTGTCGTCGAAGAACGCCTTGACGGCGGCGTCGGTTGCCTCCGAGATGAAGCTCGGCTTGTCGTAGGGCTTGGGGGTGCGCCCCTCGCGGCGGATCGTCATGCTGACCCGGCGCCGCGATCCCATGTCCTTCCAGTTGCGCACGGCCATCATCAGGTCGCGGTATTGACCGTCGCGGAAGGCACGTTGCGCGGGTGCGTTCATCCACGCATCGATCTCGCGGGTGATGACCGGGAAGGCCTCACGGAGATTCGGATCGCCGAGCAGGTTGCGGGCGTGCCACTCGGCCCAGGCTTCCGCCATCAGCTGGTGCCGGGTCAGCTTCTCCCAGCCCGGGTAGCGCTGAAGGATCCCCTGGATCTCCTGCTTTGCCTCCGGAGGCAGGTCGCGGTATTGCTTCTTGGTGGCTTCCCAGAACTCGTCCCCGCCGCGGCCGGCGAACACCTGGCGGTGCATGCCGTGCGCCCACTCGTGCAGGCCGACGATCAGGTCCAGGCCTTCCTTAGTGCGCGCGAGGTTCTCGTAGACCTTGAAGACGCCCAGGCTGGACGCTCCGACCTTCCCCTCCCGGATCGCGATCTGCACCGGCGATCCCTTCCGGCCCCAGATCCGCTTGCCCGTCAGCGGGATGCGGAAGCCGGGTCGGTCCTGCTTGCCCTCCATGATCTGGAAGATCTCGGAGATCATCCGATCGAGAGTCTCGTCGCGGGCGAGTTCCTGCTGCTGGCGGTAGGGGTTGGCCCCGGCCCGCATGCTGTCGGGCCCGTAGCGCTCGCCGAACACGGGGTCGACGCTGACAGGGTCGACGGCGCCCTTGGTGGCGCTGGGCATCTCCAGGTCGCCGGCCTCGACGGCCTCGAGCCCGCGCTCCCGCAGCTCGTCGAGCAGCTTGGGGTTGAGGGCCGGGTCGGACATGGCCTCCTGGGTGTCCAGGTCCTCCTCGAGCCGCTGGACGCGCTCGAAGGCCTCCTCCCGGCGCTCCCTCGGGATCTGCATGTCCTCGACGATCCGCAGCTCGTCGCCGAGCCGCTTGACCAGGTCGAAGTCGACCCCTGCGTCGCGGGCAGCCTCGCGGAGTTCCTTCTGCTTCTCGGTCAGTTCCGGGGGCACGCCGGCCTTGTCCTGCCGCTCCCTCCAGGCGAGTTCGTCGGCGAGGAGGTCCTCGCTGATCTGCTCCAGCGTCTTGTGCCGGCGCTTGAAGCCTGGGAAGAGATCCTTGTAACGACGCTTGTGGGTGACCGGCGCCTTGGGCGGCCCGGTCTCGCGGTATTGCTTCACCTGGGCGGCGCCCTTCTGCATGGCGGCGGCGGCCCGCTCGAGGAAGGCACCCCTGGCGCGCCTGAGCAGGTCGGTGACGCGCTGGCGGGCCTCGTGGCTCCGCCAGTCGCCCTGGCGCGCCGCGGCGATCTCAGCTCGATCTGGGGGCCCTGTGGGGGCCTCGGCGGCGCCGGCCTTCCCCTGCCGGCGCTCGAGGTCCTCCCGGCGCTTGACCAGGTCCCGGCGCTCGCCCTCCCGGCGCTCCTCGCCGCCGAAGTCCTCCTCGGCGACGCGGCGGCGCTCGCCGGCGTCCCGGCGCTCCAGGATCGCCCGGCGCTCCTCGGGAGAGCGCTCCATGAACCGAGGATCCTCCAAGGGGTCGAAACCCTGTCGCCCTTCCGTGCGGCCGACCTCCGCCCGGCGGCCCTCCATCCTGGCAAGCGCCTCTGGGGAATACGATTCACGGAATTTCGGCTGATCCAGCGGGTCGACCCCACCGGCTTCGCCGCGAGCCTTGAGCACGTCGGCGGTCTGCACCCGCTGCCCCTCGTCCAGCTCGCCGCGCTGCGCCTGGCGCATCTGCTCCTCGGGGCCAGGGAGCTTGCCCTTGATCTGCTCCCGGGCCTCCCGGAAGTCCTCGCGTCCTGGCTCCTTGCCTGAGACGTGCTCCGTCTGACTCATGAGGAACCGTTCTTCCTCCGCGGTCAGGCGCTGGCCGGCGGCGACGTCCTCGGACAGCTGCTGGGCGCGCCGGATCAGGTCGTCGGACGGTTCTGTTTCACGTGAAACACGAGCCTCGAGGTCGGAGACCTTCTTCGCGAAGCCGCGCCGGAACTCCGTTCGGGCCATCGCGGTGGCCTGCGGGTCGTGCACGGGCTCCTGGGGAGGCTTCTTGAGGAACTTGAATGACCCCAGCCCAATCACCGCGGTCGCGTAGTGCATCCAGCGTTCCTGGCTGGGGTTCTTCAGGTATTCCCACAAGGACCCCTCGAACGCCTGGTAGGCATGGATGTCGGCCATCGCGCCGAAGGCGCCACCCTCGACCAGACCCTCGACCGCCTCACGCATCCGAGCCGGCATCCTCTCGCGCTTGGTGAGCCGCTCCCAGGCCTTGTCCGCCCGGGCCCCCATCTGCCGGCCGGCGGCGCCGAACGCCGTCAGCACGGGACCGATCATCAGGCCGCCCTGGAAGGCCTTCAGGTAGCCCTCGCGGTCGCCATACATGGCCATCTCGCCGATGCCGGCCCCCACCGCGGCGCCGGTGGTGCTGGTCGCGATGGTGAAGGCCTTCGCAGCCTTGGGCGATCCCGACACCGCCATGCGCGTCAGGCCGTGCTGCATCATCCCGAGCGCAGTCTTCTGGCCCCAGCCCATCGTCTTGGCCAGCGGAAGACCGACGCCGTAGCCCATCGCCGCGAACGACGCGATGCCCCGGCTCGCCTGCCGCACCATCCCGAGGATGCTCTTGTCCCCGTAGAGTTCGCTCTCTTCGGCTTGCTCGAGCCGGCCGTGCTCCGCCAGGCGCCGCACGACGTCGTCGCCCGACAGCCGCGCCGAAGTCGCGATCCAGATCTCGGTCAGGTTGGGGATCTTCCCCTCGTTCGTCAGGATCTGCCCGTCAGGGCCCTCGATGTAGTTCGTCGGCGGCGTCATGCCGACCACCTTCATGGCGCCGTAGAAGGCTCCCAGCAGCGGCGAGATCAGACCCTCCTCGATGCCGTGCAGCGCGGTCGCCGCGACCTCGCCGCCGACCTTGCCCAGGAAGCCCTCCCCCTCGATCTTGCCGGACTGGAGGTAGCCTCCGGATACGGAATACTCGCGGTTGATCCAGCCAGCGACCTTGCGCGTGGGCCCGTAGGTGAACACCGACCACGTCGGATCGATCGCCTTGAGGTCGGCGTCGATCTTGGCAAGTCCCTGCCGCTTGTCCGCGACCAGCATCGGATCCTTGACGATCGGCTGCAGCTGCTGCTGAGCGATCAGCTTCTGCTGCGGGTCCATCCCTGCAGTCGACACCATCAGCTGCGACTTGTTCCGCTCGGCGTAGGGCGCGGCTACCTCGGTGTTGAACCAGTCGTTGTAGTTCTCTGTCCAGAGGTGCTTGCGAAGGATCATGTTCGCTTGCTCCCGCTTCATGCGGTCGATGTCCATCAACCGCTGCATCTCGATCGCAGTGTTCGGCCAGGCGTTGTTCGGCGCTCTCGTCTCCGGCGGCAACCCGAGTGCATCGACCCGGGCCTGGCTGATCGCCGACTCGACCATCTGCTGCTGCCTGATGCCGTTGGCGAGACCGATATCCCCGTCGGCGAGAGCCTTGGCGTATTCGTCGAACAGCGACTTGCTGCGCTGCATCGCCGAGCGATCGCCTGGCGTGACGAGCGCGTTGATCTCCGGGTAGAAATCCCCCGTGGGCCCCTGATCGCCTCCTTGGTAGAACTGCCCCGCCGGCCCTGGATCGTCCGCCTCCGGCTGCAGCGGCTCCGTCATGGTCATCTCGGGACCCATGATGGTCTCGGGCTCCGCGGGCCGGATCTCAGGCTCGTAGTTGAGGAACTCCTTGGAGGGTTGCTCCTCCCGGCGCTCAGGCTCGTAGTTGAGGAACTCCTTTGAGGGCCGCTCTGGGGGTGGGCCTAGGTCGGTCATCGCCCCATTCTGTCGGTGTTGCCCGGAGTCAGGTTCGACCACCCGCTGTAATCGGGCTCCCGACGTTGACCCATCGGCTCCTTGCCGACCTTGGGCCCGGTGTTCTGCTGCCTCTTGCCGTCGGGGGTCATCATCTGGCCGGACCGTCCCATCTGACCGCCAGCGGCGTCGCCGGGCTGCGGCATCCCTTGCGGCTGCTGCTGTCTGGCGTTGGGATTGATCTCCGGGTTCGACTGCGACAAGTTCGGATCCAGCTGCTCGAGCGTCATCCGGCCTGCGTGCATGTTGACCTGGCGCTTCCACATCTCGGAGTCCTGCACCTGGTAGAGCGCCGCGTTGATCGGAGTGCGCAGCTGGTTCGCTGCGATCACCGCGTTGGCCTGGAAGGTCTTGAAGGCCTCCGTGCTCGGATCGAAGACGAAGCCTTCTGGCTGCTCGCCGATCGCCGAGGTGACAAAGCGGATGTAGTCCACTGTCGCTCGTTCAGCGAGGAAGCTGCGCAGCGCCGGGCCATACTGCCGAGCGCTGATCTCGGATGCGATGCGCTGGAAGTCGCCGGCCACGCCCTTCGCCTGCACCCGATCGGCACGTGCCTGCAGCTCGCTCCACTGCTTGTCGGTCCCTTCGCCCTTCGACATGGCCTTCTGCATGTTGACGGAGGCGTGCAGCGGCTTGATGGCATCCTTCTTCAGGGCGTTCCACTTCGCCTGCTCGACAGCCAGCTGGGCGCCCGTCGCCCCGCTCATTGCCGCGAAGGTCGTCTGCATCTTCCCTTCCAGCTTCTGTGCAGCGACGGCTGCATGGATCTGCGCCGTCTCCGCGTTCATCCGCGCCGTCTTCGCCTTGTCCACTCCCTCAGGAGTTGCCACATACTTCTGCCCGCCGGTGGACTCGACGCCGAGACCCATCTGCTGCCGGCCCTGCTGCATCTCGCGCATCATGCGCTGCAGGCGAGGGTCCTCGGGGTTCTGCTGCAGCGCCATGGCGACGTCGCCTTGATCGCGCCGGCCGGGTTGCTGTCCTCCCGCCGGCATGAGCCCGGACTTCGCCGCTTCCAGCTCCAAGCCCTGCTGGAACTGCTGTCCTTGCTGGTCGATCTGCTGCTGCTGCATGTCCAGCTGCTGGCGCTTGAGCGTGATCGCAGGGTCCTCGGGCTGCTGCTCGGGCTGGTTGAAGTTCGTGACGTTCTGGCCGCCGAAGATCGATCCGTCACGGCCTTGGGGTCGAGCAGTGTCACGCTGCAGACGCTCCTGGCGCCGCTGGTTCCAGGCCGCCTGCGCCCTGTTGAGTTCCTGTTGGTTGACGGACTCGTCGAACTGGCTCTGCTGCTGCGCACGACTGGCCTTCTGCTCCGAGAGCTGGTTCTGGTCGTGCGCGATACGGTGCCCGGACTCCCGAGCACGGATTGCCAGATCGGACTGTTCGAGCTTCCTGGTTGCCATGGTTTACTCCCAGCTGACGGTGGTCGTCTTATTGATCGGGTCGTAGGTCGAGACCTTCTTCTTGCCGGCGTTGGGCCCGGTCGTCTGGACCTTGCCACCTTGCGGGATCGAGTCAGTGGACTCCGGCGGGATGATCGGACTGTAGGGATTCGTGTTGCCGATCGAGCGCTGCGTCTTGATGTCGGATGAAGCACCTGCGCCAGCTCCATCGCCGGCCGCCGCATTCGCCAGCTCCCGCTCCATCTGGGCCTCCTGGATCCAGAACGAGAAGTCCTGCTGCTCGGGGAGCAGGTTCGGGTTGCTGTAGGTGTCCGCCATCCGCTGGTAGAAGCCCGACTGGATCGCAGCGATCGAGCCCTGCCCTCGGGACTGGAGCAGTCCGGCACCAGTCTGCAGCGCAGCGGTCGCCTTGTTCTGCTGCTGCTCGATGCGCCGCTCGTTCACCGCCTGCGCGACCAGGTTCATGCTCATCGCCGTTCCAGCCATGTCGCCGCCGGCCGACAGCTGATCCGGCGTCTGCTGGAACTGGCCGTATTGGTCGACCAGGGTGCCGCGGCCGAACTGCAGGCCGTAGCCCTTGGCCAGGCGCTCCGCCATGTCCTGCAGGCTCGACCGCGCGTAGTCGGCACCCTGCGGCTTGTTGAAGCCATCGAAGGTCAGCGCGCCGCCGGTCCCTTCCGGCTGCATCTGCGCGCCCATCGCCTGCTGGCCACCCTGGGCCCGGGAATACTCGTCGTTGAGCGACTGCATCTGCATCGACAGTGCCGTCGGAGGAAGACCTGGGACCTGGCCCATGGAAGGCGATGCACCCGGCTGCTGTCCTGCCTGCTCGGCGCCCTGCTGGATGCTGCTCGGCGGTTGTTCGAAGCTGCTCATAGGTAGTAATACTCCAGCACGACGAAGTTGTTAGTGAAGGCGCTCCGGTTGATCCCGGCGACGACGTTGATGTTGGTGGCGTCGGTGAAGAACCACACCACGTTCGAAGCCGCGCCAGTAGTCGCGAAGATCAGCGGGATCGAGTTCGGGATCGTCGGGTTGTTGCCGACACCATAGGCGTGCACCAGCGCGAAAGCTGCGCCGATGCCGTGAGCGGTCGTGGTCGTGGTCGTGTTCGGCAGGTTGCCGATGTCGACCAGCTTGAAGAAGGTCGGGTTGCCGACCACCATGCGACCGCTCGACACCTCGACACCATCCGCGAGGTCGGGCAACCCACCTCCGCCGGCCGGGGTCGTGAACTCCAGGGCAGTCTCGCCGGCGTTGACCGAGACGACGTCGCCGGCGGCGCCCGCGTAGCTCGCCGGCGTGTCGCTCAGCCCGAGGAACGACGTCGCGCCAACGACTGCATCGATCTGCGCCTGCAGGTCCTGGATGTCGGTGCAGATCGCCGTCTTGAGGCGCTGCAGGTAGCCCTGCAGCTGCTGGATGGTCAGCTCCTGCGCGGAGGCCGCCTCCTGCAGGGACCCGGCCTGAGGGGTGACGTCAGCGACGAAGGGCTCGAGGTCACAGGAACTCACTTGCTCATCCTCGGATTCATGGCCAGCAGGTGGTTGATGATCGTCAGCGGCTCCTCAGTCCCGAAGTTTGACAGGCGCACCCCCATGTATTGGTGCACCAGACGTCCCACTGGTCGGATCTGCCGACCCGTGCCAAAGCCGAGATCGAAGTTGCGACCCATCCCGGTCTCGCCCGAAGCATCCGTGACAGTGTCCTCGTCGACATCCGAATTGGCGAAGTCGCGCAGCAGCTCGGTTCGGAGGTTGGTCGAGACCTGCTCCTTGTCGTGCACGATGATCTGCCGCCAGTCTCGCTTGCTGAAGTCATCGGTCCCGTAGTTGGAGGGCTTGAACACGGCCTCGAAGCGGATCGGGCCGAGCATGTAGTCGTCGCCCTCGCTCGGAGGAAGCCCGGACCACCCGGGCGTGACGAAGAGTCGGGTGGCGCTCGCCGCGTAGATCGCCCGCGACTGCCAGGGAGTGCCCAGCGGCGCATCGGCGGGACGCCAGAAGACGCAGACGCCCGCCAGGCCGAGGTTCGACTGGCCGTCGAAGCCCGACAGACCTTGGACCTGCAGGTCAGCCAGGCCAGGGATGCCGCCGACGATGAAGGAGGCCGTCGAGTCGTCCAGGAACGACGCGCCGCTCACCGTGTCAACGCCGGCCGCGGTGACGGTGCCACGCACCGTTCCGGTGGCATTGGGGAAGCCGACTCCATCGGTGTCGCCCACGTCCCAGATCCAGACGAAGCCGTTCGTGTCGCCCAGGTAGACGCGCTCGTTGCCGTCCGAATCCCGAGCCAGCTCGATGCTCAGGAACTCCTGGCAGAACTCGAGCAGCGTGATGTTGCGAAGCTCTGTGTCCCACACCAGGATCATACTCGCGCCGCGCTGGGTCCTCACGGTCGGCAGCAGAAGCAGGTATTGCTCGCGCTTGGGGTAGAAGACCCCCGCCGCCCCCAGCGCTCTCCCGTTGGCATCGCGCCGCAGGTAGTTCGGGTTCATGGGATCGACGAACAGGTCGTTCATCACCGAGCACTCGGGGAGCGCCTGCACGCTGCGGCCGTCGTAGAGCGCCAGTCCCCGATCGGAGAGCCAGACCGATCCGGAAGCGACCTGCGCCACGCTGCGCGGGGCGATGCAGCCGATGTCCGAGGAGATCAGGGTCGGCACGAAGATCTCGGTGACCGGCTGCACTGACCAGGCGAGCACGTAGGTCTTGCGCCGCTTCATCACGAGCACGCGATTGAAGTTGGCGACCGCGCCCATGATCCGATCCCCGTCGCCGGGGTCGACGTCGAGGAAGTTCACCGCCGGCCAGCTCTCCGGCTCGAGCGGCTCGCTGATGTAGATCCGGTTGGGGTGCCCGCAGATCATGTAGCTCAGACCGCTGCCGGTGGCGCCCTCGTATTCTCGGTCGAGAACAACGGTGACTCCGGACTCCGGGCTGCCTGGCGGCGCGCCCAGCAGCTCGAGCACCTCGTAGGCTGTGCAGTCGCCGGCGATCTTGATGAACTTGCCGATGATGCAGCGATCGAAGGCTGCTTCCGCGTCAGCCTCGAGCAGGTCGGATCCCATGGTCACCGACACGGTGCCTTCGGGAAAGAGCACCGGGATGTCGCCCATGGCGAGCAGACGGTTGCGGAACTCGATGACGATCGGGACGCACGGCATGGGTGCGTTGAAGGTCGACAGGGGATCCTCGAGGAAGTCCAGGTCATCGTCGGGCAGCGTGTCGACGAAGACGGAGGTGACGTCCGGGTCGAAGCAGCCGACCTTGGCCATGACCGGGAAGTCACCGCCGAGGATCGTGCGGTAGATGCAGATCTCGCAGATCTGCACGTCGGCCGGAATCACGACGCCGGTGAAGTCGAGCGTGACCTCGAGGCCGGGAGACTCGCCGCTGCCGTCGACCACGATGTCGACCGGGTTCGGGTCGCTCTCGTTGCCGGTGCAGCAGTTGCGCAGCGTGTAGCGGTAGGTGTAGACGCCAGGCGTCAGTCCGCCATCGGGAGAGAGCGACGTCGACGCCGGCGTGGCTGTGGGCTCCTCGTTCCGGTAGGGAGTCTCCATCCCGGCGTTCGTGATGGTCCCCTCCCGAGGGTCGAACTTCTTCGGGGTCGTGCGCCCGTTGGTGATGATGAGCACGCCCGGGTTGTTGCCGAGTCCTGCTGCGGTGGATGCGCAGCCTTCGGGGTTGAAGCTGCCGGTCTCGAACAGGGGGCCGAGTTCGGGGGCGACAGGACTCGCGGTGATCTGGTGAGGGTAGGCGAGCACCGCGCATCCGCAGTCGTTGACTCCGCTCGTCGAAATCGACGTGCGCAGGTAGACCTTGCGAGGCAGTAGCAGGTCAAAGGGGTCGCCGACGTCGCCCATCGGGTAGGTCTGGTGCAGGACCTGCGGATCGTCGTCGTCGTTGCCGGAGCTGTTGACCTGCCACGGAGTGACCGAGATTGCGGTCGCGCTGGTGTCGGGGTTGGCATCGAAGCTTCCGAGATCAGCATCCGACCGTGGGAAGTATTGAGTCAGCTCACCCATGACCTCGCGGCGGATCGTCCCTTCGAACCGGCGATCGCCGACCAGGAAGGCGGGGAAGTCCTCGAAGAACGCCGGGTCGAAGTAGTCACCGCCGGCGGCCGTCGGCGCGCTCGAGGGCGGGTTACCAGGTCCTCTCCCGAGGATCATGTAGAAGACCGTCTTGCTCGCGCTCTTTTGGACGATCTCGAGCTGCTGCAGCGGAGCCGAGGTGTTGTCGCCACCCATCCCTTCGAACAGGTAGTCGCCGCCGATCAGCGCACCGTCCGGGATCAGGTCCTTGACGTCGGCAGAGCGGACCACGTCCATGCCGCCACTGCCAGTCAATCCGGCGAAGTCCTGCTGATCGAGCGTGGTGATCGCGGTCCCAGGGTTGGGCGCCACGTCGACGCGGTAGCGGACCTCCCCGGTCGGCGCAATCGTGCCGGCGGCACCCTGGTTCCACATCGCGATCTGCGTGATGCCGTCCCACTCGTCCGCGTTGTAGAGGAAGCGGCCGAGGTGCTCGTCTGGCTGAACTGAGAAGGCTGTGCGGCGAGCGACTCCCAGGCCTGCCGTGTAGAACCCGAGCCGGCTGGCGTCGACGATCGTGCAGGTGTTGTTCGGAGCGGACGGCGCCTGCACCACGTGGGCGCCGAACGACGTGGAGTAGATGTTCGCCGAAGAGCCTGCCACGAAGGTCGACTCGACGAGCCCGACGTAGACGTTGAATCCGACGTAGGCGTTGTCGTTCTCGATTGCTGCGACGGAATCCCAGTCAGCCCAGAAGTCATCGCAGGCCGGGTCCGTGCGATCAAAGGTGATCGTGAAGAAGTGGACGTCCCGCTCAGTGCCGATGCCGGTGTAGTCGCCGTTCAGGGTCGCCCGGACACCACGCTTGCTGTAGAGCATGGTGTTCTGGAAGTTGGTGTTGACTCCGTTGCTGGGCTCGAAATCCCACGGCGTCGTCTGGCCGACCGTCTGCTTCACGAGGGAAGCGAGACCGAACTCCTTGGCGTGGATGACGCGCGTGCTGGAAGACGTCGACATCGGCCCGACCAGCAGCTGCACGTCGACGTTGCGCGCTGCGTTGTTCTCCAGCCACTGGAGTGCCCCGTGGAAGACCACACGCTGCACGCTGCTGTAGCGGCTCGGCGCCATCCTCGTCCAGCTGTTGGACAAGCGCAGCACCCGCAGGCCGTCGTCGGTGATGTTGCCGCTGTCCTGGGTGATGCTGCCCGAGAAGGTGAGCAGTGGGATCGTCGTGCTCTTGGCGTAGCGCAGTGCCATCAGATCGGCTCCCCTTGGACGGACAGGATCTTCGGGACAGACGCCGCGCTGTCCCGCTCGATGCGCAGCGACGTGCCTTGTCCGAGATCCGCGTCGTCGATGACGTTCAGGGTTCCGAAGTCCTCGATGGTGACGGCACCGACATCGGTCGGCTGCACGACGAGCTTGACGCGGAAGACGCTGCTCGAGGATCCAATCTCGCGGCTGTAGCTCAGCGTGAAGGTGCCTGATCGGACTCCCGATGGGATGTTGATGAGTTCGGATCCGAGCACCGACACGACGCCCAGCGACGAGATCCAGACCAGGTCGACCTGGAGTTCGTTGGGGTCGAGGAAGTCGAGAGCGATGATGCGCCCTTCAATCCTCGAGCTGCCGCTCGACTGCTTGATGACTCCGACCACCCGGCTGTCGGGATCCAGGTCGAACTCGACCTCGATCTGGTAGCTGAAGTTGGCGGCATCCTTGAACCAGGACATGTCGCCACCATTGAGGAGCGACCCTGCCAGTCGCAGGGATCCGCCGGCCTGGATGTAGGCGTCCGTGTTGTTCCAGAAGTTGGTGTCGACGGCGCCGGCCGACTGGAACTCGTCAGACGGGTAGGCATCACTGTTAGGGAACGACGGGATGGAGAACGGCTGCCTGATGCTGATGCCTTCCTCGTCGGCGACCAGCAGCCACTCGATCCCGCATTCGTCGGTGTAGCGGTGCAGCCCGCAGACGGCGCCGGCGAAGCGCTCATCGAGTCCGCGGATCAGTCCCTTGCGCTTCGACAGCCGGTCAGCGCGGTTGATGATGACATTCACGCTGGCATCGGTCATCTGACCGGTGCCGTCGTCGAGAGTGCCGGACCTTGTATTGGTGCCTGGCCAGGGACGGCCCTGCGCGCGAAGTGGGAACTCTTGCCAGGCCGTCACAGGATGAAGTTCCCCAGCTGGGTGGCTCGCAGGAGCGGCACCTGGTTGTTCGGGTTGTCGTCGTAAATGTCGGATGCGCAGCGCATCACGGTCTGCCTCGTCGACGACTTGCGATTGTTCTTCCGGCGCAGGTCCTTGAGCTTCATCTCGTAGCGGATCGTCATCTGCTCGGTGTTCTTCGCGTCCGTGTCGAGCAGGAGAGCCGCTGCGGTTGCGCCGTAGATCAGGACGTCAATGTCCTGCTGTGGCACGAAGGGGATCTGCATCGCCGGGTTGTCCGGCACCATCTGGCGCGCGTAGTAGTCGACCGCGATCCACGGCGTGTCGTCCGTCTGGCTGTTCACGGCGATCGCCTGCACCAGCGGGACGGGGTAGAGTTCGATGCGCTGGCGGTTGTTGACCGACTCCTCGAGCACGTGGTAGATCCCCGGCTTGCCGCCGGTGGATCCGCGGCCGGCGAGCAGCTGGTGGAACTCGAACTGCGTGAGTTCGCGGAATGGCTGCCCGACGAAGTTCCCTGGACGGATCTGGAGGACCTCGCCCACATCGCCGGGCAGCTCGTAGACGCCGACCTGGTCGGCCAGGTTGATCTGGCCTGAGCGCTGGAGCCAGTGGTAGTAGCCCTCGCGCCGGATGATCTCGGCCTCGGCCTCCATGACGAAGCCGAGGTAGATCTGCCGCTTGGTCGCCCCGCTGTTGGTCGCGGTGTAGGTCGCGTCGCCGTTCTTCTCGACGAGCTGGATCACCCGGTCGACCACGCGGTCATAGGTGAACTGGTTCGTCGGCTGGACCTGCACCGGGCGCCGGAAGACCTTCAGGGTCTGCGCGCTGAAGAGCGTGCAGCGCATGAGCGCCTCGGCGCTCTGGGCGTAGGGGGACGCCCCGGCCGGCTGGGCGCTCAGGACCGCGGACAGGAACTCGAAGCCGGGCAGGCCGACGATCGACCACAGCGGGTCCGCCCGGTCGGTGTAGGTCAGGATCGGGGTGTTCAGGTAGCGGTCGTTCAGGAAGGCCTCGAGCACCACCTGGTCGTTGCCGTGCCGGATCCGCAGGCGCATGTCCTGCCAGAATCCACGGTAGGGCGCATTCCCGGTGCCGTCCCAGGCCGGGTCGACGTGCAGGGCGCTCGAAGCCAGGGTCACCGAGGCGAGCACCTGAGCGTCGTCAGATTCGCTCGTGCTGGCCGCGGAGAGATTGGGGGCCCTGCGCAGGGGAGTCTTCTTGACGAGCTTCAGGACGGGATTGGAGCCGTCCAGGGGGCAGGTCACCCGGAGGCCGTAGAGCTGGTCGAAACAGTCCGGGGATTCCTCCGGCGGCGTCAGGTCGACCACCAGGGGGTCTTTCGACGCCCGGGCGAGGATCGTGAAGCTCGGCGGGGTGTCCACGCCGGCGGGAACGACGTTGTCGTGGCCCCAGACGGCGCGCAGGACCTGGTCGGGGCCGTCCAGGGTGTCGGCGTTGTAGAAGACCTGGGTGCGCTGCAGGGACGCCTGCAGGACCTCAGAGCCGTTGATCTCCTCGACCTCGACCGGGAGCACGGCCTCGTCGAAGAGGAAGACCGACCCGCAGGGGACCAGGTAGTTGGACCCAATCTGTCCGTCGGCGCGATCGAATTTGTCGGTCCAGGTTGGGGTGCTCATCTGTTCGGGTTTTGTTTAGGGTGCTTCAGGTCCGGTCCGGCTAGGCCTTGATGTATTCGATGGTCAGGAAGCAACTTGTGAGCGACGACAGGTCGGTGGTCGTCGTCACGTTGATCTGCGTGGCGTCCGAGGTGATCGAAATCGGGTTGGGTGCTCCCGTCGGCAGCGCGATCGAAGCTGTGCCGTCGGTGGCGAACCCGTAGTAGTGGATGATGGTGAAAGGCGCTGTCAGCCCATGGTTTACGAGCTTCGCTGCGCTGTCGGGAAGCGCCCCGATCTCGATCACCTTGCGGAAGATCGGCGAGCCGTCGATCCACTCAGACCCGGTGTCGATCTCGCCGGTCGAGTAGTTGGGGCCCGGATTGACCAGGAACACCCGGTATGCACGGATGGAGCGGGATGAAAGCCGGAAGTAGCGGAGCAAGCTCGTCATCGGTCCACCCGGCAGCTCTTGTGCCTGTTGCGGTTTTGCGGATCGTCCCAGTAGTTGGGGTCCTTCGTCTGCTTGATCTTGCCGTGGAAGAGCGCTGCAGGGATCTGCATGGTCTTCTTGAAGGAACCCCGGTTGCCGTCGCGCAGCTGCGCGCGGGTCGCCTCGTTGTGCGCCTGGTGCTGCGCCTCGATCCGGTCAGCCTGGCCGGACGTCAGGTTGCGCTCCGCGCCGCCGCAGGCGATGCGGTCCTTCTCCGGGATGTCGTCCGGGTCCCGGCAGCCGCTGGTGTCAATCTGGCAGCCGTAGAGGCGGCGGGTCGTCGCCTTGCAGCTGATGCACGCTGGTGCCTTCGGGGGACAGAACGCCCGCGAGTTGACGGTGGCGCCGGTGCCGCAGTGGTCGCAGGTGAACTCGTATCTCATGAGATCTTCAAGTTGCGGATGACCTTCCGGACCGGACGGTCGGTGCAGCGCTTGCCTCAACCTCCGCCCTTGCGGACCACGTTCTTGGTGACCCGGTAGCCGCACTTCGCGCAGGTCACGACCATGCGTTTCTGGGTGCGGACGCTGTCCGCCATCGAGCCGCACTTGTCACAGAGGCGATGTCTGGGTCTGGGCATGGAACTTCCTGGCCACGGCAGCGGCTTCTTCCGGCGTCGCGAACATGCCGAGGTGCTTCGTCCTCTTCTCCTGCTTGTCGTAGAAGAAAGCCATCCAGGGCTTCTTAAGGTTCGGCCTCTTGTCGAAGGTGACCCCAGGGTAGGGCACATACTTCCGGCCTTTGGGGTTCTTGAAATCCGGAACCTTCACCCCTGGCATCGGCGGGCGATCGGGGAAGTTCAGACGGCAGCCCTCGCCGTGAACCTGGCTGGCCACCGTGTCGTAGGCCCACGCCGCCTCCTCAGGGGTCTCATAGCGCCCGATCGTCCGACTGCTACCTGCGGATCGGATCTGAGCCACGTAGGGCTTCCTGGAGCGGCTCCGGTCCTTGGTGATGCCGAGGTAGCCCTGCTGGCCCTTGCTCTTCCGATTGCAATTGTTGATGGCCCGGGTGACCAGCCGCAGGTTCTCCCGGCGGTTGTCGAGCTTGTCGCCGTTGCGATGGTCGACCACCAAGCTCCCGGGTGGGGCATGGAGGATCGCCCGGTGCAGGTAGATGCACACCGGCTGCTTGCGTGGAGTGCCGTCCTCGGCGGACAGGAAGCGGGCAGCGTAGCCGTTGTGCAGCCGCCACTCCCACTCGGAGAAGTAGGCGGCATCGCGCTCTGAGAGCTGGGTGACGGTGTCAGGCGCATCGCCGTAGCCGCGAACAGGAAGCGTGAAGGGGTTGTCCATGACCGTCAGTATGGACAGCATCAGGCCAGTGATCAACCCTTTCACGTCTTCCATTTGTCTAGGAACCTACGCTGCACAGCCGGCTACGCCGGTGCAAAGCGTGTCCAGATAGCCAATTGCGTTCGGTGCCAAAATTTCGAGTGTGCCCTCCCACTCGATCATGCCCTTGGTCGAGCTACCCAGCTTGGCCAGCTCGACGGACAGCACCGGCCGCAGAACAGCGATGCGGATCTTGTTGGCTTCCGCCGTCGCGATCCGCGAGTTGTTCTGGTAGCGGTGCAAGTAGACCCGCTGCGTCCCGAAGTCGGACTGGTAGTAGTCCACCGTGTTGATGACGGTCTTCTCGTTCGCCTGGATGTTGTAGCGAATCTGAGAGTTCGGGTTGAGGGTCAGGTTGGACAGGCTCCGCTTCTGCGCCGCGTTGGCCCAGAGGGTGTCTGTCATGGCGCCCTTCTCCCACATCGTCTGCAGGTGCTCGTTGAGCGTGCACTCGTCGATGCAGTTCGCCGGCGAGGAGCCGCCGACTGCAGTGACAGTGCCCATCTCGTCGGAGCTGAGCCCCAGCGTGGTCGCACAGGTGGGATCCTGCGCGGCGGCGTAGGCATAGAAGCCGTCCATCTTGCGGGGCAGCACACCGCCGGAAGCCGGCGGGTTGTTGCCTTGCGCAGTCTGGAACTGCCGCACGCTGTGCACGAGGGCGAACTCGATGAAGCGGGCAAGCTCCATCGACGCCTTGCGCAGCTGGTAGACGTATTCGTCGCGGATGCCGGCGGTGTTGATGTCCCGCTGGGTGTCCGAGACGTCGAACGTCCGCCGGATGATGTGGGTGAGATTGCAGAGACGCTTGCGTGGAACGAGCGTCGTGAAGTCCGCGTCCGAGCCTTCCGGCACGGCTTGGACATCGGCGTTCCCAACGTCGGGATCGCCGAAGGATGCGAGGATGTCGACCAGCCACTCGTGAGTGATGTTGCTGGCCGGCACCTTCTCGAAGCCCGAGAGGAACAGCGTGTCCATCGGGCTGATGTTGGTGATGATGTCGAGCAGGTCCTCACGGTTGCCTGTGCCGACATCGAAGGAGTTCATGACTCCTAGAGAGCCTACGAAAGCCATTGCATTGTTGGGGGTTCGGTGTTCCCCCACCAACGCCGAGGTCTCTTGGGCTGCGCGCAGCTAGCGTTGCCCGGGTAGCACTCCGCTCAAGCGATCTCGCAGGTTCTTGTCGAAGAGGGCTTGCGCCCGCTTCTGATCTGCCGGATCCAGGCTGCGCGCGAGGCGAGCCGCTTCCGCGGCGTCCATGCGCATTTGCTCGACTGGATCGGGCTGCGAGTTCTGCTGAGGGAGATACCGGGGTGTGGCTGCGCCGTTTCCGGGAGGCACCATCGGGGGCGGTGGGTTTGCAGGCCGGGCCCCACCAACACGTAGCTCTTCGGGTGTCGCGACTGCGCGGAACGCCTGCTCAATTGAACAGTTTGGGTTCTGCCTCCGGAACTCATCGATCAGATGGTCATGCACTCCAGGGTCGTAGCCCTGGTAGTGCCCCGACAGGCTCACCTTCTCCAGCTGGTCGTTGCGAACTTGCAACGCATCCAGCCTCGGAGCCACCGCATGGAGGATCCGCTGTTCTGAGAGGGCGACTGCCTGCTTGATGCGCGCGTCCGCGAGGACCTGCGCACGGGTGTCGGGGTCCAGGTGCTCGAGGTGCTCCTGCATGATGCTGTGAAGCTGGTTCTGCGACGCTTGGTATTGCGCCTGCAGCTCCGATGCAGTTGCTTCGCGCTGCTGCAGCTGCTGCTGCAACGTCGCGTAGTCCTGGTCCTTCTGTCGTAGCTGGGAGACGAGCGACGAAATCCGCTCTTGCGTCCGTTGAGATACCTGTTCGTGTTGTTCCTGTGGCTGATCGAGCTGGGCGGCCTCGGGTCCCTGGGGTTGCCCCTGTGGATAGGTAGCCCGCTGGTGCTGCGCGAGTGCTTCTTGTTGCGCTCGCGCCGCGCGCTGCTGTTCCCATGCCTGGCGGGCGTAGCTCCCCTCGGGGGGGATCTGCTCCGGGCCTACCGGCTGGCCATGCTCGTTCACTTGAACCGGGGTCGATGGAAGATCCACCCGCCGCCCGGTCATGTCTGACAGCTGTTGAGAGAGTTGCCCCTTCAGCGCCAGCGCCGCAGTATCCGACCGCTGATTGAAAGCGGACTGCTGTGGTTGTCCTTGTAGATCGGTCATCAGGTCTCGACGGTGCGCGACTCCCGCCTCAGGTGTTCAGCGCAGGGTTGCCGGCGCGACTCGGCTACAGCGCAATGGTGAGCGGTTCGGGACGCTTAGCCCGTAAGTGAAGGATCCAGGTGTTTCATGGAAGTGGAAGTAGCCATCTCACAAGCACACACTCCGTCCGGAGATCTCCTCTCGGCACCATGCCTGGATCCTTCCGAATGTCAGTGGCCGTAGCCCTTGACGTTGCCACCCGTGCCGGAGCCGGGAAGGCTCGTCCAGTGGTTGTTGATGCTCGTCGCCGAGTAGGCCGAACGAGTCTTGCTCTCCAGAGAACTCATCGTCTGCTTGAAACCGCTCGCACGGTTCAAGACCAGGGCGTTGTCTCCGGTGTGGGGCTTGATCGCCCCGAGGCCTTCGTTGTTCATGAGGTTGCTCCTAGCGGTTTCACTTTCTGCCCAGCGAAGCGCTCGTCGCGCTCCTTGACGCGGACCGCCAAACGGTCCCGCAGAACCTGCATACTGTGCTCCGTTTGTTGCATCAGCGCAAGGACCGCCCGCAGTTCACGCACCCGGCCCTGCAGCAGGGTCGCCTCGTGAGCGGTCTTGGCGGCCACCAGCTCGGCTGTGCGGGACTCCAGAAGAGCCCGGACAGTCTGAAGAAAAGGCTCCCAGCCCGGCGAGGCTCTCAGCGCAAGAGCCTTCTCAGCGGTCAAGATCCCCTTCTCGAGGTCCCGGATGTCAAGCTCCAGAGCCTGTCGAAAGTCACCCTCCTGGGAGCGGATGTCCCAGAAGGGGTCGGCGGAAAGGATCTTCTCTGCGATCACTGTGCACCCGGGTTGGGGGCCTGGCTCATCGCACTCGACTGCGCGTTGCTGGAGGCATCGGATCCGCCTCCCTCACCACGCTCGATCTCGTTGCGGCGAACCTTGGGGGAGCCGGGCTGTTGGGAGGGGGATCCGGCTCCTGGAATGTTCATCGATGCAGCGTCCATCCCGATCCCGCCCATCACCGGCGGCTGGATCTGGAAGGCGTTCGCAATCTGCTGCATGTCCATGATCTGCTTCTCCTGCTGCTCCTGCGTGAGAGCGAGGACCTGCATGTGCTCCGCGATGTGCGCCCGCGCGCGCGCCGCAGTGCCGTTGTCGTGCTTGTAGAGGAACTGGAAGCGATCGCCGGCTAGCTCCTGCAGGTGCAGATGGACATGCCGCACGTGGTTGTCGTCGCTGCGCACCGGCGGCACGTTGCCGTGATACCAAAGCTCCTGCTCCTGCAGCGCTGTCAGGAGTTCGGACTGCTCCGGCGGCAGCTTCACGAACTCGCCGGCGTTACGGATGTCGAAGCCGTGCTCGAGCACGTGCGCGAGAAGGCGCAGACCATCGACCGACTGCGGCCCGTAGATCTGCGCGAGCATCGGGATTCGATCCAACAGGTTGACCAGCTGCTGGACCTGCGTCTGCTTGGTGAGCAGCTTGAAGCTCGCCAGCGGGAACACCACGAAGCGGCCGAGCATCTGCTCGGGCCCGATGGTGTAGCGGTCGGTGTAGTTCAGGCCGAGGCCGCCGGTCTCCCGCACCACCGTCTCGTAGCTGAGGAACTGCTGATTGTTCCACGCCATCTGGTGGAGCATCGGCTGAATCACCTGCTCCTCGTAGTTCTCGATCATCGGCGCGATGCGCAGCTTGCTCTGATCGATCTCAGCCGTGTGCTGCGTCGCCGTCTTGCCGCCGCCGCCGCTCGGATCCTTCGCGCCCATCGAGGGCGACGTCGTGCCGGCCGTCTCGCGGATGTCGCTCGTGAGAATGTTCTCCGCCTTGAGCGCCGCATCGCTGACCTTCGGCACGTGGATCGGCATGATGCTGTTCTGCACGTCCGGGACGCGGAGGCACAGACCTGGCTGCACGATCAACTGGCCGTCGGGGATGTTGGCCTGGTCACTCACGGCGAACATCGGATTCGCTTCGAGCTGCGTCGCTGCAAGCAGGAGATCCCGCTTGACATCCTTCTCGCGCGAAAGCCTCACGATCATCTCGATCGCGCCAATGCCGTAGAACTCGTCCTCGAGGTCGATCGGCTTCCACGCCTGGTAGGGCTTCTGCCGGTGCCAGTAGGGGTTCTCGGTAACGCGCGCGATGATCTGCGGGCCGTCCGGCTCGAGCATGACCACGTTGCACTGCTTGGTGACGTAGCTGCCGTCCTTGTCCTGGATCACCAGAGGGCCCCACCAGTCGATCACCTGGTAGTGCGGGATGTGCGGCGCCATCGATGCGTTCTTCGGATCGAACACGCCGTAGGCATAGCTGCGGCGCTCCTTGAACTCGTCACCGAAGCTCAGGTCGGCGGTGCCGGCATGGTCGCGCAGTGGATCGAGATTCAGCCAGTGGCCCAGCTCGCCCATCGCCTTGCATTTGTAGTCCGGCCACATCGAGCGGTCCGCGCACCACTCCGCGTCGTCGATGTCGCTGGCGTTGGGCGGGCAGAGGAAGTCGAAGATGTCGACGTTCTCGACGAAGTTGCCGTCGAAGGTCAACTCCTTCCGGCGGACCTCCTCGAGTTCGACCTTGGTGCCCCCGGGGACGTTCGGGTCGGGCCGCCGCTTGCCGATCCGGTAGGCAACGGTGTCCTGCTCCTGCTTCCACCAGGTCTTCTGGATGTTGGTCCCGTAGATCAGGCCGTTGCGGATCCCGCGCTTGGCCTTGATCGCGTGCTTCATCGCCTTGAGCTGGCGCTTGCAGAGGCGCTCCTGCGCGCGGCTGTTGTTGTTGTGCTCCTCGGCCTCGGCGAGGAGACGGAACCACGTCTCCGATCCGAAGAGCGTGCGCACGATGCTCGGCAGCATCGTCTCGACGATCTTGTAGGGCTCCGGCGAATGCACGGGCACGCGCCCGTAGGCGAACTGGTTCGTCACCTCGCCGCGGTAGTAGCGGTAGAGCACCAGCCACTTGTTGCGGAGGAACTCCATGACGTTGAAGACGTCCTTGAGTCCGGCGAGCACCGCATACTTCGCGCGCATCGCCACCTCGGGATTGCTCGCGAGGTTCTCGAAGCCAACCGACTCCTCGTAGAGCCGGGCCGTCTTCTCGGGGGCGTTGTCACCGACGCCCTGCTCGTCGAGGCTGTAGGCCGAGTAGATCGGCTTGGTGTTGGGCTTCCTCGAATACGAGCCCATCCCGCGGGCTTGCACCGCGGTCGCATCCACGCGGCTCATCGACAGGCCGTCGAGTCCGCCGCGGTCGCTCACTTGGACTTCACCGCCGCCAGCGCGCTAGATGCGCCATTCACTGGCTGCATCTTGACCGTGTGGCTCTGGGTCGAGTTCTGGTGGCCGGCAGCCTTGGCGCTCAGGTCGTTGGAGAAGTTCATCGCAGGAGACCTCGGAGAACACGTCGTAGATCGGTCCACTCCATCCTGCCACAAGTTTCGCTCGACCGGGCCAGCTTTTTTCGAACCACCGCAACCAGTCAAGGGACCGATGCTCGTCGTAGAGCGTCGACCGCCTGGTCACCGGGTTGCCTCCGGGGAAGAAGTAGCTGCTCCCGGACTGAAGCGTGAAGCCCATCAGGTAGATCGGGTTGCAGCCCATCAGCCACGCGAGCTGGAGGCTGTAGCAGAGGCTGTTGCCGCCCGGGTGGAACTCGTCGGTGCAGGCCTGCGGCATGAACGGCTGCGAGTAGGCGTTCCGCTTCTTGCCGTCGGGGAAGAGCACGGTGCCCTTCGGCCTGGCAATCCGGATGTGGAAAGGCTGGACCTTCCGCGTGCCGATCATCCGGGAGATTGCCTCCCCGCGCATCGAGAACGCGCCCTGACCGAAGATCCCCTTGTTGGCTACAACAACCAGGGAAGCGGAGCATCGACCGATTGCATGTCGCTCGGATTCCCAGACTGACTTGTCCACGACAAGCCAGATTGAGGGCTCCAGCGCTCGGAGCGTCCAGTTCGTTCCGATGACGAGTCCATCTCGGGCGGCTTCAAGTCCTGGCGAGTCATCCAGTCCTCGAGCACCCCCAAGGATGAAAGCTGGTCGGCCAGCAGCGCAGCCCGCAAGCCAGCTCGGATCAGAACCTCGGCTGCTCGGTGCGTGTAGCTGTGCCGACTTGAAATCAGGTAGGAGCATTTCTGGCCGATCGCCTCCGCTTCTTCAGGATGGTCCAGGTAGTAGAGGACGAGTTCGAGGTAGTGGTCCGGGTCGGAGGCCTGCGGCGCGCCGGGGAACATGCGCGCAAGCTCGCTGCGGTGGTTGTCGCTGACGACCAGCGTGCCGCACGCCGCCATCTCGAGGAAGCGCGGGTTGATGTGCGCCGCCGGCAGGTTGCCATCGTTCCAGAAGCCGGTGCCCCACTGCGGGGGCTTCGATGTCGGCAGCTGCAGCCCTCGGGGAAGCGAGTGCTGTTTGTGGCGCTGCACCACGCGGGTCTTCCAGCACTCCTCCGTGATCCACGGGGAGCGGTGCACGTTGAGCCCGATGCGGCAGCTCGCATAGAGTTCGGGGTGCTTCTCGTAGGGGATCCACTCCTTGCGGTGCGCAGCCTTGGTCACCGTCTTGCGCAGGTAGTGGAAGGCAGCGCCAGGAACGATCCGATCGATCGGCTCGAAGAACTTCAGGCGCGGAGTCAGCGTGCCGTTGCCAATGAAGAGCGTCGACAGCTCGCGAACCATGGTGTTGCCGACGAAGTAGGGCTTCAGCTTGAAGTGGTCGGTGTGGACTCCCGGCGGCAGATAGAAGACGCCGTCTCGGGAAGCTCTCGACTGGCGATGCACTTCGACCGTGCACGGATCCATCGTGAAGACGAGATCGAATCCCTGGCTGTAGGCAGCGGTCTCTCCGGTCTCGTAGGGCTCGTCGCAGAGGTAGCAGGCTGTCTTGATGCCGCGTGCCTTCAAGCGATCCAGGAACATCGAGTTCGACGCCGCGCGCCCGTGATGCGCGAAGACGAGGTCGGGATCCGTGTTCGCGATCATGTCAGCGAGAGGCTTCGCCGAATGGTTGCGCCCCATCGACAGCGCACTCGGGATACCTCCGACCCGGAGGCCTTGACGCAGCACGGCGACGTCGAACGTCTTCACGTGACACCCGATCGACTCGAATCCCCACCTCCACCCCTGACGGTAGTCGTCGGAGTAGAGAAGCCTGCTGTCATCCGCGATGACGACTCGAGGCGGTCCGGCTTTGCGTCCCAACTTTCTTCCTCCCATGTTCTTCGTGTTCGTGAACCTTGAAGCGGACGCCAGGATGCGTCCAGATGCGCCAACCGTTCGCCGCGGCCGACAGAGCCAGCTGCTCTTGCCATGACTTGCCCGGCTGATTGCAGAGCTTCAGGTTCTCCAGCAGCTTCAGCCGGCGAGCCACGAAGAACTCTCCGCCAGGCCAGAAGCGAGGCTTCACGACACCTGGCGCCAGGTCGCGCGCCGGACCCTGCTCGCTGCCCGTCCCGCAGAGCAGCGCCATCTGATCCTTGCCGAGAGGCCAGATCATGCGCTGCACCCACTGCTTGTCGGTCACCTCGACCCAGGCTGGAACGATCGCAACGAGCGTCGACTGGCACTTCTCCAAGCCTCGCATCATCGCCTCGTGGTAGGTCGTGGTGTCGTCAGCGTGAACGATCTGCCACGCCATCGCCTGCGACTGCAGGTAGGCCTCAGCCGCTGCGAAGTCGTGGTGCGTGCCTCCCTCGAGCGAGAGCACGATCTTGCCTGGGGTGCCGATCAAGTCGACGATCGAAGGCAGCGTGCCATGGATCACCGAGGTTGTTCGCGCGCCGTCGACGGACAAGGTCCTATGGGCGATCCGTGGGAAGTTCGGGCGGTGCCCCACCATCACGACGTCGAGCATTGGCGTCTCGGCCCTCCTGGGCCTTGAGTTGAATGAATCTGCGCTCGCACGCCCGGGAGCAGAAGTTCATCTGCCCACCGCGGCGCGTGCGCGCAACCTTGCCGCACTGCCGGCATTTAAAGGATCCAAGAATCTCCATCCGCTGGCACCTCCTGCGCCTTGGGCATCCCCTGCGATGCAGGGTCAGCCAGTCCGGCCTGCTGCTGCAGGACCGCGAACATGTCCAGCTCGCCGGCGGCGAGCGCCTGGTCTGCCTGGGCCGCGAGGTTCTGCTGCGCGACGTGCGCCGCGGAGACCTTGCCGGCATGGGCAACCTGATCCGCCGAGGCTAGGAGTTCCTGCGCCGTGCGCGCGGGGAAGCCGTATTGACCACCTTGCCCCAGCGGCTGGTTGTTCATGGTCGGAGCCTGAGACCCTGACAGCATCTGGATGCAGTTCTGCACCGCTTCACGGCATGCGTCCATCGCCTGCAGGATCCACCCCTGCTGGCCGAACTCCTTGACGAGCACTACTCCCACCGCGTTGGCGGCGGAGGTGGCTGCAGGAAGATACTCCCGCTTCCGTCGCTGTGCCCTTGGGCCGGATGGGTTGGTTGGGTCGTAGAGGTTGATCTTGACCATAGGTCGTGGTCTCCTTGATTGGCTCGCGTCATCTCGCGCGCTGGATAGCCGTATTCCGGATTGTAATGGCCGTTGATCGTCTCCGGCTGCCTCCGGCGCACGATCGGGTTGGCGAAGCCCGCGGGAGGATGCGGAAGGTGGAACACCGGGTGATGCGGGTTGGTCTCGTTCTTCTTGTCGAGGTCACTGATCGCATCCGGCACGTCGTCGTGCGAGCTGAACGGCCACTCGGTCATCTCGTCGAACATCGGCTTCCACTTGCGCCAGTTGTCCCGGAGAGAATCGAGGAAGTAGATGTCGCCGGCACGCCAACGAGGCTCTGCCGCCTCGATGCGCATCTCCTTGATCTCCTGGGAGCGGCCCCCGATAGGGATGATCCGCGGCACCACGAAGGTCTGCCGCTTCACCTCCTCGAACACCGACAGCAGGAGTTCGTTGTAGACGGTCTTCTCGACCGTCAGCCCCTTGAGGTTCGCCCAGCTGTAGCGGTTCCACAGGTCGCAAGCGATGCGCACCGAGTCGCTCGGCTTCCAGCGACCGATCACCACGTCGAGCACGTAGGCGACCCGGTTGCAGTCGAGAGCGACCACCCAGAACACCGTCCGGTCAGCCTTGCCCTTGCGCCGCTCGTCAGCGATGAACGCGAAGTCCGACAGGATGTAGGTCCAGATCGACTGCGGCACGTTGCTGTCCGGGATGCA